>SAMEA104315428__coassemble_823_pt1 | contig 38802 bp, 36 predicted proteins | sample SAMEA104315428__metabat2_low_PE_040 | metagenome-assembled genome bin SAMEA104315428 (sample SAMEA104315428) | gut metagenome | biome: Monkey gut; feature: monkey-associated habitat; material: faeces | place: China | collected 2013
AAATAAGTGAGCTGAATTGACAGCTCACTTTTAATGTGTATTGAGATTTATATAATTCGCTTTGTTTTTTTGCTGATTTTCCTTGCCTCCCTTGCAGGGGAGGTGGCTTCGGCGTTTGCGCCGAAGTCGGAGGGGTTGAATTAAGTTTCATCAGAATTTTAAGAAAACCCCTCAGTCGGCTGCGCCGACAGCTCCCCTACAGGGGCGCCTAAATAGTTCCTATAAAATTATGGTTTATATTCATATATAAACATTCTCAAAATTCGTTTTTTTTCGGCACGATGTAGGCATCACACCCTACGATATAAAGTTCGTCGTAGGGCACGATGACCACATTGTGCCGTTATTCTTTAATTTATAATTGAACAATAACCTGCCGTGAGTTAGCCTTTAAACAGGTCTCTGTACGATACATGAAGTGCCTCGCAAAGCTGGTTAATTCTTCTAAACGGCGGTTTAGCCGTTCCTCTTTCATAGTGGGCAATGCAGGTTCGGTGTATTCCGAGAATATCGGCAAGCTCCTGTTGAGTATAGCCCATGTTTTTTCGTGCTTCTTTTATTTTTACAGCAAAACTCATTTTAATTCCCCCAAAAATAAAAAGTGCGCAGCCGAAGCCACGCACAAAAAAACACATAGCTCGGTTGCGCCACACAACTTCCGGATACAACATGTATGCAGAAAAGAGCTTGTGCTTTTTATCATGATGATAAAAAGCTACATGTATAGTGTATCCGAATATTAAGTTGTGTGGCAAAAATATTATACCATATTATGTGAAAAAATCCAGTCCTATTTATATTTTTTCTTTCGACAAAAATTTACAGATTTTGTAAATTACGGCGAATATTTCCCGATAATACCTCGTTGGATGGAGTTAAGAAACTGCGGAAATAGCTATAAATTCTCGGTGCTTCTTTGATTTTTACAGCAAAACTCATTTTAAATTCCCCCAAAAATAAAAAGTGCGCAGCCGAAGCCACGCACAAAAAATACATGACTCCATTGCTGCAACACAAATCAATCCCACATAAAGCGTGTGAAAGCGAGCCTGTATTTTTATCGGAAGATAAAAATACACACTTAATGTGGGCAGTATTAGATTTGTGTTGCGACATTATTATATCATTTCACAAATGAAAAATCCAGCCCTATTTATATTTTTCTTCCGACAAAAAATTACAGACTTCGTCATTTGCGGCGAAGTCTGTTTACAAATGTAATAATGCCGGCTGTAAGTTTTACAATCGGACTGAGTATTATTATGTTTCTTCTTTCCTCTGCGGTTATCATTTCTTCATCTAATTCGTCTGAGCCGCGCATCATATTCTCCTTTTCAAAAGCAATTTGGTTTATTATTCACCGCTTTTGCCCGGAAGTATTCAGAGATTACGAAAAATTATCGGGCGGAGCTGTTCTCCTTTCAAAGCCGCTTCAACGGATTCGGGTATGAGCGCGAAATCCGCCGTGACGGAGCGTGGCTTTTTCTCCGGATCGTCCTGTCTGAACGGAACGAGATAGATGTTGCGGTAATTGAGCAGATTTCCGATGTTTTTTGCCGCACCGGAGAGCCCGTCGTTGGTTGAAACCGCAAGCACGACGGGTCTGCCGTTTCTGAGATGCGACTTTGCCGCCATTGTTACGGGAGTGTCGGTTATGCCGACGGAGAGCTTGGCAGCCGTGTTTCCCGTGCACGGGGCAACGACCAAAACGTCCAGCATCTTTTTCGGCCCTATCGGTTCTGCCTGCGGTATTGTGTGCAGTATTTCATGCTTGCATATATTTTCGATTCTGTCCCTGAACGATTTTGCCGTTCCGAATCGGGTATCTGTGTTATAAGCAATTTGTGACATTATGGGAATCACGTCGTAATTCAGCTTTTTCAGCACCTCTATCTGCGGTATCACTTCTTCAAACGTGCAAAAGGAACCGCACAGGGCAAAGCCCACAACCTTATTCATTCTTACCCTCCTTTATTATTTCCGTTACCGTGTCTGCAATGTTTGCGCCCGCGCTGACCGGAGTGAACTTTCCGGGCAGGCTCTCGGCAAGAATATATCTGAAATTGAATTTGTCCGTCTTGGTGATGTCGAAGCCGTAGGGCTTGGATGCGATCTCGATATAGAGATTGCCGCCCGTCAGCTTTTCGGTAGATTTATCCCCTAATACATTATAAGGCACAGTATTCACAATGACATCAAATTCGCCGATTTTGTCAAAAAATTCTGCGTAATCAATCGCCGGTATTTTTTCGTTTTCCGAGAGCGCGGCGCTGTAAGCGTTGCGTGACACCGATATGACATCGGCTCCGTTCGCTTTCAGAAGCTTGCATATTGCTCTGCCGCACCTGCCGTAGCCGAGAACCGCCGCCCTGATTTTGTAAATATCCCGTTCAATATTTTCAAGCACAAGCCTCAAAGCACCCTGAGCTGTAAGCCTTGAATTTTTTACAAGGAAGCTTTCGTTGTAGTAGCTGACGGATTTTTCCCCGAACGGGTTATATTTAAGATTGCCGTAGAATACCCTTTGCTCTTTGCCGAGACGGCTTTTGAGCTCATCTACCGACATACGCGTTCCTGTTATCAGTCCGTTTGCAAGCGTGGGAATCGGCAAAACTATATTTTCATAAAACGGTATGTTCTTTTCCGCCGTATCGCCGTCACAGCACACGGCAGTAAAGCCTCGGCTTTCCAGTCTGTCACGGCAAGCCTGCATTTTTTTGTCATTTCCGATTATCAAGAATTTCTCTGCCTGCATTTTTATTACCTCCAATACAGACTAAGCTACCGAGAGTTCCGCGGTGCGGACGGTTCGGTTAGTCACTATATACTATGATAAAAAAGTGCGTCGGTGAGAAAATATTTCATTTTACTATTTATTTTTCAGCCTTTATGCCGTATAATGTAATCGGTTAGGAGATGAATACATTGTACGAGATAGATGAAATACTTAAAAAGGTTAAGCGTGTACATTTTATAGGTATCGGCGGTTCGGGTATGTGTCCGCTTGCCGAGATCCTTTTCAATGAAGGATACGAGCTTTCTGGCTCGGACAACAACGAGACCGACACCCTTGCGAGAATCAGGAATATGGGTATACCCGTAACACTCGGTCAGAAAGCGGAGAATATCAAGGGCGCGGAGCTGATCGTATATACGGCGGCTATTCTTCCGGACAATCCGGAGCTTGTCGCGGCAAAGAACTCCTCAATTCCGACTGTTGAAAGGGCAGACCTCCTCGGCGCTATAACACGTCTTTATTCAGACTGTTACTGTGTGTGCGGAACCCACGGAAAGACAACCGTGTCATCAATGCTTACGCAGATGATGATTCAATGCGGCAAGGATCCCTCAGCCGTCATCGGAGGCAAGCTTCCTCTGATTCAAAGCAATGGCAGAGTCGGCAAGAGCAAAAATATGGTTTGCGAAGCTTGCGAGTTCAAGGATCATTTCCTCAAGCTTGATCCTGATATCGCCGTCATACTCAACGTTGATGCCGATCACCTTGAATACTTCAAGAATATTGAAAACATAATCAAATCATTCCACACCTTTGCGACAATGGCAAAAAAAGCCGTCATCTATAACGGTGACGACGCAAACACCCTCAAAGCCGTTGAGGGTGTCGGCGGCAAGGATATGATAACTTTCGGCCTTGACAAGAAGAACGATTACTATGCGGACAATATCGAAATGGTGAATGCTTTTGGACACTTTGACGCATACAAAAAGGGCGAGAAGATCGGAAGCATAAAACTCAAGGTCCCCGGGAAGCACAACATCGGAAACGCCTTGGCTGCGTTGGCGGCGGCAGATTACTGCGGTATTCCGTTTGACAAGGCTATTGAATCGCTTGAGCAGTTCGGCGGTGCGTGTAGACGCTTTGAAATACTTGACAAGCTGAACGGGATCACGTTTGCCGACGATTACGCACATCACCCCGCAGAGCTGAGAGTGACACTTGAAGCGGCAATGCAGATGAATTACCGCAAGGTTTGGGCGGTTTTCCAGCCGTTCACCTATTCGAGGACAAAAGAGCTGATGGACGACTTCGCCGAGGTATTGCAGATTCCCGATGAGTGCGTTATGACCGAGATTATGGGCTCGCGCGAGGTCAACACGGAGGGCGTTTACACCTCACAGCTTGCCGCAAAAATTCCGGGAAGTGTTTGGTTCAACACGTTTGACGAGGTTGCCGACTACGTTCTTGACCGCGCACAGAGCGGCGATTTGGTTATCACACTCGGCTGCGGCGATATTTACAAGGCGGCAAAGATAATGATTAAACGTCTCAAGGAAAACAAAAATTAACAATTCAAACTAACAAAAAAGCTATAATTCACAGTTTGCAATGTGAATTATAGCTTTCTTTTTATGCCCTGTGGCACAATGCTTTATTTTAAAATACATTTCTCAACATATTTCGACGTCATCGCGTTGAGCAGACAGTTGTATGTCATCTTAAATTCAACCGTCGAGCCGACCTTGTAGTCGCCGCCGCAGTCCGTAACGTCGAGCACGACATGGTCGCTGCTTCCGCCGACAATTTTCATTCGCTTGTCGGCACAGCTCAGACCGGGCAGGTAGATGTCCTGCTTACCGACCGCAACGATTGCGCGCTTCATCAGTTTCTTGCAGTCCTTCGGCAGCATCTCCGGAACGTCGGGTTTCTCTTTGAGCTCGATTATCTCGGCTTTCAAAATAAAGTTATCCTCGCGTGCGTCCGCGAACGGAACGTCAAAAACAGGAATGTTCCCGAGAAATACCGATTCGCCCATTCTCATGTTGTTTATAACCTTCGGCAGCTTCTTTTCGCCGAGCATTTTAAGCGAGCTTGAAGCGCCGCCCGAAATAATCGGAATCTTGATGCCGAGGTCTTTCTGCACCTGGTTGACGGCGTGCTCAAACAGCGCCATATTCTTTTCGTTCGGGAGAACCTCGTTGACACAGCTCAGGTTTGTGCCGATGCCGTAAAGCTCAATGTTTTTCATTTTGAGACATTCGCCTGCAACGGCTGTCAGCTCATCGGTATAACAGCCCTCGCGCAGATCGCCGCATTCGTACATCAGTATGACCTTGTGATGCTTGTTCTGCCTTTCCGCCTCCGAGTTGAGAGCGCGGATAACCTCAATTTCGCTGTTGAGACTGACGTCGCAAAATCTGACCGTGTCGCTTGTCTGTGACAGCATAGGCGAGCGTATAAGCCATTTTTCAACCTTGATATCAACAAATTCCTTGAAGTTTTCCACTCTGGAATCACATATCGCGGTGATTCCGCCCTCCTCGACGAGGTAGCGGACAAGCGGCTCGTAGCCGACGAGCATTTTTGTGACGACGGCAAGCGACATACCGCTGTCGGCGCACATTTTTTTCAGTATTCTGATGTTGTGAAGTATTCCGTCGGGTCTGATCTCGATGCAAGGATACATAGCTTTACTCCGTTTTCTGGTCGATGAAACGTTTTACTGTCTTGAACGAGCTGCGCTCAATCTCAAAGAAAGGTTCGTCGAGCGGTTTACACGGCTCACAGCCCTTTGCCTTAAGCGCTTCGTTGATTATTTTCTCCGTGTACCACGGATTTTTTACGAACACGGGACCGAGCGCATTGGTGAAAATAACGTTCTTGTATTTTGCGCCCTCGGTCTGATCCTTGTCATTGTTGCCCTTGCCGTAAATGAGCTTGCCGAGTGCAGCGGACGGATCGTTGAGGAAGAAGTCGACAAGATGAATCTGAACAGCCATGATCTCAAATTTTTCGTCCTCGCAGAGGGAGAAGTGCAGGTCATCGCCGTAGATTTCATTGCGCTCAACAGCCGTTGCGTCAAGGAGTCCGAGACCCTCGACAACCGAGCCGTCGCATCTTTCGGTGGACTTGATGAGAACCATTCCCGTTGTGCCGATTGCAATGATCGGCTTGCCGCTTTCGGCAAATCTGTAAACGGCGTCGCTGTATTTTTTAATGTTCTTTACGATTGAATCGGCGGTCTTGATTTCGCCTGCGTTCATAAAGATGATGTCGGAATTGTCAAAGTCGATCTCCTGAGCGAAGGTGTCGATGCGGTTGATTTTAACGTCAAGTCCCATCGCCGTGCCAACGCGCTCAAAAGCCATGAGGTTGCCGCGGTCGCCGTGGAGATTAAGCAGGTCGGGATAGAGCCAGGTGATATTCAATGTGTTCATCATTCGTTACCTCCGTACTGCTTTGTGGATTTTTCAAGCTCGTGATATTTCTTGAGCCATGTGATAAGGTAGACGTTGTCAACGTCAAACTTGTCAAGCTCGCTGAGGATTGCCTCGTCGCTGTCGTTCGGGAGAACAGAAATGTCGTTTTTGTCGATTCCTGCGTAAATCATTCGGTTCGCCGTGTCGTAAGCAACAGCCTCGGAGAAGCAGATATAGTGCTTGATGTTGTTCTTTTTGAGTGACTCAAAGTCAACGTCAAAAGCATAGAATGTATTTGTGTAGTAAGGGGAGAAGTCCTTGAGCTCCTCAAGACCCATGAGGAGAAGCTTCGGTGACTCGTCCTTGGCGATATAGTCAAGCGCAGTCTGAAGAGTCTCCGGATTTTCCTGCTTGATTCTGATGTATTTGAGCGTCTTTGTCTTGTATTTGAGCGTTTCCATACGTCCGCTGATGTTTTTGAAGTTTGAGAAGCTTCTCTGGAGCTCCTCGTTTGTCATGCCGAGCTTGGTGCAGACGGCAATGCAAAGCGCGTAGTTGAAGATGTAGAAAGGCTCCTTATTTGTTACCTTGAAGCGGTAGCCGTTGCAGTCAAAGCTACACTCGGAGAAGTCAACATTCTGAGCGTAGAAATCAACCTTGTCCTCCGAGGAGAAGTCACAGCCGGCGCAATGGAACTTGCCGACGTTGTCAACGTTGTAATAGTCGAAATAAATCTTGTCGCTGCACTTGGGGCAGGGCATTGTAACGTCGTAGAACTTGTCCTTGACGAAAGAATACTGAGTTTTGTCAACGCCGTAGTAATAAACCTTGTCGGAAAAGTCCTCGAACGATTTGGCTCTCGGTTCACCGTCGTTGAGGAAAAGGGTCATATCCTTGTTGAAAACCTTACGGAATTTCTGGACGATGTAGTCCGGCTCGCCGTTACGCTGAACCTGATCCTTTTGGAGGTTGGTTATGCAAACCTTTTTGGCGGGGATATACTTGTAAATGCCTGCAAGCGAACGCTCGTCAATCTCAAACGAGAAGAACTCGGTTTTCATCTTGCCCGTGAGTGTCGAGTTGCGGATGAGAGCTGTTGCAATACCGCCTATCATGTTAGCGCCCTCAAGGTTTGAACAAACCGTTCTGCCCGAATCTCTGAGAGCGTGAACTATCATATTGTTGGCTGTGGATTTGCCGTTTGTGCCCGTTACGAAAACGACTTTTTCAGGGTCGATTCCCGTGAAATGACCGATAAAATCGGGCATTATCACGTTTGCCTTTGCGCCCGGCATATTGGTTCCTCTGCCCTTGGCAAAGATGTTGGAGAAGAGCATGAGACCCTTGCCGATAAGCAGCGTAAAGATGAATTTTAACTTTTGCATTTTAATCCTCCCGAATAAACAAAATATGCTTTTATTTAACTCTATTATTGTATCACATTTAATCGTAAAGTCAACAATGAGGGACTTAATGAGCGAATATATTTTTTCGGACAAAATAAGGCTGATTTATACAATATTTTTTTCTTGTCGCTATTGACAATACCCCCTTTACGGGGGTAAAATATTTGTATCAATTCAATGGAATTGCCAAAGAATAATGTGAGGTGAGATTTCAGTGAGTAGTGACAGTAGCTACGGGCAACGAAACTTGAACAAATCAAATAATTTGCACAGCATAAACACCGTTGCAGACGTCCGCTCACGGAATCGGAGCTGATATTGCGCCTGCGGCGTGGCTTTGTGCCGTGCTGAAAGGGGCGCTTAAAATTGGACACTATGGTTGAAATCATCAGCAAGATGCTTGCCAACAACAAGTTCTCGGCTATCAAGGAAATGCTCAGCGAAATGAATGTCGTTGATATTGCCGCCTTGATCGAAGAGATGGAGCCGGAAAACCAGGTTCGCCTTTTCCGCTTGTTGCCCAAGACATCATCGGCTGATGCTTTTTCTTATTTGCCCGGCGATATTCAGGGTAATATCGTTGACGCAATCACAAATTCCGAGCTTGAATTTCTTATGGAGGATATGTTCCTCGACGATGCGGTTGACTTCCTGGAGGAGGTTCCTGCGAACGTCGTCACCCGTGTGCTTGCCCACACCAAGCCGGAAACAAGAAAGCTTATTAACAAGTTTCTTCAATATCCCGAAAATTCGGCGGGCAGCATCATGACTATCGAGATGGTTTCTTTCCCTGAGACCTTTACGGTCAAGCAGGCGATTGAAATGATAAGAAAAACCGCTCTCGACAAGGAAACGATCTACACCTGCTACTGTATGGACGATAAGCGCAAGCTTGTCGGAACGGTTCCGCTCCGCAAGCTCATCGTTGCTCCGGAGGATCAGATAGTCAAGGATATCATGGAGGACGACGAGCAGCTTATTTTCGTCAACACGATGGACGACCAGGAAGAGGTCGCCGCAATCGCAAAGAAATACGACTTGCTTTCAATTCCCGTCGTTGACAAGGAAGAAAGACTTGTCGGTATTATCACCATCGACGATATCGTTGACGTCATCGAAGACGAGAACACAGAGGACTTTGAAAAGATGGCTTTGCTGTTGCCCTCTGAGGACTCGTACCTGAAAACGGGTATTTTCACTCTTTACAAAAACCGAATAGTCTGGCTCCTTATCCTTATGGTTTCGGCTACCTTTACGGGTCAGATTATCGAGGGCTTTGAGGATAAGCTTTCGATGATTGCCGGACTTACCGCTTCAATCCCCATGCTTATGGACACGGGCGGAAACTGCGGCAACCAGGTTTCAACCCTGGTTATCCGTGGACTTGCCCTCGGCGATATTCACATCAGGGATTTCTTCAGGATTATTTGGAAGGAAATTCGTGTCGCCGTTCTCTGCGGCTTGACACTTGCCGTTGTCAACTACGCGAGAATGTGGATCATTAAGCTTGTAACGCACAATGACATTTCGAGCAACACATTTATTGTTGTTTGTCTTGCAATGATTTGCGCCGTTATCGTCGCCAAGGTGATAGGCTGTGCCTTGCCGATTTTGGCAAAGATACTGCACCTCGACCCTGCGCTTATGGCAGGACCGATGATTACAACCATCGTCGATGCGCTCACATTGCTCATTTACTTCGGTTTCGCAACCCTCTTCATCAACGGCGGACTTTTGGTTTAGGCTAAAACAAAATATTAACGCTTCGCTGTCTTCGGATCGCGGAGCTTTTTTCTTGCACTAATCAAAAAAATATTATATAATCAGCATATATTCTATGTTTCAATTAAGGTTCGGGGGATACAGTTATATCGAAAGAACGGAGAGGGTGATTTTGTGAAGCTTTTATATGCCGAGGATGAGATAAGTATGTCCGAAGCGGTTGTTGATATTCTGACCTTTCATAAGTATATAGTCGATGCCGTGTATGACGGAGCGGACGCGCTCGCTTATGCCGAAGCCGAGCAGTACGACGGAATCATTCTGGATATTATGATGCCGAAAATGAGCGGACTTGAGGTGCTTCAAAAGCTCCGCGCCCAAGGGTGCAAAACGCCGATTCTTCTTCTGACGGCGAAGTCCGAGATTGAGGATCAGATTCAGGGACTTGACCTCGGAGCGGACGATTATCTTCCGAAGCCGTTTTCAATGGATTTACTGCTTGCAAGGGTGCGTGCGCTCCTGCGCCGACGTGAGGAGTTCACGCCGAATGTGCTGAAATGCGGCAATGTTACTCTCGACCAAAAGAACTATGAGCTTTCGGCAAACGGCAGAAAATTTATGCTGCCGAAGCTTGAATTTCGTATGATGGAGCTGCTGATGCTCAACAAGGGTATCTACCTTTCGACCGAGGATATCCTCTGCAAGGTATGGGGATACGATACGGACGCCGAATACGGAACTGTTTGGGTTTATATCTCGTATCTTCGCAAAAAGCTTGCCGCACTCGGCGCAGATGTTACGATAGTTGCCAAGCGCAATGTGGGCTATACTCTTGAGGTGACGGAAAATGATTAAAACCCTTCAAAAAAAATTCATCATAACGGCGATGACGGCAATTACGGTTTTGCTCGTCATTCTGCTCGGCGCAATCAATGTGATAAACATTGTCTCCGTCGGCAGGGAAACGACGCAGACGCTTCGCGTTATCTCGGAAAGCGAGGGCGATTTCGGCAAAATCAAACCGCCGACCGACGAACGCAAGCCCGAACCGCCGCAGGGAAATATGAACGGCAGAAAGAATGAATACGATACTTTTATGTCGTCAAATTTCTTCGTTGTTCGTTTTGATTCAAACGGCGACGAGGTCAAAACCGATGTCAGCCGAACCTCGACGGTCAGCGAGACCGAGGCACAGGAGCTGGCAAAGGAAATTGTTGACTCCGAGAAAACCGACGGTAAAACGGGAAAATACCGCTTCAAAATAACGACCTCCTCCGACGGCGGAACGGTGGCTGTTTTTCTCGACACGTCGAACGAAATGCTTTCATATCTGCGTGTGCTTGCGCTCTCGGCAACGATAGGCATTGTCTGCTGGGGACTGATGCTTCTTTTCGTTGTTCTGCTCTCTAAAAAGGCGATTAAACCCATTGCCGAAAACATTGAAAAACAGAAGCAGTTTATCACAAATGCAGGCCACGAAATCAAAACGCCGATTGCGATAATTCAGTCGAACACCGAAGCAATGGAGCTTTACAACGGCGAGAGCAAGTGGAGCAAGAACATCAAGGCGCAGACAGCGCGCCTCGGCGGACTGATGAACGATCTTTTGTTCCTTGCCCGAATGGACGAGAACGCAGGCAAAATAAATGCAGTCGAATTTCGCGCCGACAGCCTGCTTGAAAAAACATTCGGCGGCTTTATACAGCCGATCGAAAACAGGGGAGTCGAGCTTCAAACTGAAATTAAACCCGACGTAATGCTCAATGCCGACCCGACACAGATTGAACAGCTCTTTTCAATTCTGCTCGACAACGCCGTGAAATATGTTGACGACGGCGGCAGAATTTTCGTTTTGCTCGGCGAGAGTGACCGCCATGTGAAGCTGGAATTTTTCAACACCTGTACGGAGCTTCCCGACGCGGAACCCGACAAGCTTTTTGACCGTTTTTACCGCGGAGACAAGGCACGAACGCAGAAAAGCGGCGGCTACGGAATAGGTCTTTCGGTTGCGCGTTCGATTGTTGAGGCGAACCGCGGAACAATAACCGCCGAATATGCCGACGGAGGCGTTAAGTTTAAAATCAAATTCAAAACAAAATAGCTTTATCAATGTAAGCAAAGAATTACCGAAGAACGATTGAATCCGCTCTTCGGTATTTTTTTTCTAAACTTCAGTTAAGGTACGCACGTTATGATATAGACAACAAATACAGCAGGGGAGTGATAAACATGAACTTCAGGCACGAATTTAAGCATGAAATCGGGTACTGCGATCTGATTGCCCTGCGGTCGAGACTTTCGGCTGTTATGCAGCAGGATCCCCACGCAATCAACGGCAGATACGAGATCCGCAGTCTTTATTTTGATAATCTTGACGACAAGGCTTTGCTCGAAAAGGTCAACGGCGTTGACAGGCGCGAAAAGTTCCGCCTGCGCTGTTACAACGGTGATACATCGCTCATCTTTCTTGAAAAAAAGATCAAGGTCAACGGTCTTTGCGCAAAGGAGCAGACAGTCGTTAATTGGGAACAGGCGCAGGCAATCGTCAGCGGAAAAGACTTTGATGACGGCGACGAGCTTTTAAAGGATTTCAGAATAAAAACCGAGACGCTCGATCTGAGACCGAAAACCATTGTTGACTACACCCGTGAGCCGTTTGTTTTCCCCGTCGGCAACGTCAGGGTGACGATGGATTACAACATCAGAACCGGGATGAACTGTACGGACTTTTTCGACGGCGGATGCGTAACCGTTCCCGCCGGAGATGCGCCGATAATCCTTGAGGTTAAATGGGACGAGGTGCTTCCGTCTCTGATACGGGATATTGTGCAGATTACGGGCACACACACATCGGCTTTTTCAAAATATGCAGCCTGCCGTGTTTACGGCTGAATAAATCAATTAAAAAGGAGTAGATTTTATGAGTTTCAACGACATTTTCAAATCAAGCTTTTTGGAGAACATAACCTCCGTTTCACCTCTCGATATGGTGATTTCATTGGCACTTGCTTTCGGTATAGGACTTTTCATTTTCCTGATTTATAAAAAGGCCTTCGCCGGTGTAATGTATTCGTCAAGCTTCGGCGTAACACTCGTTGCGCTGACGATGATATCCACCTTTGTAATCCTCGCCGTAACCTCAAACGTTGTGCTTTCACTCGGTATGGTAGGTGCTCTTTCAATCGTTCGTTTCAGAACGGCAATCAAAGAACCTCTCGACATTGCGTTCCTTTTTTGGGCAATTGCCGCCGGTATCGTCCTTGCCGCAGGCATGATTCCTCTTGCGGTTTTCGGCAACGTTGTTATCGGCATTGTAATGCTTGTTTTCGCAAACAAAAAGTCGCACACAAACCCGTACATTGTTGTTCTTCGCTGTGCTGATCATGACAGCGAGGTTGCGGCGACAGAGTTCCTCAAGAAGCAGGTTAAAAAGTTCAACGTCAAGAGCAAGACCGTTCAGAACGGTGCAATCGAGCTCAACGCCGAAATCCGTATGAACGACGCAAACACGGATTTCATCAACATTCTTTCCGAGATGAGCGGAGTAAACAGCGCCGTGCTGGTAAGCTACAACGGCGACTACATGGGCTGAGGAGTGATACTATGTCAACGCACAAAAATATCGACAGAATATGCTGCATCGTTCTCGCCGTCACGTTGGTTATAACCGTTCTGTTCATGTGCGGTGAAAGTCTCGGCATCACGAGCACGGCGAGGGCAATGGGCTACGAAACAAAGCTTTTCGACACTTCAAAGGTACACACAATAAACATTGTGATTGACGACTGGGACGGCTTCCTTGAGACCTGCACCAACGAAGAATACACCTCGTGCGCCGTTGTGATAGACAACGAGGCATACAAAAACGTTGCAATCAGAGCCAAGGGCAATACCTCGCTGACGCAGGTTAAAAGCTACGGAAACAACCGTTACAGCTTTAAGATTGAGTTTGACCACTACGACAGCACAAAAAGCTATCACGGACTCGACAAGCTATGCCTTAACAATATAATTCAGGACAACACCTATATGAAGGATTATCTTTGCTACCGTATGATGTCGGAGTTCGGAGTGGATTCGCCGCTGTGCAGCTATGTTTACATCACCATCAACGGCGAGGACTGGGGACTTTACCTCGCTGTCGAGGGCATTGAGGATTCGTTCTTGCAGCGTAGCTACGGCAATGATGTCGGCGAGCTTTACAAGCCCGACAGCCAGAGTATGGGCGGCGGCAGAGGAAACGGCGGAAACTTCAAAATGAGCGAATTTAACGCCGAACAGACCGATTCAGCAACCGACAGCACGCAGACCGCAACGAACGGACAGCCGCAAGGAAACCCACCGTCGAAGCCTGATGATAATTCGGGCAACACACAGACGGCGGACGGACAGACCGATTCAACAACCGACAGCACGCAGACCGCAACGAACGGACAGCCACAGGGAAATCCGCCGTCGAAGCCCGACGGTGAGCCGGGAGCAAACGGCGGAATGAACGGAAGCGATGATGTTTCGCTCATCTATTCAGATGACGAGTATTCAAGCTATCAGAATATCTTTGACAACGCCAAGACAGACATTTCCGATTCCGACAAGGACAGGCTTATTGCTTCGCTCAAAAAGCTCAACAATAACGAGGATATAGAGGACGTCGTTGACGTGGAAGAGGTCATCAGATACTTTGTGGTTCACAATTTTGTCTGCAACTTTGACAGCTACACAGGTTCGATGATCCACAACTATTATCTCTACGAAAAGGACGGACAGATGTCGATGATTCCGTGGGATTATAACCTCGCATTCGGCGGATTCCAGGGTGCACAGAACGCTTCGGCGCTTGTCAATTATCCGATAGATACCCCCGTTTCGGGCGGAACGGTTGATTCAAGACCTATGCTCGCGTGGATATTTGCAAGCGACGAATACACCGAAGAATATCACGAGCTTTTCTCGGAATTTATCGAGAAATATTTTGACAGCGACTATATTTCGAATTTTATTGAATCCACCAAAGAAATGATTGCCGAATATGTTGAAAAGGACCCGACAAAGTTCTGCACCTACGAGGAATTTGAAAGCGGCGTGACGGCTCTCAAGGAGTTCTGCACGCTCAGAGCAGAGAGTATCAGCGGTCAGCTTGACGGTACGATTCCGTCAACCTCGGACGGACAGACAGCCGATTCTTCAAATCTCATTAAGGCGGACGATCTCAATATCAGCGATATGGGCACGATGAATAATAACGGCGGTTCGCCCGACGGCAAAGCACAGGGCAACGCGGCTCAAACGCAGTCGGCGGACGACGATACAAATACGACAAACGACAAATCTTTTTCACAAACACCTCCAAACAATTCCGAAAGCTCCTCCGGCGGAACGGACAATTCGGCAAATTCCGATAGTTTCGTTCCGACGGGCGGCTTCGGAGGAACACCTCCCGATATGTCAGGTTCGAACGGCAGCGGCCCTCCGTCAATGCCGAACGGCGAAATGCCGTCAATGCCCGACGGGGAGATGCCCTCAATGCCTAACGGAGATACGCAGGACAATTCCTCCGAGCAAAACGGCGACGGACAAAATGAAAAAACTTCGCCGCAAAGCAATGAGGCGGACGGAGAGACAACGCAGACGCTCGACAGAAATTCAATTATCATTCTTGCCGCTTGTGCAAGTGTGCTGATAATCGGCGTGGCGGCAGCGTTTATTTACAAAAAGAAGAGTTAAGGCGATGCGCACTATTGCCTTAAAAGTAACGGCACACCGAGATGATCTTTCGGTGTGCCGTGAAATTTATTTGATGACTCTTACATATTTCGGGTCGTTCGATCCGTGGTAATAATACATAACATTTGTTTTGCGTATCCGATATATTTTTATTTTGTCGGATTTCTTAAGCGTGGTAATACCTATGTATTCTTTCGGCATTAAAGGCGGAAATTCCTTTCTGAGTGAGCAATGCCAAAAGCTTGTTTTCAGCGAAACAAGGTCATAACCGAGAGTAACAATGTATGTATATTTTGAAGTGTCAAGCTCTAAATCGGAAGGATCAATGCCGAGTTTTTTGAGCTGTTCGGGCGAAGTGTCGATAAGTCCGTTATCAAAGTCGCTGACCGTGAACCAGTATAGCTCCTGCATATCCTCGCTGATTTCCTGAGGCTTGTCAAAGGAATAAACCTCGGTAAATTTATATCTGTGCTCAAAAATTATTGAATTAAGAATAATAAGTGCTAGAATTATTGCGGCAATTATTAACAATTTTCTTTTCTTTCTCATCTTTCCAACTCCTTGACTCAGCCGTCATATACTCCCATTATAACGATACCTGCGACGGTGAGAAGGATACACAAATAATGCTTCCAGGAGAGCTTCTCCTTGAGAAAAATTCTGCCCCAGAGAACCGATGCCGCGCAGTATGCGGAAATGATCGGAGCGGAAAGAGCAAAGTGCTCTTGATCGGCGATGGCATAGATATATGCAAACTGTCCCGCCGTTTCAAATGCCGCGCCGATGTATTTCGGAACTTCCTTTTTCGGCAAAAACTTGTCTTTTTTAATGAACTTAACATAGATGAAGCAAAGTATGCCGCAGATAAGGAATGTCAGCTCATAAGATGTGTTTGCGGCGTCCTCGTCAAGTTTTTCGAGAACAAGGCTGTCGGCAAACGATCCGAGAGCATCAAGAAGACAATAAATCACGGGAAGAAGAATCGCAAGAACACTCTTTGTGTATTTGTAGTTGCCCTTGCTCTGACGTGCCGCTCTGAGGTCGTCGTCCTCCGTCATTTCGGCAACGCCGAGCCCGATAATGCCGACGGCAACAAGGGCGATTGCAATGTACTGAGCCTTAGCAAGCACCGCCATGCCTGTGATTATGCTGATGACCGAAGCCAGCGTACCTGAGGAATTGCAAATCGGCGAGGAAATCGAAAGCTCAATGAAGCGAAGTCCGACGTAGCCGATCGTCATTGAAGATATGTAAAGAAGTGATACGGGCAGGTAGGTGAGCATCGTGGAGAACGAAAACTCCACATCGGTGAAAATCAGCGTGTAAGCCGCGTGGATACCCATAACAGCGCCGACTGCCGTAACCATTTTCAGAGCGCTGTGCTTATCCCTTGAGTCGGCACAGCCGATTTTGGAAAACAAATCCGAAAAGCTCCAGCAAAGCAGAGCAACAATAGAAAGAACAAACCATTTCATTATAAAACAACCTCAATAAACTAATTTTTTTTCAACATAAAGCGTTCCGTCGGCATGGCTGATTCTGCCGAGTCCGAGAAACTTCTTTTCGGGAGAATATACGCGGCAGAAGCCGTCGGTTTTTTCCCCCTTTATTCTTTTGAGTTCGAGTTCTCCGCCGTTTTCAAACCGAACCGCCTGCTTTTCGCTGACGTTGACGGCAGGGTAGCACCGCAGCATTTCGTAACACGGAGTTATCAGCTCCTCAATCCGTCCCTCGTCGGCAAACTGCTGTACCGTTTCAAGGGTGACGGTTCTGTCGATTGCTATTCCGTTGGCTTCAACACGGCGCAGAGCGGTTATCGCCGCACCGCAGCCGAGCTCCGAACCGATATCGGCGGCAAGCGAGCGAATGTATGTTCCGGCGCTGCACGAGACCTCAATCTCAAATTCGTTGCCGCTGTCCGGAACGTCAAGAAGCTTTATGTAGTGAATGACTACATTACGCGCTTCACGCTCTATTTCAATACCCTGACGGGCAAGCTTGTAAAGGCGGACGCCGTCCTTGGAAACGGCGGAATACATCGGAGGAAGCTGGCTGATTTCTCCGACAAAGCGGTTTAATGTGTTCTCAAGCTGAGCGCGGGTTACATCAACGTCGTTTTTCTGAAGAACGGTGCCCGTTATGTCGAGTGTGTCCGTGACTGTGCCCAGCAGAATTTTGGCGCGGTAAGCCTTGTCGTGGGTCGGCAGGTACTGCGAAAATCTTGTCGCTCCGCCGAGCATGACGGGAAGCACACCGGTTGCCATCGGGTCGAGGGTGCCGGTATGACCTGTTTTATTGATTTTTATGATCCGCTTGATTCTGTTGGCGGCAACAAACGAGGTTATACCCTCAGGTTTGTCAAGGAAAATAAAGCCTGTCAAAGCTGCACCTCCAGAAAATGATGAAAAAATTATACATTATATAAGGTAAAAAGTCAATCAACGTTTGCAGGGTAATAATGTGCAGAAAAATCGACAAAATTTGTGCAAATAAAATATTAACATTTTGAAATGTGACATAACGATTGTAAAAATCAACAAAAACGAGGGCGGTTATTTGTAACAATCTTCAAAAATTGGCAAATTGGCTGTTTTTTAGTTGACATAATTTCACTAATGGGATATTATATAGGCGTATCTTAGTCCTGTGAGGTGTGCGTATGAACAAAGCTCCGATAAATTCGGAAATGGTTTATGCGGCACGTTACGGCGATAAAGCAGCAATGAATGAACTGATCAAGGCTCTGGCTCCCACGGTGGAGAGCATCGCCTCCGGTTATGTCGGCAAATGTCCCATGACGCGAAGCGATCTTATCCAGGAGGGAATGATTGGTCTCCTCGGTTCTGTGTACGGGTACGACGCCGACGAGGGTGTGAAATTTGAAACCTATGCAACGGTTTGCATTTCAAACCGAATCAAAAGCGCCGTGCGGAATCAGCTGCGGAACAGGCACCTGCCGCTCAACGGTTATGTGCAGATTGATGAACTCGACATCAGCGATTCTCAGTCCGATCCGCAGACGATAATGGATATGCAGGAGCGTGTGGAGGACCTCAACGAGGGCATTGAGAAAAGGCTGACACAGCTTGAGAAGGCTGTGCTGAGGCTCCACATCGGAGGTCATAATTACAGTTCTATTGCCGAAGTGCTTTCGATAAGTGTCAAGAGTGTTGACAATGCTTTGCAAAGGGCAAGAAAGAAGCTCAAGGAAAAATGATACCCTATGCTCGTGCGGTACATAACGTCAAAGGCGTGCACAGAGCGTAAATAAAAATTTTTAGCGAGGTAAAAAATCATGTACGAAGACAAGACATTGGTATGTAAGGATTGCGGACAGGAGTTCGTTTTCACAGCAGGTGAGCAGGAGTTCTACGCAGAAAAAGGTTTCGTAAACGAGCCTCAGCGCTGCAAGGCTTGCCGTGACGCAAGAAAGAACGCAGCCCGCGGAGAACGCGAGATGTTCGAGGCAACCTGTGCTAAGTGCGGCGGAGTTGCTAAGGTTCCTTTCCGTCCGAGAGAGGATCGTCCCGTATACTGCAGCGAGTGCTTTGCAAAGATGAAGGAAGAAGCATAAATTTATACAAACTGATAAGGGTCGTATCAATGCCGATTAAGGCGATGATACGACCCTTTTGTTATTCGGTTTGGGAGGAAAATTCAGAAAGGAAGCTGTCCACGTCAAAATTTTCGGGAACGACATTTTCTTCCTTTTTCTTTTGCGGCTTGCCGAAGTTCCTAAGAAAGTCGTCAACCTCAAAATCGGGCGCGGAATCCGCCGCCGTGTTTTCGGCGAAGTTTCCCGTCTCGCCCTTAAAGCATTCAAGCTTCCTGCGATTTATCTCTTCGGGAGAGAGACCGCCGGCGGTGTTGTTTTTCGGAGTCTTGTTCATCAGCTCATCGAATATTTTATCCTCCGGTGAGATTTTCTCCGGACTTTCGGTAATATTTCTGAACTGACTGGGACTTATCGTCTCAATGTCGGGAAGCTTGTCGGCGGAATATTTGCTCTCGTGCCGATACTCCTCCGCTTCACTTTCACGAGCTTTTTCAATGGCTCGGATTTCTTTTTTCTTTTTCATCTGACAGTAAACGCCGATGAAAATAAGCGCTGCAAGACGAACCAAAAGCAAGCTGAACGACGTTGTGATTCGCGTGGTGGAACCGAAAATATGAAGGCAGGCAATAAAGAATGTGCAAACATAGCTGTCAACTGCCGCCGCGGCGATTGAACCGTTCAGCTTCGTGAGTGTGCCGCGAATGATTCCCGACATAAACTCGCAGATCAGGCTCGGAATTATAATTCTTGCGGCAATTTCCGCTGTTGCATAGTCCGTGGTGATAAAGTTCCTGATGAATTTCGGCAGAACAAACGCCGTAAAAAGCAGCGACTGAAAAAGATTCGCGACATTAAAATCGGTAATTTTTTCAAATTTTTTTATCAAAAATCCGCGGAAAAATGTTTCCTGAAAGAGGACGGTGAAAATCGAAGTCGCCGCATAGATACCGACACAGGCGGCTGTTTTGAGCGAGCTTCCCTTGTCGATATACCGCATACCGGGTGAATAAAAAGCGAATTTCAAAGCTTCCGGATCCGCGGCCTTTATAACGACGATTTCCACAGCCGTTACGAGCACAAGCGGAACGATCGAAAAAAATCCTACGAGTGCAAGCGCCTGTGTAAATTTTTTCTTGTTCTTGGTCAGTCCGTATGATTTTATGTGCTCCAAACCGAACAGCACGGTCATAACCATAACGACAATGCCGAGAAAGTCGGAATAAAAATTGTTGCCGAGAACGGTTTGGTCAGATTTTAAGAAAAAAGCGTCGACCGCAAAAAGCACGAGCATAACAAAATACATCGTCAAAGTGCGGGGAAGAAGCTTTCCTTTCGGATCACTCATTTTGTCACATCCCTTTAATATTGCGAGTAATTATACCACAGATTATTCCGTTGTGCAATAAAAATTTGATTCCCATGCAGGAAGATACGGATGGTGGCAAAAATGGATTTTGTAATCGGGGCAGAGGAAAATGATTTTCTGCGGCAGTATGAACATATCGCTGTTGCGGTGGTAGGCGCATATATAGAGCTTCGGCTTGTATTTTTTTATTGTATTTTCCGCTCCGTCAAGGGCTTTTTCCTCGCTGCCTTCAATGTCGGCATTGAGAAAGGTTATCTCTCTGCCGCCGAGAATGTTATCGACGCTGTCGGCAGGAATTTCAATTTTTCCGCTCTGCGAAAGCTTTGAGTTTCTGCCCTTTTTCTTTTCAAAGTGCAGAGTTGTTTTCTCGTTCCAGACAGCCAGGTTAAAGGTTTCGATATTATCAACCTCTTTGGCGAAAGCGGTCAGCTTTTTGTAGTTTTTGGGGTCAGCCTCCACGGCGTAGATTTTTCTGTACCGACCGTTCACCGCGCTCAGAAATTCTCTCACCGTGTCGCCGTCGTAAGCGCCGAGATCCATCATAATTTCTTCATCCCGGAGCTTGAGATATTCGGAATAAACGTCGGACTTTTCCTTTTCACAGCCGAAAAGATATTCCGTTTTGCCGCTGACCTTGAAGTTGAGCACGTCAATAAAGCTCTTCTTGGAAAATTCATCCGCAAGCAGGGAATACGCGCGGTCAAATTCTTCGTCGTGCGCTTCAATATATTCGCGTGTGAAAAGCCCGTCGTCAACTATCGGAACATTCGGGAAAAACAGGGCGTGACGGGAGGACAGCTCCTTAACGCGGCTGAGCATTTTTTTGTCGTGGACGGCGAACGCCATAACTATCACAAAGTCATCGTATTTTTCGCAAACCTCGTCATACCGCAGAACCTTTTTGCCGCGGAAACTGTGACCGCGGACAAATTCGTCGCTTGCGAAGATGTCGGCAAATTCGATTCCGAGCTTTTGAAGTTGGTCGATTATCATATCTGCGCCGTTTCCCATTCCATATATCACGATGGGAAGCTCGGTATCTCTGAGCGAATCCCACACATTTTTTTCTTTAATTTTTTCAATCATTATTTCATCGCTTTCTTTTTGGTAATCGCTGAATATATCACAGCACAATTCTCGGCGGCTGCCTTAATTTCCTATTGCCTAATCAACTTCATTTATGATATACTAAAACAAAAAAATAATCAAGGCTGTGGTCAAGTGAAATATAATTTTAACGGTATGGCAATCATCGCCGTCGGAGAAAAAGAAAAAGTTGCGGCTGATTTTTTGGCTAAAGAAATCGAAATGAAAACAGGCAAAGGACCTGCCGTCTGTGAAAGTAAGGCGGACGGCTGCTTTGTCGAGCTGAGACTCGAAAATCCGAGCGACAGCGAGAGCTTTTTCATTGAGCAGAACGGCTGTGAAATTACCATGACGGCTCACCGCTTGCGCGGACTGATTTATTCGGCGGCAAGGTTTGTGAGAAAGTGCGTTATTGAGAAAGGTGACCTGATTCTCACAAAGGATATCACGGGTGAATATTCGCCGTATATGAAGGTCAGGGGACATCAGCTCAGCTACACCGATATGAACAATACATACGAGGCGTGGGACGCGGCTCAGTACGAGAGATATATTCTTGACCTTATGATGTTCGGTATGAACACGGTCGAAGCCTGCCTTGCCTCGGACGAAAAAAGAACGCCGATTATGAAATACAGCTTTGAGGAAGCAATGAAAATCAAATCGGAAATCTGCAAAAAATATGACCTTGAGATGTCGCTGTGGAGCTGTTATACGAGCCGCCTCAGCGACGATGAGAGCGCGGATTATCTCTGCAAAGCCTGTGCGCCGAGCCCCGGTCTTGATGTCTTCTTCCCGGCAGGAGGAGATCCCGGTGATCTTCGGGCGGATGAGTTCTTTAAAAGGTGCAAAAAGGTCAAGGAGGAGCTGCAAAAGCAGTTCCCGAATGTCAAGCTCTGGCCGTCGGCACAGGCTCCGCACGAATATCCCGACTGGGGAGAATGTTTCAAACGTGAAATGGCAAAGCTTCCGGAGGAGATAGACGGCGTTATTTACGGTCCGAATCATCCGTTCACGCTCGATGAGATGCGCCGCTCGATTGACCCGAAATATGAAATCAGATATTATCCCGACGTGTGCCATAATGTGCGCTGTGAAATCCCCGTGCACTTTGACCGCGACGACTGGCACTATGCATACGCCGCAACGCTCAGCCGTGAGGCAATAAATCCGAGACCGAGCGAATACCGACTTGTGCACAGGCTGACAAGGCAGTATGTGTGCGGCAGCGTTTCTTACTCGGAGGGCGTCAATGACGACGTAAATAAATTTATTTTCAGCGACCTTGATTTTGACCCGAACTGTGACATCAGGGAGACGCTCAGGGACTATGCGAGGTGCTTCCTGCCCGGCTGTGATCCCGAAAAGATTGCCGACATTATTTTCGGACTGGAGCAAAACTGGATAGGCGATCCTGCCGAAAATTCGTCGGTTGACAACGTTTATAATTTGCTTCTGTCGCTTAAAAAAGACGCTATGCTCGAAAACTGGCGTTTTGTACTTTTGCTGTTCAGAGCGAGCTGTGACAAGGTCGTGCGCGACCGAAGAATATTTGAACTCGGGCTGATTGACGACGCCGCAACCAAGATCAGAAAAGGTGAGATAGAAGCGGCGCGCGAAATACTCGCTGAGGAATATCCGCAGAGCTACAAGGAGCTGCGCGGCAGTCTTTTCCCGCTTGCCGAGAGGCTGAACAGACTTATCGGTATGCAGCTTGACGTTGAACACTTCGGCGGAATGAATGTTGAAAGGGGCTGTACCCTGGACACGATAGACATACCCGTTACGGACAGACAGTATCTGTTCAAAAAGCTGAATGAACACCCCGACAGGGAGTATCTGACCGACATTCTTGACAGAAACAAGGTCGAACGCGACGAGTTTTATTTTTCCTTTGCCGAGCACGGATTCGAGGTCATCGGAAGACAAAAGGGCGAGTTCTATATGAACTTTGTCGGCGACGATAACACGGACGGCAGTATGCCGATGTGTATGACAAAGGTGTATGACCATTTCAATTTTGACTGCAAAGTCGCAGGACTTACCGGCGGAGATTATGAATTGAGAATCACATACAAATCGCGCCCGAATGATAGAATAATTCACCACAAAATTACATTCAACGGCGACGTTCTTTATGACGGACCGCAGTTCGGCGGACGCCGCGACGGGGACTACGAAAAGAAGTATCTTGTCGGAGGTTATCAGAGCATCGTTTACGACGTTCCGTCAAGATTTTTTGTGAACGGCTGTGCCGATATTGAAATCACGGAGCCGATTGACGGATTTATGTTCAGCGAGTTCCGCCTGACGAAGAAGAGGTGAGCGTATTGCCGAAATACAGCGTACTTATAAGTGTATATAACGGCGAAAAATATCTTGCCGAGTGTCTGGATTCGGTTCTTGTACAGAGCTATACGGATTTTGAAATCGTTGCCGTTGACGACGGCTCGACCGATTCAAGCGGAAAGATTCTTGACAGCTATGCAAAAAAAGATTCGAGAATAAAGGTTGTGCACAAAAAGAACCAGGGAGTTAATCTCGCGCGCAGGACTGCGTTTGAAAACTCGGTCGGTGAGTATATACTGACGGTTGACTGCGACGACCTGATAGACAGCGAGCTTATAAAATCGGTGGATGAGAAAATCTGCAAGTTCGGCTGTGACCTTGTGCTTTTCGATGTGCTCAGCTTCTATGATGATCCGTCACGCAACAGGGTGAAAACGCTGATGGAGGAGGAACGCGTGATAGAGCGCGAGGACAAAAAGCTTTTGTATAAGCTCCTCCTCGGAAGAAAAATGAATCCGCTGTGGATGAAATGCTGTCGGCGCGAAAGCTACGGAAAGGGCTTTGAATATGAGAGCTTCACGGCGATGTGCCACGGCGAGGACTGGTTTCAGTCGGCGGAGATAATCCACTCGATGCAGAGAGGGTATTATATTAAAAAGCCCCTTTATCATTACAGACGGCTGGAGGGCGGACTTTCCCGTAAATATGATGTAAATTCGCTTCGGCTCAATTCGGATTCCCTGCATGAGGTTATGAAGATGATAAAGGACGACGGCTGCTTTGACAGCGAGATTGAGGCAAAGGGAAGAGCCTACGCGCGAATGGTCGTCAACACATTTTTGCTTGCGCTGTCGGAATCGGAGCTGACGGAAAAAGAAAAAATCGGCACGGTTAAGAAAATAACCGATACCGATATTTATAAGATTGCTGTTGACCGCCGTTCCGATGTCGGCTCAACGAAGCTCACAGTTCTGAAATTCCGTTTGCTTGCAAGCGGAATGTACCGCACACTTTTCAGGCTGATGAAACAGAAGAATATTTAAGGCAATATCACACCGGAGTGCACACATTGCCTTAAACGAGGCTGTCGCTTCTTCGTTTTAACGATTTGCGACAGCCTCGTTTTATTTATTCAATGCTCATTGTTGCGTAGGCGTTGAGGGACATATCGGCGGTGTTGCCGCTGATAAATTCATAGTAGCCCTGAGCACCTACCATTGCGCCGTTGTCGCCGCAGTATTTGAGTTCGGGCGCGTAAAGCTGCCAGCCGTTCTTTTTGCAGAGAGCTTCCATATCGCGGCGCAGAACAGAGTTAGCCGAAACGCCTCCGGCAAGCACAATTTTTTTGTAGCCGAGATCCCTCGCAGCCTTTTCCGTGTTTTCGGTCAGACAGCGGACAACCGCCTTGATGTATGACGCGCCGAGGTCAGGGACGTTTATTTCTTCGCCCTTTTGCTTAGCGATGTTGATGGTGTTCAGCGCGGCTGTTTTCAGACCCGAAAAGCTGAAGTCGTAAGGTGCGCCGTCGACCCTCGGATGAGGCATTTTGTATGCTTTCGGATTGCCGTCCTTGGCAACGCGGTCAAGGTTAAGTCCGCCGGGGTAGGGCAGACCCATGGCTCGCGCCGCCTTGTCCATCGCTTCTCCTGCGGCGTCGTCGTGGGTGTAGCCGACTATTTTGAACTTCGTGTAGTCCTTGACCTCGACGATGTGGCTGTGTCCGCCCGAAACGACAAGGCAAAGAAACTCAGGCTCAAGTTCGGGGTGGGTGATGTAGTTCGCGGCAATGTGTGAACGCAGATGATGCACGGGAACAAGCGGAATACCGCTTGCCAGCGAAAGCCCCTTGGCGTAATTCACTCCGACGAGAAGAGCTCCGATCAGTCCGGGCGCGTAGGTTACGGCTATTGCCGAAATGTCGTCAAGAGTACAGCCGGCATCACTAAGCGCCTTGCCGACAACACCCGAAACGGCTTCAACGTGACGTCGGGAAGCGATTTCAGGCACAACTCCGCCGTAGATTATATGCTCCTGAACCTGGGAGGCAACAACGCTTGACAGCACCTTGCGTCCGTCTTCGACAACTGCCGCCGCCGTCTCGTCACAGGAGGATTCCAAAGATAAAATTTTCATTTGCTTTCACATTCTTTCAATGTCATAATTACCGCGTCCTCTGCGGGGTTGGTATAGAAATTTTTGCGTTCGCCTGCGTTTTCGTAGCCGAGCTTTCTGTACAGGAAAATCGCGGCGGAATTGCTTTTCCTCACTTCGAGGGATATAAATTCACAGCCGCGGCTGAACGCGTTTTGCTGAGCCTTTTTCAAAAGTTTTTCACCGATTCCGAGCCGCCTGTGATCGGGACTGACGGCAATGTTGTCTATGTAAGCTTCGCCGCAGACCTCGTGCACGCCGATGTAGCCGATGACCTTGTCCGCGGCAACGGCAACAAGGAAATGCGCGTTTTCGTTTTCTATTTCTTCGGCAATGCCCTCTTCAGTCCACGGGGACGAGAAGCATTGCTCCTCAATTTTCGCAATGGCTTTGACGTGATCGGGTCTCATCTTGACGATCTCAAAGGTCAGCGAGTCAATCAGCGCCGCAACAAACCTTTCAATCTGCTCGGCGCAAAGCTTGTAAATCTCCTTGCTGCCGCCGTAGGGGTCGGAGATTTCGGGTTCGGGCACGATGATTCTGAACTTCGGGCTCAGCGTCATGACAGCCTGCTTGTGCCGTGCCGTCATGCACACCATAAGGTCGGTTCCGTCAAATATATATTGATTTATTTGTCTGGAACGGTGCGATGAAATATCCGCGCCGTGTTCCTTTGCCGCTTCAATCGCGAGGGGAGAGGCGGTGTCGCCCGTAAATGCGCCGAGTCCGCAGCTCTGACATTCAATATCCTTTATGCCGCGGTCGGCAAGTATTCTTTTGCATATTCCCTCTGCCATTGCGCTGCGGCAGGTGTTGCCTGTGCAGACAAATGTAATTTTCATATTATCATCCTATCAGATAGCGCGGATCAAGCGTTCCGTCGAAAAACTCAATAACGCTCTTTGCCGCCCTGTTGTTCATTTCACGGAAGTTTTCACTTGTAAACGGGGCTGTGTGCGGCGTCAGAACGACGTTGTCAAACCGGGCAAGCGGAGAATCCGTGCATGGCTCATTGTCAAAAACATCGACTGCCGCGCCGGATAATTTTCCCGCTTCCAGAGCCGAAACGAGAGCATCGGTATTGACAATTCCGCTTCGTGCCGTGTTTATAAGTACCGCGCCGTCTTTCATCCTTGAAAGCATTTTTTCGTCAACCATATCGGCAGTTTCGTCCGTCAGCGGAACATTTATCGAAACATAATCGCTCTCGGAAAGAAGCGTGTCAAGCTCCGCATAATGTGCACCGTACCTGTCTTCAGGGTGACGGCAGTAGTAAAGCACCCTCATTCCGAAAGGAACGGCACGCTTGGCAATTTCACTTCCGATTCCGCCGAAGCCTATCAGACCGAGCGTGCGGCTCTTGGCTCCCGGCGTCATAATTCTTTTCCATTCGCCGCGATGCATACTTTCATTTTGCAGGTCAATTCGGCGTGCAAAATAAAGAATGTATGCCATAACGCTTTCGGCGACAGAGCCCTCGACCGTTCCGAGTGCGCGCGCAACTGCCACGCCGTGCTGTTTGCAGAAGCCTATGTCTATCGAATCATATCCGACTCCGCGGCGGGAAACAAGCTTCAAGTTTTTGCTCGCTTCTATGGCTTGATTGGTTATTTTTTCGGGACCGCAGATTACCGCGTCGGCATTTTCAAGCAGGGACATAATGTATTTTTCGTCCGTTCCGCTTCCGAGATCCTCCGCGCTGTGGTCGCTGACTTCAAAGCCTGCGTCAATGAGAATCTTCAAAGCCGTGTCGTTGTCGGTTGAAAAATTCCTTGCTGTAACTACAACTTTCATCTTGATTTATCCTTTTGCGTCGTACCAGCTCTTGCCGCAGTGCACGTCGGCGGTGAGTTTGACTTTCATTTTACAGGCGTTCTCCATTTCCTCGCGGACTATGGCGGAGACCTGCTCCTTTTCGTTTTCGGGAGCTTCGACAATCAGTTCGTCGTGGATTTGCATTATGAGCTTTGCCTTGAGTTCTTCAGACTCAAGACGCTCGTATACGCGAACCATTGCGATTTTGATTATATCGGCAGCCGTGCCCTGTATCGGCATATTTCTTGCGACGCGCTCACCGAAGTTGCGTATCATCGCGTTTGAAGCGGCGAGCTCAGGCAGGTAGCGGCGGCGCTTGAACAGAGTCTGAACGTAGCCGTCCTCTTTTGCCTTTACGATAACGTCTTTCATATATCGCTCAACGCCCGAAAAATGATGAAGATAACCCTTGATGTATTTGTCCGCTTCCGCGCGTGAAACTCCGATATCGTGGGCAAGCGAGAACGCGCCGATGCCGTAGACAATGCCGAAGTTGACCGCCTTTGCGCGGCTTCTCATCAGGGGGGTGACAGCCTCAACGGGCATATTGAAAACCTGCGAAGCTGTTATTGTGTGGATATCGTCGCCATTGTTGAAGGCGGATATCATCGTTTCGTCGTTTGCAATGTCGGAGAGAACTCTCAGCTCAATCTGCGAGTAGTCGGCATCGACAAGAACACAGCCGTCCTTTGCAATGAAAAACTTTCTCAGCTCGCGTCCGGTGGGCGTTCTCACGGGAATGTTCTGAAGATTCGGTTCCGTTGATGAAATTCGTCCCGTTTTCGTCTCGGTCTGGTTGAGCGTGGAGTGGATTCTTCCGTCGGGCGCAATGCATTTTTGCAGTCCGTCGCAGTATGTCGATTTGAGCTTTGCGAGTGTTCTGTATTCGAGAATCAGGGAAACTATCGGATAGTCCGGCGCAAGGCTTTCAAGCACGTCGGCGTTGGTCGAGTAACCAGATTTGGTTTTCTTTTTCGCCGGAAGCTGCAGCTTTTCAAAAAGAACGGTTCCGAGCTGCTTGGGCGAATTTATGTTGAACTCTTCGCCGGCAAGGTCGTATATTTTTGTGACGAGCTCATTTACGTTTGCTTCCAGCACAGCTCCGTACTGCTGTATGCTTTCGCGGTCGACAAGAAAGCCCGTGACCTCCATTGACGAGAGAACCTTTGAAAGCGGCATTTCGATATCGTAAAGCAGGGGGAGCTGATCGTTTTCTTCAATTTTTTCAATGACCTTTTCCCATGCGCCCCTGAGTGCGGCGGCTTTGAGCGCCGTATCGTTTTCTTCACCGATTTCGGGGCAAGCCGCGCCGTATTCCTGTGCCATTCGTACGGGAGAATAGTCGCTGGCGGACGGATTGAGAATGTAGCCTGCAATCATTATGTCGCTTATCTTGCCGCGAATTTGAACATCTCTTTTGAATGCCCACGAGTATAAATTCTTTGCGTCGCAGGTTATTTTTTCAATCTTTTCGTCGGAAAGAATTTCCGCAAGCTCCGATGCAAAGGTGAAGCTGTCGTTTTCGATGACCGCAATGTATTCGCCGCAGTCAAACGCGACGGACGTTATATCTCCGTCCGAAAATTCGGGAACAAAATATGCCTTTTTACCCACGGCGATTTCCGAGAAAGAATCAACGTGCTTGATCGGTACGCTGACCGTTTCGACGGATTGATCGTCCGCCTTGCCGAGGTCAAACTTGTCGATCATGCTGAACATTTCAAGCGAGGCAAGAAGTCTTGAAGCCTTGCCGCTGTCGGGCTTCGACGGAATGTACGAATCCATATCCGTGTCAATCGGCGCGTCGGTTCTTATTGTGCCGAGCGTGTGGCTGAGCATTGCGCTTTCCTTGGAATTGACGAGCTTCTCGCGCAGCTTGTCCTTTATGTCAATGGTGTCGATGTTTTCATAAATCTTTTCGACCGAGCCGAAACGCTGAATGAGGTCGCCTGCGGTCTTGGGACCGACTCCCGCAACGCCGGGAATGTTGTCGGAGCTGTCCCCCTGGAGAGCTTTAATTTCAATCATCTGCCACGGCTCAACGCCGTAGTCCTCTTTGATTTTTGCCTTGTCGTAGGCAACGGTTTGTGTCCTGCCCATTTTCGTTGAGGCAAGAAGAACCGTCGTTGTTTCGCTTACGAGCTGGAGACTGTCACGGTCTCCCGTTGCAATGAAGCACTTGTCGCCGTCCTTCATTTGGACGCTGAGCGTTCCGAGAATATCGTCCGCTTCCCAGCCCTCCTTTTCGACCGTTTTGTAGCCGAGCAGGGTAAGGAGATCCTTGAGCACGGGCATCTGCTGGACGAGCTCTTCGGGCATGGCGTGACGTCCTGCCTTGTACTCGGAGTACAGTTCATGTCTGAAGGTCGGCTTCTTAACGTCGAACGCAACAGCCACTCTGTCGGGCTGACATTCGCCCAAAAGCTTGAGAAAAATATTCATAAAGCCGTAAATGCCGTTGGTATATTTTCCGTCCTTTGTGCTGAGGAGTTTGATTCCGTAAAAAGCACGGTTTATTATGCTGTTGCCGTCAATAACAAGAAGTCGCATATTTTTCACCTTACTTTATAAGTTTAGCATTGATTTTGTCTCTGTCGGGGGTCACGTTCACCGAGTAGTAAACGTGATATATAACCTTGCCGTAGGGCGCACCCTGAGGCTTTTTAAGGTTCTTGACGTAAGTGTAGTCCACGGGAACGAGCTTTGCGTCCCTCGCCTTGCTGTGGTATGCGGCTATTTCCGCCGCTTCGACAATCGCTTCGTCGCTGATTTCGCGGTTGTCGCTGACAATGATGACGTGAGAGCCGGGGAATTTCTGAGTGTGGAGCCACATATCATTCTTTGCGGCGGTTTTCAGCGAAAGCTTGTCGTTCTGAACGTTATTCCTGCCGACAAGCACCCTGAAGCCGTCCGTGGTGCGGTATTCGATGGGCGGCAAAGTTTTGGACGATTTCCTGTCTGAGCCTCGTTTCTTTTTTATATATCCGCTGAGCGAAAGCTCTGCGCGGATTTCGTCGATTTCCGCCTGTGTATCGGCTCTTTCGAGCGAGTCGGCGACCGTTTCAAGGTAAGCGAGTTCCTGCTTGCTCTCTTCAATGAAGCCCGTGAGGAGCTGCTCGGCAGTCTTTGCTTTGCGGTACTCCTTAAAGTATTTTTGAGCGTTTTGGGCAGGGGACTTTGACGGATCCGCCTTTATGCGTATTGACTTGTTTTCGTCATAGTAGTTTTCAAGGTCATAGAAAAGCGCACCTTTTTCAAGCCGATAAAGGTTGGCGTTGATGAGTTCCGCATTGATACGCAGTTTTTCCCTGTCGGCGCAGCTTTCAAGCTCGGCTTGTCGCAGACTCAGCTTTTTGGAGGTTCTTGCGATGGCGGAATTGAGAAGCTTTACCAAATCCTGACCTTTCTGTTTGGTGCGCTCAAGGCGGTCACATTCATAGTAAAATTCATCAAGAAGCTGTGAAAAGCTCGGCTTGATTTCCGCACGGTATTTGCTTCCGTACTGTTTGATCGGGAAGAAAGAAAAGTCAACGGGCTTTCCCGTGTCGTCCTTGAGGATGAACGGAGTTCCCTTTTGGCTTGTTATAATGTCCCTCAGTTCGTCAAGACGCTCGGCGAGATAAGTGAAGCCGTCGTCGGGAACCTCGTCGGTGTAAAGCTCGCCGTATTCTCCGCAGATTTCACGGCAGGTGAGCGGCGAAGCGCCCTGCAAGGTGTTGAGAACGGCGGATGAGAGACTTTTTGAAGAAAAGGCTTTGACCTGTGAAATTATATTTTCCGTCGTGTGATTTGTTATGTTGAGCTTGCTCTGCGGCGGGGGAGCGGTGTAGCGAAAGCCGGGCAGTATCTGGCGCACCGCCGACTGGCTGAGGTCAACTCGTTTGAGTGCGTCAACAATTTTGCCGTCGCCGTCAAACAAAATTATGTTGCTGTATTTTGCCATAATTTCGATTGAAAGCGTCAGATTGACCTTGTCGCCGATTTCGTTCGTCGCGTTAAAGTCGAGGTAGAGTATTCTGTCAAGCTCCGCCTGACGTATGTCGGTGAGCTGAGCGTTGAGAAGCTTTTTCCTCATCAGCATACAGAACATCGGCGGCACGGCAGGATTCTCCGGCGCGTGCTCGGTCAGGTGTATTCGCGGACTGTTTCCCCGAATCGAAAGGAAAAGCTTTTTTGCTCCCGTTTTGCCGCGCAGATGTATCACCAGCTCCTCGCGGGAGGGCTGATGTATCTTTTCAACGCGGCTCAGTCTTATTTCTTCGAGCAGCTCATCTTTAATTTTACTGAGAAATATTCCGTCCAGAGCCATACCTTAACCTCATGCAAATTTAATCGGATTTTCCTGTTTTATGTCAATTATTTCAATGTCGGGGAATTGACCCTGTAATTTCTTCACAAGGACGGGAACTGCGACAATCTCCGTTTCGTAGTGTCCGGCGGCGATAAGAGTTATGCCTGACTGAACACAGTCGAGAAAATTGTGGTGGGAGGCGTCGCCCGTGATAAAGGCGTCGATATCGCCTGCCGCCTCGATGAGCGAACAGCCTGAACCCGTGCAAATCGCAATTTTTGTGATCGGCTTGCCTGCGTCGGCATATCTTACCGTTGTGCCGAGCCTGTCGGCAATGTGTGAAGCAAGTTTGTCGGCTGTTGTCTTTTCAACCGTGCCGAGCCTGAGTATCGGATCCTCGGCGCGCGTGACCTCTATGCCGAGGATTTCGGCGAGAGAATCGTTGGTTCCGCCGTCGGCAATGTCAAGCGGAGTGTGACAGCACAGAGCATTTATTCCGCTTTTGACAAGCTCGTACGGCACGCTCCCGGATGTTACCGCCTTTATAGGACTGAAGATGACGGGGTGGTGGCTTATTATCAAATCCGCTCCGATTTCGCGAGCCTTTTCAATCTCTTTGACAGTGATATCGAGCGTGACGGCAGCCTTGTGAACCTTCGCCGACATATCGCCGACCAACATTCCGCTGTTGTCCCAGCCTTCCTGAGTATCAAAGGGCGCAATCGTGTTAAGATAATCGTAAAAGTCCTTTACATTTGCCATTTTTTCACCTCTTTAAGGCAATGCGTACGCATCAATTATGCGGTATTGCCTTAAGTATTGATTCAAGGCATTGCCTTTCGCTCTCGTCGCCTCCGTGGGCGCGAATGGCGGAAAGCCTTGCCGATATTCTTCTGATTTTTTTGCTTTTGAAGCTCACCGCGGCTTCATCGTTTCGCTTCAGTATATTTCCGAACATAATTTCAGCGTCGGTGTGCGGCTGAACGTTACCCGTGAAAACAGCGCCGATGCATATATAAACCTTGCCGTCCTCAAAGCAGACCTCTTCGTCGGTTATTTCAAATCCGTTCGTGAAAAGATACATTCGGACGTCCTCGTCGTGTGACTGCGGCTGTAAAATGAGCTTGTATTTCGGATCTTTCACCCAGTCCGCGGCGGTGAGAATCTCGGAGATCAGTATACCGCCCATTCCGGCGATGACTATGTCGTCGGCTTCGTCTGGGCGGACACATTTAAGTCCATCGGAAAGGCGAAGCTGAACCTTGTCCTCAATGCAATTATTTCGGACGGTTTCGGCGGCGTTTTCCAATGGACCTTTTCGCAAGTCTGCGGCAACGGCAGACGGTATTTTTCCCGAAAGAATCAGAGCCGCGGGCAGATAGGCATGATCGGTGCCGATGTCTGCGACACGGGAACCGACGCGTACCATATCCGCCGCTGTTTTAAGTCTCGGCTTGAGTCTGATCATTTGCTTGCAAGATAAGCGTTGATGTCGGCGACCATCTGGTCAACGTCAACACCGTGTACGGCACATGCCATTTCAAGGCTCTCTCCTCTTGCCGAAGGACAGCCGAGGCAATGCATTCCCATATTCAGGAAGAACTCTGCGGTTCCTCTGTCTGCGTCAAGGATTTCGCCGATGAGCATATCTTTATTAACTTCTGTCATATTAAAACCTCCGTAAAATATACTGATATATATATTATACACATATTTTGATATTTTTCAAGTTTTTCAGAAAATGCTTTAATACTCTTTTCAAAGAGACTGAAATGTGATACAATAAGCCGAACGGAGGTATAATATGAAGAAATTTTTGTTTTATCTTATAGAATGGACATGGGCGCTGCCGATAAATCTCATCGGTTTTATCGGCTACATAATTTTTGCCGTAATCAAGGGCTGCAAGCACGAGAGGTTCTTTAACGCGACCGTAACCTACGTCCCCGGTGATTGGGGCGGAATTTCGTTCGGTACGTTTATCTTTATGAATCCCGACAGACCCGACGACTGGCTCAGGGATACCCGTATCCACGAGTACGGCCACACATGGCAGGCTCTTCTCCTCGGCCCCGTATGGTTCCTTGTTATCGCGATCCCGTCGTTTATCTGGTGCAATTTCAAGCCCTGCATAAATTACAGAAAAAATAAAAATGTCTCTTACTATTCGCTCTACTGCGAGGCATGGGCAAATGCATGGGGACAGAAGTTTACGGGACTGAAACAGACGAGAATCGGAAAATAACTTTTCAAAAAGCAAAAATCGGTTTCCTTTGAGAAAATACCGAGCACATATCTACACTCCCGAAAGGAACAGAACTATATGAGAGCAGAATACAAGGCGGCTGCCAAAATTAACCTTATGCTGGACATATTGGCAACGCTTGACAACGGTTATCACAGCCTGTTTATGGTAATGCAGTCCGTCGGACTTTACGACACGGTGAGCGTCGAAGAGACAGATGACGGGAAAATATCCATAACGTGCAGCGAAGCATCACTCCCGTGCGACAAAACAAATATCGCATACAAAGCGGCAAAGGCATTTTTTGATGCGGTCGGCGTTGAAAACAGGGGCATAAAAATAAATATTGAAAAACACATTCCGTTTGCGGCAGGAATGGCAGGCGGAAGTGCGGATGGAGCTGCAGTCATAGCTGCGCTCAATGATATTTACGCAACCAATTTAACCCGCGAGCAGCTTTGTGCAATCGGAGTCAAGGTTGGGGCTGACGTTCCGTTCTGCCTTACGGGAGGTACCTGCCTGGCGCAGAACATCGGTGAGATTCTTTCTCCGCTGCCGCCGCTCGAGGACTGCTATATCGTCCTTGCCAAGCCCGACAGGGGAGTGTCAACCAAAGAGGCTTACGGTGCTTTTGATACGGCGCCGAGCATTAGACATCTTGATACCTGCGGAATGCTGTATGCGGCGTCCAAAGGGGATCTTGCAGGAATTTGCAAGCGCACAAAGAACATCTTTGAACAGCTCATTGAGGTGCCCGAACGCGTGCCGATCAAGTCTGTACTCAACCGTTACGGCGCAATGGCGGCTTGCATGAGCGGAAGCGGTCCGACGGTGTTCGGAATTTTTGACGACGAATCAAAGGCGGAGAGCGCCGCAGAAAGCCTGAAATCGTTTATTAATCAGGTGTATGTTACAAGACCTGTTCCGCACGGACTGGAACGCATAAAATAAGACGAAAAAAGAGCATTTTCCAAACGGAAAATGCTCTTTCTGTGTATGTTAGTTTATTTCCAAGAGAATGAAACCGACTGATTTGCTCTGTTGACCGTGTAGCCGCAGCCGTTTTCAAACTTACCGTTTTCAAACGTGACCTGACGCTTCCTCTTCGATGCATTATGCTCGATTTCCGTGCAGTTTTCAAGTCCGCCGATGAACGCATCCATCATTTCGGGATCTGTGAAGTAGATCGTTGCGCTGACGCTGAGAACCTGTGTGGATGTGGGGGTGAGGCCGTAAGCCTCGATCGTGCCGAGCTTGAAGCCTGTGAGCCACCATGAATACTGCTTGCTGCGGTGGAAGAACAGCTTGTTATTCTTGTACATTGTGAGCTCCATCTGAACAAGCATATCGTCGTCGGCGCATTTGTAGAACTTTCTGCCCTTGTCATCGACAAGCTCATCGTCGTCAAAGTCGCGGTAGTAAAGTCCTATTTCGCAGCCGTTGAGAATATAGCCGTACTGACCCTTCCAAAGCTGTATCATCCACTCCATACCGTTGTAGTCGAAGAAGATACGGCTCGTATCAAAGTTGCAGACGATGAACGGAGCGGCAACGTCATAAAGATATGTATAGCCGAATGTTCTCTGCCATGCATAGGTCGATGCGTAGAAAGCGTCGTCCTTTGCGTCGTAGGAGAAGCCGAGAAGACCGGAACCGTCGGTGTTTGTAACCTTTCCGGTCGCTATGTCGTAGTAGTAATCGCCGACAATGTGGATTCTGCCCTCACCGGTCTGAGCAGGGAATCTGTCAATAACGCCTGCCGTGTACTGGAGTATGTAGAGCGCGTCGGTTGACGTGACCTTGCCGTCAAGATCCGTGTCGGCGGCAACAATTTCCGCCTTTGTGAGCGTGCCTTCTCCGGTGCAGTATCTTACGATTGAAAGAGCGTCAAACGAATTGACGGAACCGTCGCTGTTTACATCACCGGGGGTGTTAGCCACCGCAGATGACGATACTGCCATACAGGATACAGTAGCGATAGCAACGGAAAGAGAAGCTACTGCACAGATAATTTTCTGCAAAACTTTCATTTTTGTTACCTCCTCTGATGGTTACAGGGATTTTTTGATTCCGACGATGTACTGAAGTATTGTCAGCGCGTCGGCGGAGTTTACTTTGCTGTCGTTTGAAACATCGGCAAGACCGAGCTGCGTTGAGCTGAGCGTGATTGAGCCGATGGAATACTGAAGAATATTCAGCGCGTCGTAGGATGTGATTTTACCGTCAAGGCTTACGTCACCCTTGCTGAAATTCTTTTGAGTAATGAAGTTTACCTTGAATGGCGTTGACTGACCGCAGAAAGTGATATAGAACGTATTTTCGCCGGGCATAATTACGTCTGTTCCTGAGGGAACCGACCAGCCTATCGAAGCGTTCGGATACTCAACCGTCTTAACTGCCGAATCGGTGTAGGTTACCTTGAGAACCGTGCCCGTGAGGTCGTACTGAGTGATCTCAACATCGTTGAGGGGACCCATTTTCCAGTCCGCGTCAAGCACAAGCTTTGTCTTGGGGGCTCTCTCGATCGAGAAGCTCTTTACGGCGACAAAGGTAACATCGGTTGAAACATAGACGCTTGACGGAATGTCATCGCAGTAAATGTTCATCGTGTTTTTGCCGACAACCCATTTGCCGGACGCACTTTTGGCATACATATTGGGACCGGAAGCTTTCACGGTGTATGAATACTCGGCGCCGTTGTATGAGATGACCGTGCCGTGCAGATCAAGACCGCCCTTGAGCATTGCGAGCGTGCCGTCTTTGGTATACATCCAGTCGATGCCCTGATAAAATGTCAGCTTTGCCGGTTTTGTAACAAGCGATGCATTCGCCGCGGAAACGGGTATGAAAACGCAGGACAGAGCGATTATCAGCGCAAGAATGACGGCGCAGAATGACGATAACTTTTTCATTTTCCATTCCTCCCGTGTGAGTTTATTCAAATGTATTATATAATAAAAAAAGAATTATGTCAATCACAAAGATTCGACGCAATTCGTACATTGGGTTATATTTGTATTGAGGAATAAATTAGCTATTGACATATTTGCCGGTTTGGTATATAATCTTCAAAAATAGGCTCGGTGTCTATGTCGATTTTTTTACGGAGGAAAGAGATGCGCAACGTTTCAAAAAAAATCGTTTCCTGCTTCCTTTCGTTTGCCGTTGCCGGCGGAATATTTGCCTGCGCTCCGATTGTCGGAAACGCCGCAAATACTGCTTTCGGCGATGTCAATTCGGATGGCAGAGTCGATTCGGCAGATGCGCTTGCCGTGCTCAACCATTGTGTTGACCGCAAGCTTCTTGGGTCATCCGCCCTTATTGCTGCCGATGTCAATGCGGACAAAAAGGTTAATTCAGCCGATGCTCTGGACATTCTGAAATATTCGGTAGGGCTTATCGAAAGGTTCAAGGCCGACGAAACAGCAGAACCGAACGAGTCCGAGATTGTCGGAATGATAAACGCCGCCGTAAAAAAAGTCGAGGAAGAACAACCGTCTTATCTGCACAAGGAAAAGGTTTCCAGCACCGCAGAGTCGGTAAAAGTAAGCGGTCCGTCATCGTTGCTTATTTCAAAAGAAAAGCTTAAACAGCTTGAGGATCAGACAAAAGCCGATAAGAGCTACAACAAAACCTACAACAAGATTGTCAGACAAAAGAGCGAGGATTCTGCCGACAGAATGATAACGCCGCTCTCTGACGACATTTCACTATACAAATCGGTTTCATACAGCAAAGCCGAAAATGATTTGTGTGTCCTGACGGTATGCTTCAAGGACGAGACCGATCCCGGTCGGAACAGCCCGATTGTCAGCGCTTTCAGTCTTCCGTCATACGGTGAGCTGAAAAAGGAGCTTGAAGAATCGGAAAGCATCGAGGGCGCAAAGTCAAAGGTTGATTCTCTTGCCCTGAGCTATAAGGACTGTGTACTTCGCTGTGAGGTTGACACGAAAACCGGCGAGTTCAAAAGCATTGAATGGAATGTGAACATTGTTTCGGAGTCGGAGGTCACTACGGTCGGACTCACGGTCAGCCTGAAGTCTGTCGGAAGCAGCAGCGCTTCCTATACGGATTTCGGATATTGATTTCGGTTAGAGCATTGTTTCCTATTCGCCTATGGGTGACAATGTCTAATATAAATGTACTATGTACAAATCTACTTGAAGGAGAAATTGGTGATTACAATGAATAAGATTGCAAAGATCCTTTCAGTTGTTCTTTCTGTTTCTTTGGTAATCGGTGTTACCGTTGCAATGCTTGTTTCAGCGTTTGCAGCTAACGCTCCTAAGTTCTCTGTTGACCTGGTTAAGGAGTCAGCAACAGAAGTTTCTGTTTCTCTTAGCCTTGTTGATGAAGGATTCCAGAACTTTGATGCTCAGATCACCGCGGCTGAGGGCCTCACTCTCACAGCGATTGAGAAGAGTGAAGCGTTCGGCAACTTCATCGTGAACAGCAGCGGAGCGCTTGCTTCACAGAATCTGACAACCGGTAAGATCAGCCTTGCAACTGTTGACGCTTACAAGGTTAAGGGTGCTATATTCACCTTTACATTCACAAAGTCAGCAGACAAGGATGTAACCAAGGACGATATTTCTGTTACATTCTTCACTTGCTCAAACAGCAACGGTGAAGAGATTACAGCAACAGTTGTAAACAACCTCCCTGAGCCTGCTACTGAGGCTCCGACTGAGAAGCCGACAGAAGCTCCGACTGAGAAGCCGACAGAAGCTCCGACTGAGAAGCCGACAGAGGCTCCCACAGAGAAGCCGACAGAGGCTCCGACAGAGAAGCCGACAGAGGCTCCCACAGAGAAGCCGACAGAGGCTCCCACAGAGAAGCCGACAGAGGCTCCCACAGAGAAGCCGACAGAGGCTCTCACAGAGGCTCCGACAGAGGCTCCCACAGAGGCTCCGACAGAAGCTCCTACAGAGAAGCCGACAGAAGCTCCCACAGAGAAGCCGACAGAGGCTCCCACAGAGAAGCCGACAGAAG
>SAMEA104315428__coassemble_824_pt1 | contig 38440 bp, 38 predicted proteins | sample SAMEA104315428__metabat2_low_PE_040 | metagenome-assembled genome bin SAMEA104315428 (sample SAMEA104315428) | gut metagenome | biome: Monkey gut; feature: monkey-associated habitat; material: faeces | place: China | collected 2013
TATCCGATGGGGCGAGCTCAATCTGACTGCCGATACGCCCTGCGCTGAGTGTTACCGTTTCAAGCGCTGTAACGTCATTGTGAAAAACGGTTTTAAACTTTTTCTTCATTCCGATCGGACTGCATCCGCCGTGAATATAGCCTGTCAGCGGCAGAAGCTCGTTCTGCTTAATCATTTCAACAGACTTTTCGCCGACGGATTTTGCCGCTTTCTTGAGGTCAAGATGCTCGGCAACGGGGATTACAAAAACATAATAACTCTTTGATGCAGAACGTGTAACAAGCGTTTTGTAAACCGTTGCAACGTCCTTGCCGAGAAATTCGGCAACCGTAACACCGTCGGTCGGTATGTCGTCTCCGTGCGGATAGCTGTGGGGAATATAGCGAACCTTTTTCTGGTCGAGTATTCGCATAACATTGGTTTTGTTATCTGACATAATAATCACTCTAAGTAATCAACGATTTTAATGGTTTTGCCGTTTCTGATGTAAACTCTCGGAACTCGGCGTGTGATACAGCAAAGAAATTCATAGTTGAATCTGCCGGAAATTTCTCCGATCTCTTCACAGGTGATACACTCGTCGCCGTCTTTTCCGATAAGTGTAACTCCGTCACCGATAGAAACTCCCGGAATATCCGTAACATCAACCATAAACTGATCCATACAAATCATACCGACAATTTTGGCGCGTTTGCCGTGAATGAGCACGCTTCCTTTGTTAGAAAGGAGACGGGGGTATCCGTCGGCGTATCCCACGGGTATTGTCGCAATGACGGTCGGCTTCTGTGCAACGTATGTTGAACCATAGCTTACAGTATCGCCCTTGTGAATCGTTTTGATGTTGATTACAAGGCTGTGAAGCTCCATTGCAGGTTCAATGTGCAGGTTTTCTTTGTGCACAAACTTTGACGGATAAAGACCGTAGGTTATTATGCCGCTTCGCACCATATTGAGAAAATTATCGCTGTTGTCGATAATTGCTGCGCTGTTGCAAACGTGCTTGATCGGTATATTTATGCCGATTTCTTCGAGCCTGCCGACAAAGTCCTTGAACTTTGCAAACTGGCGGTTCATCGAAGTTTTGTCAGCCTCGTCGGCACAGGCAAAGTGGGTAAATATGCCGTCAATCTCAATGTTCGGTAGCTGGGCGATTCTTCGGATTTCATCGACGCTTTCATCGTCGGGGATATAGCCGATCCTGCCCATTCCTGTATCGACCTTAATGTGAATGTGAGCGGTCGTTCCCATTTGCTCCGCCGCTTCATTGAGCTCTTTTGCTATTTCATAGCGGAACACGGTAAGCATAATATCGTTTCGGATTATTGTTTCAAACTGATTCGGGAAAACAAAATCAAGGATAAGTATCGGCTTTGTGATTCCGGCTCGTCTGAGCGCGAGAGCCTCTCCGACAGTCGCAACGGCAAAGCCGTAGGTTCCGATTTCGCTGAGAGCTTTACTGACCTCAATCGCACCGTGGCCGTAGGCGTCCGCTTTAACAACTGCCATGACCTTTGTATCCTTGCCGACTCTTTTCATTACTTCTTTTGTATTGTTGCAAATCTTGTCAAGGTCGATTTTAAGATACACTCTGTTAAGATAGTCAAGATTATTGCTCAAAAAAGACACCTCTTAGTCTATAACTTTAATTGATTCGATAACGGGCTGCTGTTCCGTCGGAAGACAGTCACTTTCGGGAAGAGAGTCGCATATCTTGTCGATAACGTCCATACCCTCGGTAACAGAACCGAAAGCCGCATACTGTCCGTCAAGACTTTGACCGCACGAATCATCAAGACAGATGAAGAACTGTGACGACGCGCTGTCAAAATTGAACTGATTTCTTGCCATGGAGATAACGCCGCGCTTGTGTTTGATTGTGTTATTTACGCCGTTCTGGCTGAACTCGCCCTTGATACTGCTGTCGCATCCGCCGAGACCTGTTCCTTCGGGATCGCCGCCCTGAAGAACAAAGCCCTTAACGAGTCTGTGGAATGTAAGTCCGTTATAAAAGCCCTTGTTGCAAAGGTCAACAAAGTTCTTTACGGTAAGCGGTGCCTGATCGCCGTCAAGCTCAATCTTAACGGTTCCGTAATCCTTTATTACCATTTCAACGTGATGCTTGCCCTTAAGTCCCGATGTACCGCAGGCTGAAAAACAGCAAAGTATAAGAATTACGGACATAACTAAAGCGATGGTTTTCTTCATAAATATTACCTCAATTCTCGGTATTTTTCGGTTTGCCTTAACCGTCCCGAATATTATATCACATATATAAACGGTAGACAAGTAAAAAATTTGTGTTATAATATTTACGGTTCGATTGCAGATAGGTTATATCTCAATCACTATTTATCATATTATATTTTCGGGAGTTAAAATGTTTATTTGCAGCCAATGTCCGAGAAAATGCAATATTGACAGGGACTCACAAAGCGGTGTGTGCGGTGTGGGCACATCATATAGAATCGCAAGAGCCGGACTTCACTTTTGGGAGGAGCCGTGTATCAGCGGCGAAAAGGGGAGCGGAACCGTTTTCTTTTCCGGCTGTCCGCTCAAGTGCGTTTATTGCCAGAATTATAACGTCAGCCGCAACTGCTTCGGACGAGACATCAGCGAGGAGCGCTTGATTGAAATTTTTAAAGAGCTTGAAGCTCAGGGCGCTGAAAACATCAACCTTGTCAGTCCGTCTCATTATGCCGTACAGCTTGCAAAAACGCTTTCAAAATACAAGCCGTCCGTTCCCGTTGTCTATAACACGGGAGACTACGATTCTGTTGAAACGCTCAAGCTTCTTGACGGATTGGTCGATATTTACCTGACCGATATCAAATATGTCAGCTCCTCGGTTTCAAAAAAATACAGCCGCGCAGAGGATTATTTTGAAGCTGCAAGCGCTGCGGTTCTTGAAATGCATCGTCAGCAAAGCACGAATGTTTTTGAGAACGGAATGATGAAAAAGGGGCTTATAATCAGGCACCTTGTTCTTCCGGGAAATGTAAGTCAGGGAATAAAAGTTCTCGATTGGATAAAAGAAAATCTGCCGGAGGATACCGTTATAAGTCTTATGGGACAATATATGCCGTGTGCAGATGCCAAAGATTTTCCTACGATAAATCGCAGACTCACGGAAAGAGAATATGACATTGTGCTTTCCCACGCTGAAAAGCTCGGCTTTGAAAATGTATATATTCAGGAGCTTGATTCGTCCTCGGAGGAGTATATTCCCGATTTTGATTTGAGCGGTGTTTAAGGCGAGATTTTATTTGACATTTAACAATATAAGGGTTATAATTAAGAAAAAATTACGGAGGAAACGATATGAAAAAGTTTTATAAGATTATCTCGGCTTTAATGGCTGTTATTGTTGCTTTGACCTGTTCGGGCGTTGTTTCCCTTGCGGCAGCTCAGCCGCGCGCAACTATTTCGGCTGTAAAAATCATAAAGTATCCGACCAAAACCGTATTTGTTCAGGGAACGGATTGGGACTACGGATACTACGATATGCCTGAGGGCGGCGGACTCGGCACATTTGTTTCGGGCGGAAACAAAATTTCGTTTAAGCACTACGGCGGATATTATTCACGCTATGCCGACAGAGGTATGGTTGATATGAACGGTCTTGTAGTTCGTGTAACATATTCCGACGGAAGCACGGCGGATATCGCTTACAAAGAGACTGTTTCGGGCACAAAGGTAACGCAGAACATCTATGCTTCTCCCAGAGGCGAGTACAAAGAGGGCGAGAGTATTGTCGAGGTTTACTTCAAGTCCAACACAAAGGCTTATGATTCATACACCATCAACCTCGTTAAAGAGACTCTCAAGGGCGATGTAAACAACGACAGCAAGGTTAATTCGATTGACGCGCTCATGGTTCTTCAGCACGTTGTCGGTCTGATTAAGCTTTCAAACGTTGCTTTCGCAAACGGTGATATGAACTCGGACGGAACTCTTACAAGTATGGATGCATTGCTTATCCTCCGCAAGAGTGTTTCATAAAATAATATTTTAAATTTTTATCTCCTTTCATTGTGAAAGGAGATTTTTTTGTATATTTTTCTGTCCCGTGCAAACATTATTAAAAAAGGCAATGTCAACGTGATATGTGCCTTAAAAGATTGATAATGAGGTTTTACAATGAATATTTCGGATAAGCAATACGGCAAGATGGTAAAAAAGGCCTCGCCCGGATCCCCGATGCTGATCGACTGTATTAAAGCGTTCCTTATCGGCGGTGCAATCTGCTGTTTCGGACAGCTTCTTTTTTACATTTACAGCAAGTCGGGAATGAGCACGGATGAGAGCCGAACGCTGGTTTCGGTCACGTTGATCGTACTGACAGCCATTCTTACGGGTATCGGTGTTTTCGATAAAATTGCAAAACACGCGGGTGCAGGTACGATTGTACCGATTACGGGTTTTGCAAACTCGGTTGTTTCGCCGGCTCTTGAATTTAAGAGCGAGGGCTTTATAATGGGAACGGGCGCAAGCATTTTTAAAATTGCAGGACCTGTTATTCTCTACGGTACGACTGCCGCGTCGCTCTACGGACTGATTTATTTTATCGTTGAAAAGGTGATGGGAAGATGAGCGGCAGAGTAATTGATTTTCAAACTCGTCCGAGTGTTATAAGCAGAGCTTCGGTTGTCGGAAAAAAAGAAGGGGAGGGACCTCTCGGAAAAGGCTTTGATATGGTTATTGAGGACGATATGTGCGGACTTGATACATGGGAAGCGGCGGAGAGCCACCTTCAGAAAACCGCAATCGGACTGGTGCTTGACAAAGCAGGCATCAAGGCGGAAAAAATTGACGGAATATTTGCAGGAGACCTGATAAATCAATGCACAGGCTCGGCTTTCGGAATAAGGGATTTCGGTATACCTTATTTCGGCATATACGGAGCCTGTTCAACCTCAGTTCTTGCAATGATAAATGCCGCAGAGTATGTTGACAGCGGCAAAATGAAGATAGCTATATCGGCTACATCATCACATTTTTGTTCGGCGGAAAAACAGTTTCGTTTTCCTCTTGAGTACGGCGGACAAAGACCTCCTACGGCTCAATGGACGGTAACGGGCGCAAGCGCGGCGATGATTTCCGATGAAGTGGAAAAAAACTGTCCGAGAATTGAAAAAGCAATAATCGGCAAAATCGTTGACAAGGGTATAACCGATGCTAACAATATGGGTGCGGCAATGGCGCCTGCGGCGGCGGACACAATATACACTTTCCTGAACGAAACAGGCACTTCGCCCGAAAGCTATGATTTGATTCTTACGGGCGATCTCGGAAAGGTCGGTTCACGGCTTCTTTGCGAGCTTCTCGAAAAGGAATACTCCTTGGATATCAGAAAACAGCACAATGATACGGGACTGATGATGTATCACCTTGAAGAGCAGGACGTCCATTCGGGCGGAAGCGGCTGCGGCTGTTGCGGAACGGTGATGTGTTCAAAAATTATGGACGACATTGTCGGCGGAAAGCTTCACCGTGTTCTTGTCGTTGCAACAGGTGCGCTTTTGTCGGCGATTTCACCGTTTCAGGGTGAGAGTATACCCGGAATCGCACACGGAATACTTTTAAGTGACGGGAGGTAAACGGTTTGGACAAGGCAAAATATGCAAAAATGTTTATGAAAATGGCAAGATATGACTGTATGCTCCTTACGGCGCTGAAAGCCGCGAAGTGTGTTCTTACAGCCGCGGTTGTGATTAACGCCTTGCTTTCGGGGATATATATTGTATGTTCCCTCAAAAAATAAAATAACCCTTGTAAAATAAATTCTCTTATGTTAGAATATACTAAACAAGGGGGAATTTTCAATGAATAAACTCAAGCTCAATGCTTACAAAATTGACGAAATACAGTTTGTTAATAAAATAAAGGCAAACACGAAGATTGAATTGAAAAACAGCTATGCTTACAATGTCAGATATACGAACAACAATATCTGTGAGGGAAAATTTACCGTAACTATTACAGATAAGGAAAACCCGGATACATTCGGCATAAAGCTTGTTCTTGCAGGTATTTTCTCTTATCCCGATGATCTCCAGCGTGAGATAATTCACATCAGGACTTACAAGGAGCTTTTCCCGTATGCAAGAGCGATTATCACGACAATAACCGCCAATGCCGGTATCCAGCCGATTATGATTCCCGATATGGATATCGAAAACCGTGAGATTTATCGCTTTGATAAGCCGAAGAAGCCTGACGAGGCGGAATAAACAGAATAATTTAAAAAACAGGGGACTTGCGGTTCCCTGTTTTATATTTTTTAAGAATTGTTTAATATATTATGTACAAATAAAATTGACAAGTTTTTGTATTCGTGTTAAAATTATATGAAAACAAAATTAGGAAGGTGTAAGTTTTGAAAACAACATTTTTTTCACGAATTGCGTACAAGCTTATGGTTATTGTAATAGCTATATCCTATACATTGACGCCTTATGTCGGACCGTCCGAAGATGATCACATTCAGACGAACGAGCAGACAGGCGCTAACCTTACGGCTGTTTTGTGGGCTGACCCGCAGTTCTCAAACTACCTTGTAAAGAGAACAAAGTATTTTGATGCCGCTTGTGAGGACGTTACGAAAAACGTTGACGGTAAAGTTGACGTTATGCTCAACGCCGGCGATATTGCCGAAAACGGACTTCTCTGCGAGTATCAGTATATTGCCGAGAAGCTTGCGGACGCAAAAACAAACTGCTTCCTCAATGCTGTCGGTAATCACGATGTCAGACTCAAGGCAAGCTACAAAAAGACGGTTAAAAACTTTACGGGCTTCACAAATGACCTCAACAAGGCTGTCGGTAGTGATTTCACAATGGACGCCCTCCATTATTCTTATGAAATTAACGGCTACAAGTTCATTGTTCTCGGAACAGACAGAACAGAGTTTGAGGAGTCATATATCAGCGAGGCTCAGCTTTGCTGGCTTGACGCTCAGCTTACCGAGGCTTCAAAGACAGGCAAGCCCATCTTTGTTATGATTCATCAGCCGCTCAAGTGGACGCACGGTCTTCCCGACACATGGAACAGCCCGATCGACACAGCAGGTTCAGTCGGCAATCAGTCCGATTCGCTCAAGTATTTCCTCAACAAGTATGACAATATTTTCCTTATCACAGGTCATCTTCACACAGGAATCGGCCAGTATACATACGAGAAGATCGGTAATTTTCACTCAATCAATCTCCCGTCGCTCACAATTGACAATAAGGACGGTGTTTGCAACGATAACGGCATCGGCTTTGTAATGGAGGTTTATAACAACCACGTTCTTTTCAGAGCGAGAAACTTTGCAAAGGGTGTTTATATGCCCGAATATGACATTGATATCCCGGTAGAATAATTTATTTCAGGAGGGTTTCTTATGGAAATCGTTAGAAAAGAGTATTCCTATCCTTCAGTCACCGGTGAGGCTGATATTTTTGCAAGGAGCTGGGCTCCTGCCGACGGAAAAATCAAGGCTGTTATTCAGGGTGTTCACGGTATGGCGGAGTTCGGCGAAAGATACGAAGAGTTTGCAAATGCGCTTTGCAATGCCGGATTTGCGTTCATCATGAACGACCACATAGGACACGGAAAATCCGTTGCGCCGGACGGCGTGAAAGGATATTTCGGCGGTGAGAAAAACGCTTTCGGAAAAGGCTTTGTCGACGATGTACATCAGCTAACCCTGATTGCAAAGGATGAATTTAAAAAGCCTGTTATCATTTTCGGTCACAGCATGGGCTCCTTTGTCACAAGAAGCTATATCACCAAATATGCCAACGATATTTCCGCCGCCGTTATTTGCGGCACAAGCGGTAAAAATCCCGGTGCAGGCGCAGGAATTATTCTTGCCTCGCTTATTTCAAAGGTCAAGGGCGAAAAGCATCCGAGCAAGCTTATTGATAAAATTGCTTTCGGCACATACAATAAGCGCACGGAGGGCAGAACGGCTTTCGACTGGCTTTCCAGAAACATGGAAAATGTAGACTGGTATATTGCAAATGACGACTGCGGTTTCCTTTTCACCGCTTCGGGCTACAAAAATATGTTTGAGCTTTTGGACTCCGTTTCAAGCGACGGTTGGTACAGAAAGGTACCGAAGGAGCTGAAAATTCTGCTTATCGCAGGTGAAGAAGATCCCGTTGGAGCTTATTCAAAGGGTGTCAAGGAAGTTTACGAAAAGCTTAAAGCGACGGGACACAATGTTGAGTGCAAGCTTTACAAGGACGACAGACACGAGATTCTCAATGAGCTTGACAGGGAACACGTTTTTGACGATGTTATCGGCTTTTGCGATTCAATTATAAAGTAAGGAGATACTGATATGCTCGCTTTTTATAATTTTGCCAAGTCTCTGTTCTATAAAGTGTTTGCCGTTATCCTTGCGGCTCTTATGACTTTGAGCAACGGACTCAACGGATTCTTCAACGGCGATATCTATAAGTATGAATCCAATTCAAAGGTTGTTGGTCTTGAAACACTTGAGCGTGCTCAGGGTGTTACAACTGACGGTGAATATTGGTATTTCAGCGGAAAGACCTCGCTTGTTAAAATCGGTTTTGACAATCAGACGGTTTATGCCTACAATTATAAGGCTTTGACAGACGAACTCGTTGAAAAATACGGTTCCAAGCACATCGGCGGCATCAGCTACTACAACGGTTATATCTATGCTTCTCTTGAGGACAGCAAGGTATGGGCTCATCCCGTTATTGCACTTTACGACGCCGAAACACTTGAATTTACCGGTGAGGCTCACGAAATGCCGACAGAATATCTTTCAAGAGGTATTCCATGGGTTTCTGTTGATTCCGCAAACGGACTGCTTTATGCCTCGTACAGCAAAACAGCCGAGGTTATATACTGTTTTGATCTCAAGACATTTGAATATGTCGGTGATTTAAAGCTTTCCGACCCGATAGATGCAATTCAGGGCGGAGAGGTATATAACGGAAAGCTCTATGTCGGCACCAACGACAGCACAAGAGCGGTTTATGCTATCAACGTTAAGACGGGAATGGTTGAAAAGCTCTTTGACAGAATTATGTACCAGCCTAAGTGGATTGACAATTTCGGCGGCGAGGGCGAGGACGTAACCGTTTATCCGATGGAGGACGGTACGCTTATCCATGCTCTTGATGTCGGTGCGCTGTTTATTGATTCAAATCTCAGACACTACAAGTGGGATGCATAAAAATAAATTACAGGAAGCCCTGCTTTTGCGGGACTTCCTGTTTTGAAAAATCAGAGGAGTTTTAATTATGGAGGATATACTTGTAACTGTTGTTGCCGCGATGTATAATGTTGAGAAATTTGCAGCGGAATGTATCGACAGTATACTTGCACAGACTCATAAAAAGCTTGAGGTTTTTTTAATTGACGACGGTTCGACTGACGGTACACCGAAAATTTGCGATGACTACGCCGAAAAGGACAGCCGTATCACGGTTATTCATAAGAAAAACGGCGGACTTACAAGCGTCAGAAAATACGGCTTTGATCATGGCAGCGGAAAGTATATTTATTTTGCGGACGGCGATGACAAGCTTTTCCCCGAAACGATAAGCAAACTTTTAGAAAGCTGTGAAAAGAATGATGCCGAGATATCGGTTTGTGGTTACTGTATCCTTTCAGATTCAATATCAGAAGTTAGAATTATCGGTAATGACAAGGTGATTGAAAAATCCGATTTCGCCGAAAAAATTATCCTCCCAACTGTTTGTTATAAGAATGACAACACATTTTTACCGTGCTATTGTTGGAACAGACTGTTCAGAAAGAATTGCCTTACGGACGATTGCTTCATTTCTGAGAGGGTATGCCGCAGAGAAGACGCTTATATGAATTTGACTGTTCTTGACAACGTCAGCAGGATATCAATAGTAAACGAGCCACTGTATTATTACAGGGTAAATCCTGCTTCGCTGACCCTGAAATACCTTGACAATAAACTCACGAAGGATATTTATTTTCTTAACTTTATCAAAGTATATCTTGAAAATAGAAACCTGTTTGACGAGTACAGATTTAATGCGCTGGTTATCTATACTGTCAGGGATAACATTGATAACTATTGTAAGCCGGGAAATTATAAATTTTATAAAGGCGGCATTAAGGTTTTGAATGGTATTGAGCTGTTTGAAAATGCAGTCATGAAATTTGATAAGTATATCTCGAAAAAAACTTTGCTTTTGACCTGTTACCTTTATAAAAATAAATTATATTATGCACTTTATTTGTACAGACGTTCTATTCTGAAAAAAAGAGGGTTTACTTAAATATAACAGCGGAGCCGATTTACATGAACAAAAAAATTAAAGAAATTGAATATAAAATCAAATCTGAAATCAGAGCCGAGTTTTTTCCCGATACGGTTGAAGAACTGCATCAGTATAAGGACGAAAAAAAGATTTTTGTCTTTCTTTGCGGTTTTTATCAGAACATGGGGGATATGGCAATTACATATTCGCAGGAGTATTTTCTGAAAACAATTTTTCCAGGGTATAAGGTTATACTTGTTCCGAGCAACAAGACATATCATTGGATGAAGGAACTTAAAAGAATTACAAACAAAGATGATATCATAACGATTCTCGGCGGCGGAAATATGTCTGAAATATATGAGTCGCTTGAGAACGCAAGATGTTTTGTTATTCGTAAATTTCCCGATAACCCGATAATCTCTTTTCCACAGACGATTGATTTTTCTGATACATTTTATGGAAATTATAGGCTTAGAAAGACCGTTAGGACCTACAATAAAAGTAAAAATCTGAAGGTTTTTGCGCGTGAAAGAAAATCGTTAGGAACGATGAGACAATGCTTTAATAAAGAAATCGGTTTTTGTCCCGATATTGTTCTTTATCTTGATAAATCGGAGCCGAGGCGTGAGAGAAGCGGAGTACTATGCTGTATGCGCAGCGATAAGGAGATGCTTCTTTCGGCGGCGGAAAGAACAAGGATCAAAGACGCTTTGACTGAGAGATACAGCGATGTTGTCTTTAAAGACACGGTTGATGTTACGCTTGACGAGTGCAGTCCCGAAAATTTCAGAACCACTCTCGAAAGCTTTTGGGCAGAACTCAGAAGCAAAAAGGTCGTTGTCACCGACAGGCTTCATTGTATGATTTTTTGCGCGATAACCGGAACACCTTGCATTGTTTTTGATAATTCAAACAACAAGATTTCGGGAGTGTATGATGAGTGGCTTTCCGGCTGTGATTTTATAAAGATGTGCAAAAAAGTTGATGTTGAGAGCCTTTTAAACGATGTTGATGAAATGATGAAACTTGACAGTAGTGACTTTAAAAATCCCTGCTCAAGGGAGAATTTTGCATCGCTTGTTGATTCAATTAAACAGAAATAAAAAGCAACATTTTTTTCATATTGTGTATAGCTTTTTTATTTAATAAATGATAAAATAATTTATCAAAAAATGAAAGGGGATTTTTATGATCCGTTGTAAAAAGATAATTTCAGTTATGCTCGTTATAGCTGTTGCTTTCGGATGCTTTGGATTGGGCGCTAATGCTGCCGACAATCTTCTGCCCGACTACACTATGACGCAGGTAGAGTGGAACGAATACTGGAATACGGTTGAGGGCGACAACACTCAAATTGCACTTACTCCCGGCAGGGATGCAACCGAGCTCAATCTCAACTGGCACTCCGAGAGAAAAGCCGCTGTTCCGATGGTTAAAATTGCTGACAACGAAAAGATGGAAAACGCGAAGGTTTTCTTAGGTTACAGCACCCTTGCCGATAACGACCAGCAGACAAACAGAGTTACGGTTACCGGACTTGAAGAGAACACAAAGTATTATTACTCATATTCACTCGGTAAGGGTAACTGGAGTGAACCGACTTTCTACATAACAAGGTCTTCTTCCTCGTTTAAGGCTCTTCTTGTCGGTGATATACAGTGCTCAGCTCTTGACGACGGCACGGGCTACAAGGATGCGACAAACTGGAATACAACGCTTAATACTGCGCTGAAGAAGTATCCTGATACAAGTTTTATCATCTCCTGCGGCGATCAGACGCAGACGGGCGCAAGTGCAACCGAATGGGCTGCCACACTTTCGCCGAAAGCGCTCAGAAATCTTCCGATGGCTACGACTATCGGAAATCATGACCATAAGGGCACAACATACCGGCACTATGTAAACAATCCTAATTCTCAGCTTGTTTCCACAAGCAAAACGGGCACGCCTTACTGGTTCAGATACGGCGATGTACTCTTTGTTGTTTTCAATACTACCAATGCCAATGTTTTTGAAAGCCACGCACTTGCCGAAAGAGCGATTTTGGCTAACCCCGACGCGAAGTGGAGAGTTGCGCTCTTCCACCATGACCTTTACGGCACAGGCCATCATGCTATTGACAACGATAACTATATGCTCCAGGGCGTATATTCCGCGATAATGGATAAGTTTGAGTTTGACATTGCCTTTGACGGACACGAGCATTACTACGGTCGTTCATACAATATGCTCAATAACGAAAAAGTTGACCTCGATTATACTGCAAGTAAGGTTACGGATCCAGACGGCACGCTTTATATCACAACGGCTTCCGCTTCGGGAAAAAATCGTGTTTATGACGAGCCGTACCATCATTCATGGATTAACTTCAGCTACATGAGCCCCGAACTTATCTATTCCGAGGTTGAGTTTACCGATTCAACATTCTCTCTCAAAACCTACACCGTCGAGGGAGACAAAATGATTGACGAATACACAATCGAAAAGACCGATTTCACTTATTCCGATATTGACGCTTCGGAGACACTTTTCAGCACAGACGCTCTCAACAGAGTTCTCAAGCATTTTATGGGCGACTACTATGTGATTTTTGAGGTCTTTGACAAAATCGTCAGAACCGTTTGGGACGCAATTTCTTCAATAGTTAAATAAGGAAGTTTTTATGGATTTAGAAACATCAAGTGTAATAAAAAAGCTCGAAAAACCTATACTGACATACAAGGATATACCGTATAATGCGGCGCTTGTCTTTAACGCCGGAGTTGTAAAGTACAACGGCAAGTATGTTATGATGTTTCGCAATGACTACGGTGATTACGAGAATCATAAGCTTGAGGGTACCAATATAGGCTTGGCCTACAGCGATGACGGTATCAACTGGGAGGTTTCCGAAAAGCCATGTTTCAAGCTTGAGGATGACGAGATTAACCGTGCTTATGATCCGCATCTTACTGTGATTGACGGTGTGTGTTATGTCTGCTTTGCCGTTGATACCAATCACGGACTCAGAGGCGGAATTGCCTCCACGACAGACTTTGAAAACTTTGAAATTCATACAATGACGCTGCTGGATAACAGAAATATGGTTCTGTTCCCTGAACGGATCAACGGCTTGTATACGCGTCTTGAAAGACCGATGCCGGTTTATTCAAGGTGGCATAAGGATGTTTTTGATATCTGGATGTCGCAGTCTCCCGATATGAAATTCTGGGGCAATTCAAAGCTTGTTATGGGCGTTGAGGACGTACCGTTTTCCAATGACAAAATAGGTCCTGCCGCTCCTCCGATAAAGACGGAAAAGGGTTGGCTGACAACTTTTCATTCTGTTTGGACCGATCCGACGAGAGGTAAGAACGGCTGGGAGGACAAATGGCAGAAGCAGTATATGGCGGGAATCGCGCTCCTTGACCTTGAGGATCCGTCAAAGGTTATCGGTATATACGATAAACCGCTCATCGCCGCGGAGCTTCCGCATGAAACGGATGAGGGTTACAGAACCCATGTTATATTCCCCGGCGGAATGGTTCTTGAGGATAACGGCGAGGTCAAAATATACTACGGAGCCGCGGACACGGTCGAATGTCTTGCAACGGCCGATGTTGGTGACTTAATTAAATTATGTATTGAAAAATAAAGAACAGGCAGTCTGAATTGATCGGACTGCCTGCTTTTTATACTGCCACAAAAATATTCATATTTCTGATATTTGGGTCTGTAATCGAATCGTTGATTGAATATGCGTGTTTTTCGAGATCGCTGCAGATTGCCTTTGTCATGTCATTCTCGATCAGATATCCTATTATCATGCTTGCAATATCCTCGATAACTCCGAACTTTACTTCCGCCGTTACGCTGTCATTTTCGCTCGTCAAAAGATACTCGAATGAGTCGGAAAACGTCGAAAAAAGTTCAAGATCCCGCATTGCACGAAAGCTCCATTTATAATATGGCATGTACTTTCTATTGAGCAGAAAAACTGTTTTCATTGCCGCATTGACGAATTCGATAACAGCAAGTTGAGCTGAACCGGTTTCGCCGTGCGAAAGACACCGGCTGTAGTTATACTGACCCGATTGTGCCATAAGGAGCAGATTTCCTGCGAGCTTTTTAAGTCTTATATCTTCAGGCATTTGCAGAATTTTGTTGCGAATTTCAGTAAATTCACCGTAGTTATCAAAGAATATCCCCCCGTTTGTCGCTTCAAAAAAATAGCTTTCGGGAACTGTCAGCCAATCCTGAATGCTTAAATTACCGTCGGAACAGCCGATTTTATTTGTGTAAAACTCGGAAGTTCGTATAACTCCGTTTCTCCTCCCGCCGACGGGGTTTACAAGGCTTCGTCTAAGACCCATAAAATCCTTCGGAAGCTTGGCATACGCTCTTTCGAGCAGAAATTCTGTTCGTCTGTCAACGGTCTCTTCATCAGGAATGAAAATACAAAATCCGGGTTCAAAATCGTGATCTCTTGACACTTCATCATCGAAGCCGTAGCAGTCCGAACCGCTTCCGACCATACCGACACAAAGATAGGGGAGTACGTCAGAAAAATCCCTTTCGAGCATCGGTATGCCGTATTCCTCGAAATATGCCTTAGATATTTCAATTCCTTTCATAAATCTCCCTCGCTCTGTTACTGAGCTCCTTTTGATAAAGGAAGCGTCCAAAATATCCGAATGTCGGAGCGCATTTCTCACAAACAAAGGCATAATAACCGTTTCTCGGAAGATAATCCTTGTTGAGAAGCTCATACGCCTTTTCAATATACCCGTCGATTATCTTTTCGCTTTGCTCCGAACCGAGCTTCGCTTCGTACAAATCGCATAAATTCAAATAAGTAATTGCTACTTCAAGTTCACCGTTTTTATTCTGCGCCATGACCTTCATTGCTTTACTGTAATATTCCTCCGCTTCGTCAAAGCGTTTTAGGTCGGTCAGCGTCAAGCCGAGATTGTTATAAAGTCCGCCGAGTCGCGAATCATCGGGAGCTAATTCCTTTTTGTATATTATCTTTGCTTTTTCAAAAAGCTCAATAGATTCCTTTGGCATCGTAAAAGCCTTGTAAACCGTTGCAGCATTTGTCAGAGTTGTACCTGCGACAACTGAGGTGCCGAGATTCAATTCATCTATTAAAGATAAGGCTTTTTCAGCGCTTTCAAGCGCCTCATCTTTTCGGTTCGTCTTGCGATAAAGACCCATAAGCTCATTTTCAATTGTAAGCATACCATGTCTGTCTCTGCCGTCCTCGGCCTCGCCGAGCCAATAGAGAAGATGTTTTTTTGCCGATTCATAATCGTTCCTGCCGAGGTGCTCGTCAAGCTTTTCCAATACCCTCCCGATCGGGATGGGGTGGACAGGCGGATGGTTTTTGAACTGATCAGTGCAGAATGGGCATATCGGATCGGTATAATCGGTAAAGTCCATTTTTTCTTTATCCATAATTTCGCTCCCTTGTGTTCGCTTTTCTGCTATTATACTATATTTTGTGTAAAAAGTGAAGCGAAAGTTTGTATATATTTTTATTTCTTTCTTGTTGTAAACCATATCATGTTGTGTTAAAATACTTCGTAGCGATAAAAATACACTTTCGGGAGGTGTTATGATGCGTATCGACGGGCTTCAGAAAATGACCCTGTTGGATTTCCCCGGAAAAGTTGCCTGCACCGTTTTTACAGGTGGCTGTAATTTTCGCTGTCCGTTTTGCCACAATGCACTTCTCGTGACCGAACTGCCGCAGAAACCCGATTATACGGTCGATGAAATTCTCGGCTTTTTGAAAAAAAGGCAGGGCTTGCTTGACGGTGTCGCAATTACGGGCGGCGAACCTTTGATGAATCCGGAAATAGATTCGTTTATTAGGGAGATTCGCAAGCTTGGCTATTCGGTAAAACTTGACACAAACGGAAGCTTTCCTGAGCGTTTGGAAAAGATTGTCAATGACGGCTTGATTGATTATGTTGCAATGGATATTAAGAATTGCAAGAAAAAATATGCCGAGACTGTCGGATTGTCTTCATTTGATCTTTCCAAGGTTGAAAGAAGCGTTGATTTCCTAAAAAACGGGTCTGTTGACTATGAATTTAGGACAACCGTTGTCCGCGAGTTCCACACCGTTGAGGATATCAGGAAAGCTGCCGAGTGGATAAGCGGTGCCAAACGTTATTTTTTGCAAAATTTTGTTGATTCGGGCAATCTTATTGATCCGTCGGTCGGCGGAGTGGATAAGGAAACTATGTTCAGAATGAAAGAAGCGGCAGCAGATTTTGTGCCGCAAACCGAAATTCGCGGAATTTAAGGCAATGCCGTACAATTAATATATACGCCTTTACACAATATATTGTAAAATAACTATTGACACGACCACAATATGTATGGTATAATCTCGAACGGAAACTGAAAAAAGGAGATTGAGTTATGTATAATGTTGTTAAGCGTGACGGCAAAGTAGTAGGCTTTGACCTTCACAAAATCAGAGACGCTATTACCAAGGCTTTCGACGCCTGCCAGAAGCAGTATAATTCCGATATGGTCGATTTCCTTGCACTCAAGGTAACGGCAGACTTTGAGCACAAGATCAAAGACGACAGAATTTCTGTTGAAAGCATCCAGGACAGCGTTGAGTCCGTACTTATCAAAGCCGGCTACGACGATGTTGCCAAGGCTTACATTCTCTACCGTAAGCAGAGAGAGAAGATAAGAAATCTTAACGCAACTGTTCTTGACTACAAGGAGATCGTTGACAACTATCTTCATGTAAACGACTGGAGAGTTAAGGAAAATTCCACCGTTACTTATTCTGTCGGCGGACTTATCCTCAGCAACTCAGGTGCTATTACAGCTAACTATTGGCTTTCCGAAATCTATGATGAGGAAATCGCAGAGGCTCATAGAAATGCCGATATCCACCTGCATGACCTTTCCATGCTGACCGGTTACTGTGCAGGATGGTCTCTTAAGCAGCTTATTCAGGAGGGACTCGGCGGAGTCAGAGGCAAGATCACTTCCGCTCCGGCAAAGCACCTTGCAACTCTTTGCAACCAGATGGTTAATTTTCTCGGTATTATGCAGAACGAGTGGGCAGGCGCACAGGCTTTCTCCTCCTTTGATACCTACCTTGCATCATTCGTAAAGTACGATAACCTCGACTACGAGTCGGTTAAAAAGTGCATTGAGTCCTTCATTTACGGTGTTAATACGCCGAGCCGCTGGGGTACTCAGGCTCCGTTCTCTAACATCACCCTTGACTGGGTAGTTCCTAACGACCTCGCAGAGCTTAACTGCATCATAGGCGGCAAGGAAGTTGACTTCAAGTACAAGGACTGCCAGAAAGAGATGGATATGGTCAACAAGGCGTTCATCGAGATCATGATCGAGGGTGACGCCAACGGCAGAGGATTCCAGTATCCGATTCCGACCTACTCAATCACAAGAGACTTTGACTGGTCAGACACAGAGAACAACAGACTTCTCTTTGAGATGACTTCCAAATACGGTACTCCGTATTTCTCAAACTACATCAACAGCGACATGGAGCCGAGCGACGTTCGTTCAATGTGCTGCCGTCTTCGACTTGACCTTCGTGAGCTTCGCAAGAAGTCCGGCGGTTTCTTCGGCAGCGGTGAGAGCACAGGTTCTGTCGGCGTTGTTACAATCAATATGCCGCGTATTGCTTACCTTGCAAAGGACGAAAAGGATTTCTATGAGCGTCTTGACAGACTTATGGACATCTCCGCCCGTTCGCTCAAGGTTAAGAGAACGGTTATTACAAAGCTCCTTGACGAGGGACTTTATCCCTATACCAAGAGATACCTCGGCACATTTAACAACCACTTCTCGACAATCGGTCTTGTCGGCATGAACGAGGTTGGTCTCAATGCTAAGTGGCTCGGAAAGGATATGACCGATCCTAAGACTCAGCAGTTCACGATCGACGTTCTCAACCACATGAGAGAGAGACTTTCCGACTATCAGGTTCAGTACGGCGACCTCTACAACCTTGAGGCTACACCTGCCGAATCGACAGCTTACCGTCTTGCAAAACACGATATCAAGAGATATCCCGACATCAAGACAGCCGCTCAGCACGAGGGTGACACACCGTACTACACCAACAGCTCACATCTTCCTGTTGGTTATACAGACGATATTTTCTCTGCTCTCGATATTCAGGATGAGCTTCAGACGCTTTACACTTCGGGTACTGTTTTCCATGCATTCCTCGGAGAAAAGCTGCCTGATTGGAAAGCTGCGGCAAACCTTGTCAGAAAGATTGCTGAAAACTACAAGCTTCCGTATTACACTCTTTCACCGACATATTCCGTATGTAAGAATCACGGCTATATCACAGGTGAGCAGTACACCTGTCCGGAGTGTGGAGAGCCGACAGAGGTTTACAGCCGTATCACAGGTTACTACCGTCCCGTTCAGAACTTCAATGACGGTAAGGCTCAGGAGTTTACAGACCGTAAGGTTTATGATATTGCACATTCTCATCTTACCCATCACGGCGTAAAAGAGGAAGCAAAGGCGGATGACGCAATTAAGACCGATGCGGGCGAAAACGTAAGTTATCTTTTCACAACTGCAACTTGCCCGAACTGTAAGATTGCCGCGGCAACACTTGACAAGGCAGGCTATGAGTATACAAAGCTTCTTGCTGACGAGAATGCAGAGCTTGCACAGGAGCTTGGCATCAAGCAGGCACCGACACTTGTTGTAATCAAGAACGGTGAAGCGACGAAGTATACGGGTGTTTCGGACATCAAAAAGTTTCTTAAATAAACAGGAGCAATTATGTACGACATAATTATAATTGGCGGCGGCCCTGCGGGGCTGACCGCCGCTCTGTATGCTTGCAGAGCAAACAAAAAGGTACTTGTATTAGAAAAAGAAACCTTCGGCGGACAGATAACCTTTTCGCCGAAAGTTGAGAATATTCCCGGATTTATCAGCCTTACGGGCAATGAATTTGCCGAGAAACTTGTTGAGCAGGTTCTTGAGCAGGGGGCAGACGTTGAATCCTGCGAAGCTCTTGAAATCAAGGACGGTGAGACCAAAACCGTTGTCACCGATGACGGTGAGTTTGAGGGCAAGGCTGTCATTATAGCCACGGGAGCAAAGCACCGTATGCTTGGCATTGACGGTGAAGAAAAGTATGTCGGCGAGGGCATTTCGTTTTGTGCCGTATGCGACGGCGCGTTTTACAAGGGTAAGACTGTTGCTGTTGTCGGCGGCGGAAATTCCGCCTTGCAGGAGGCGATTTTGCTTTCCGATCTTGCCGAAAAGGTCTATGTTGTTCAGAATCTTGATTTCCTCACAGGCGAAAAAAAGCTCTCCGAACAGCTCGAAAAGCTTGATAACGTTGAGATAATAACCGGAGTCACCGTCGATTCATTTGTCGGCGAAACGGCGCTTGAGGGTATTGTAATTAAACATTCCGACGGCGAAAAGACGGAGCTGAAGATTGACGGTTTATTCATCGCAATCGGACTTATTCCTCAGAACGAGATATTCGGCAATGTGATCGAACTTGACGACAGGGGATATGCCGCAATCGGTGAAGACTGCCTGTCAAAAACCAACGGCGTTTTTGTTGCAGGCGACTGCCGCACAAAGAAGATTCGCCAGGTCACAACCGCGGCGGCAGACGGAGCAATTGCCGCTCTTGCCGCATGTGATTATGTTGATTCAATTGAATAAATTTGTTTATCCGCAGAAAAAAGTAGTATCGGGTTGCCCGATACTACTTTTTCATTATTTTACATAAGCTGCAACGTCGCGGTCATAGTGACCTGTGCTTTGGAAATTCACATCGGTTCTGAGACATTCGCCCCATTTTCTTGCGATTTCTTCATAAGAATCTGTTTTGACTTTTGCTCGTTCAAAGCCGTCCTTTGCGCCGAACATAACCCAATCGGAATCCCACATACCGTGTCCCGATGCCTTATAGGTCCATAGCATCCAGTTGTAATTCAGCCGATTCATAGCCTTAAAACAGCTTTCCCAGGTCGTTGTGCCGAGGGGATAAAATTCACCCATCATAAGCGGTGTGTTTGCGTAATAGAGCTTAGTCAGCGTTACAAAAAGCACAAATATGAAGTCGGATTTCTGATAGAAATGAACCTGATAAACAACATTCTTGAAGCCTGCGAAAAGCTTGTGAGGAAGAGCAAACGCTGTCCAGATACATTCAAGCGTGATTATATGATCCTCGTCAACAGCTCTGACGGCTTTATAAAGCCGCTTGTATTCCTTTGTGTTGTTCACACGTCTTGTCAGCTCGCCGTATTCACATTCGCATGACGGCTCATTGAGCAGATCGTACATTGCAACAGCCGGATTACCCTTAAATTTTGAAGCAATGCCCGTCCAAAGCTCATCGGCAAGCGTTCTGTAAAATTCGCCCTGCTCCGAGTTCTCATAGAGCTGACAACTGTCCGTTTTTCCGCTGTGCGGTGCGTCGCTCTGGAAGCCCGGTGCGCCGTGCATATCGAGGATAACATATATGCGTCTCTTTGAGCATTCCTCAACAATCCAGTCAAGATAATGGAAATCCCATTCGCCGTTATCGTTGACAATCTTGGTTCCGTTGTCGTCGGAATAGAAATTTCTGTACCAGAAGGGAACGCGGACACAGTTGAAGCCCATTTCTTTGATTTGGTCAAGGTCATATTCCGTTATCCAGTTGTCCTGGTAAGTGTTCATAAGTTCATAAGCTCTGTCAACGCCGAAACGGTCAATCAGAGTCGTAAGAATGTCGTAATGATCGGTCGCTTCCTCGTAAGGGGAGAGCCAGTCCTCCTGAATGAGCCATGAACCGAGGTTTATGCCGCGCAGAACAACCTCTTCGCCCTTTTGGTTGTAAATCTTATTTCCCTTGGTAACAAGGAAATCCTCCTGTGTAAAGGACGTGTCAAGGTCTGCCGCGGCTGCGCTGAGCGCAAACGGAAGAACAAGAACAACGCACATAACTAAACAAAGTATACGCTTTAAAGTTCTTTTCATAAATTCATCTCCCTAAAAAACAAACTCACGGACTCATAGCGAACCCGTGAGTTTACGATTATTTATGCTCGTATTCCTTGATCCATTTAACCATATCGTCAACAGACTGCTGAACGGACATGGGATCGTAACCGAGTTCTTTTCTTGCCTTTTCAATAGAGAAGTTGCAGTTAGACATAAGCTTTCTTATAGAATAGCGCGTGAACAACGGTGTTGTTTTGGTGATCGCATAATACTTTTCCATAAGCGGAGCAACGGGTCTTACAACGCTGTAAGGCATTTTCAATGACGGAGCTTTCTTGCCGCAGGCTTTTGCAACAGCTTTGATAAATCCGTCGGTTGAAATCATTTCGCCGCAAAGAATGTAGCAGTCACCGCATTTTCCCTTTTGAGCGGCGGCATACATTCCTTTTGCAACGTCGCGGACGTCAACAAAGTTGTAAGCGCCGAACGAAAGCGAGGCAGGGAAGTTGCCGTTGATGAACATACGAACCATCTCGCCGACATTTGAAACCTTGAAATCATAAGGACCGATGCAGGCGCCGGGATGTACCACAACAGCGTCCAGCTTGCCCTCATGGCAGTTATCAAGAACGAACTGAGTTGCAATAGCCTTTGTCTTGGCGTAGGTACCGTCAAGGTTGTTCGGGCTGAAGTGGTCAAGCTCTGTCATAACCTGATTATCGGGAAGAGGCGGAAATGCGTCAACCGATGAAGCGTAAACAAGTCTGCGGACATTGCATCTCTGACAGGCTCTGACGACATTCTTTGTGCCGTTGACGTTTACTTTCCATGTGACGTCTTCCATACCGGGATTTATGTCAATAATTCCGGCAAGGTGATAAACAACGTCAACACCGTCAAACGCTCTTTCAAGCGAAGCAGAATCGGTTACGTCGCCGTATACCTTTTCACAGTCGATTCCGTCAAAAACAGGAACGTCTTTTCTGATAAGGATTCTGACTTTTTCTCCGTTATCGACAAGCTCTTTAAGGAGTGCATAGCCGATATGGCCTGTTGCACCTGTAATAAGACTGATTTTACTCATGACTTATTCTCCCTTCATTTCAAGGAGCTTCTGCTTTCCGGTGAAGGCATCAACTGAAAGCTTAACGGAATCAAAAATAGCTGACTCGATATCGTCCTCCTGAACGCCGAGGGAAACGCTCCATTTTTTGTTGATAAATGTGTTCATACACATGATATCAGCAAGATAAACTGCATTGATACCCGACTCAACGTTGCGTTTTTTGTACTCATTCATCATATAAACGCCGAAAGCCTTGAACATCCAGTTTGCAACGTGAATGATCTTTCTGTTCGGCTGACCCATTGCTTTGTGAACAATGCGGAGGAACTCATCCCATGTGAGATTATAATAGCCGATAGGATAAGCGTTGCCGCCGACATTCTTTTCGGCTGCACCGACAATAGCCTCGCCGACCTGACGGACTGTAACCATAGCTGTACCGCCCTTGGGATACATTGTTGTCTTACCCATATTTGAAAGCTGCTCGATAAGGATAACCCAAACAGGCTTTCTGCCGGGCTGAGTGCCGAATATGTAGGGAAGCTCAAGAACAGCAACGTCCATTTCGCCGTCCTTTGCGAACGAAAGAGCAACCTCTTCCTGCTCGATACGGCTTCTGATATAGTGATGCTTCTTTGTAAGCTCCATCTCCGGAAATTCTTTTGCAAAATAGGCAAAGTATGAACCGAGAATAACGCTCTTCTTGATTCCGACCTGCTTTGCAATTGCAAGAAGATGTCTTACCGGCTCGATGTTGTACTTTCTGTATGCTTCATAAACAGGTGCCGGGAACTCAACTCTCTCATCAACGCCTGCCGCAAAAACGAAGCAGTCACAGCCTGTCATCATTTCCGTAAGCTCAGCGTCGGAAAGCTCAAGATAGTTGCCGAATACAAGCTCCATCTCCTCAGGAATCGGAGCTCCTTCGGGGAGGGGTGGAAGAGCAACGGATTTAACGGAATGACCTCTTTTGATAAACTCTGCGGCAGCAGCCGAACCGAGAAGTCCTGTTCCGCCGATCATAAATACTTTCATTTTATAAACCGTGGGGCATTATTAAAATGCCCCGTATCCTTTCTGAAAAATTACCAGTTGATTGTGAAATCGGACTCAATTCCGAACGGTGCGTTGACGTTGTTGCCGGCAACCGTTACATCAAGTTCCCAAACATAATAATAGTTAATGTGCGTAATGTTACCTGTTTTGGGGTCGATCGTTGCAACAATCTTACCGTTACGGTATGCGATCTTAACGTTGCCGTCAAGCATTGACTTGAGCGGACCTGCGTTGTCAAGAATCGTTGAAACCTGAACAATGCTGAATGCCTTACCGTGGTTACCTGCACCGTGAGTCGGATTATTCGAAGCTGCATCGGGCTTAACGGTAATTGTTACAACGTACTTGCCGTTCTTTTCAGCAAGAGTTGCATTTGAAATATTAGCCGTTGTAAGCTTTGATGACCAGTTTTCATTTTCAACAGGGAACAAAGCCTTCATATCGGCTTTGGTGAGCTTGCGGTTTGTATCACCTTTTTTCTCGCCCATGTTCTTCTCAACAAGTGAATTTATAACACCTGAGAAGCTCTTGAGCGTTCCTTTAAGGGTAAATGTACCTGCCTGAGAATTTTTCTCGTAATTCTTTACGCCGCCCTTGGAGCTTGTCTTAACCTTATTGACCGATGTGTTGAAATAGTTAAGAATCTCAGCCTGAGTAGAGGGCTTTGAAGAAGCAGGCTTGTTTGACGAAGAACCGCCGCTTGTGTTGCCGCCTGTGCTCGGCGTAGCCGTGTTGCTGTTGTTTGCATCGGCGGCTGTGCTGTCAGGCTCACCGGTTGCCGGGTCTGTCGGAGTTTCCGGTGTAACCGAGGGATCGTCCGGTGTAACGTCACCTGAACCGTTATCAACAGTTGCTCCGCCGTTGCCGCTCGATGAGGAAGCCGGTGCGTACTTAGCCGCTTCAATCTTCGCATCGGAAATCTTGTTTGTACCGAGTACGGATGAAACACAGACAGCAATAACGCAGAGAACTGCCGTTACGCAGGTAATTACTGTTTTTTTCATATTTACCACTCCTGTATTATAAGTTTATTTCTCGCCGAAATCCTTGAAGATATCCATGCCGTAAACGTTGTGCTCGTCCTTGGTGTGGTTTGGATACCATACCTGAGCAAAAAACGGATTTTTCTTCGCGATTTCGTCGTAGTTCCACGGAATAGGATCACATTCAGGACACCAATGTCCGCCGTTGAGAACAAGGTTCGGTGTCATCTCAAAGGTATGACCGAAAGCGCATTCCCACTTAAGCGGAGTGTAAAGATCGCCCTTTGTCATGCTTTCGCTCAGGCACTTACCGCCTCTGAACTCGGCAGCCTTCTTCATATCCTCAATGTCAAGTTCCGACTGCGGCTTGCTCTCGTCATAGCCGTGGTCAAGGTATGTCGGCGTCATAGAAGCCTTTTTAATTTCAAACTTATCCCAAGTCTTCGGAATTTTTTTCCAGTCCTCATAAGAGCCGTAGTAAGCGCTGATACGCTCAGGCACTCTGTTCTTGATCCAGTTCATTGTACCGAATACTTCCTTGTTTGCAAGACCCTCCATAAGGAACTTTTTAACAAGTCCGCCGGGAGCAAGCTTTGAAAGCTTATAGAACTTCGGCAAGGTCTTTGACATATCGTCAAAATACTTCTTGATGGGAACATTATGTCTGAAGTGGAGGTAATTCTCAAGCTTGTCGGAGTCTGCATAATACTGACCGTGGAAGTTTTTGAGAATAAACCAGTTGGGAGCAAAGAGCTTCTTCGGTGAACCCATGCCGATTGCGCCGAGAAGATACTCTTCAAACTCAAAGTTTGTGATACGGTACTGTTCGCCCGAACCGATGTTGTAGAACTTTCTCCAGAAGTCCTCAGGAACGGAATCCTCACATACATTTGCAAGAAGAAGTCCCGAATCCTCGATTGTTGCCCACTCAAGAACGCCGTTGATAGGAACATGGAACATAATCGGGTCAATGTTCTTGAGGATACCCGGATAAAGGATACCCGACTGACGAAGAGAAACCCAATACTTGAGTCCTGACTCCGCAATGATATGCTCGGCTCTGACCTTACTTACAGCATAGTGGTCATAGATGCTGATTTTAATCGGGTCACCTGTACGTCCCCAATGGATCGGCGGATTACGGTCACCGGTCTCGGCAACTGTGCCTATGTAAACAACCTTGATGTTGTCCGGATCGGGCTGAGCCTTTACGGCATCAACGATATACTGCATAGCTGTTGTGTTTGTCTTAATTGTACGCTTCGGGAAATAGTCAGCGGCAGGGGATACCATTCCGCCGACGTGGAGAACGATGTCGGAACCCATAACACATTTGCGAACGTCGTCGTAATTTGTCAGGTCGCCCCAAACAATTCTGATTGAGGGATCGTTTTCGTACTCCTTGAACTTGATACGATTCTTTTCGCTGCCGCGGAGAAGCAACACAATGTTGTACTTATCCTTTCTTGCGTAAAGCTCTTTGAAGCCCGCAAAGCCCATGTTACCGGATGCGCCGGTAAGAAATACGGTTTTCTTGCTCATTTAATTGCCTCCTGAATATATTGTAATATATTTTATGCCAAACATATTATATTGTATATGCGGCGACCTTGTCAAGCATTTAACACACTTAAATGACAAAATATTTTAAAAGATTTAGTGTTTTTTGTATAATAGGAATATAAATATAACGGTTGATTTATTTGGGTAAAAAATGCCGCGATAAACGACAACTGTACAGCACAAACCATACATTAATATTGTCACATTTGCTTTGAAAGATGGACTATGCGGTTTCGACTACCGCAAAAAAATAAACTCAAACCGAAAAATCGGCTTGAGCTTATTTGGTGGAGATGGCGGTAACCGAAGCTTCGCTTCGACTGTTGCTTCGCAACCTACGCATTTATATGTCCCTTTTGCTTTGCAAAAGATGGACTATGCGGTTTCGATTACCGCAAAAAAATAAACCCAAACCGAAAAATCGGCTTGAGCTTATTTGGTGGAGATGGCGGTAATCGAAACCGCGTCCGAAAATCAATTCCCGCGACTTTCTACGAGCATAGTTTATCTTTTAAGTTTCCCCTCAAAGAACGCCGACAAACAGGCTTTCTTCTACGGTATCCTTTAGGTCATGATGAAATGCAAGGCTACTCATTCATTCACGTTCACTGCTAATCGACACCCTTATCCGGACCGCAGTACTTCCGGGAAGGATGGGCCGCACTTAGGCAGCCATTAACTGAGTATTATTGTCGTTTATTTTTATAAACTACGGCTTTTAAAGTGGTTCCGCGCCACTGCTCGCTTATCACGGTTCAAAATCCCCGTCGAAATCCTTTCATCCCCATATTGATTAAATTATTGAAACCGCTCTTTCATTGCGCGTTCAATGTTCCTTGCGGCATCTTTCTTTGCCGCAGCGTCGCGCTTGTCATAAAGCTTTTTGCCCTTGCAAAGACCGACCTTAACCTTTGCTCTTCCTTTCTTGAAATAAACCGAAAGGGGAATGAGCGAAAGACCGTCCTGCTTAACAGTACCGAAAAGCTTGTTGATTTCTCTTTTGTGCATCAAAAGCTTCCTGACTCTCATCGGGTCGCGGTTAAAAATGTTGCCGTGGTCATAAGGGCTGATGTGCATACCGTTTACGAAAATTTCACCGTCAACAATGTTGCACCATGAATCCTTTAAATTCAGCTTTCCCTGACGGATAGATTTGATCTCCGTTCCGAAAAGCTCAATTCCTGCTTCATATTCTTCAAGAACAAAGTAGTCATGGTAAGCTTTTTTATTCTGAGCGGCAACTTTGATTTCGTCCTTTTCCATACCATGACCTCCCTGTGCTTTTATTTGGAAAATCCGCCGTTATAGTTTCTGCGGCGAGTGCGTGCATATCTTGCTCGCTCGGCGGCCTGACGTTCTTCTTCTCTCTTTTTCTTTGCGTTGTAGACTTTCTTGAAGTCCTTGGCACCCTTACCGATTCCCGATTTCTTCTTTCCGGGAGCTTTTTTCTTTTTCACTCCGTTTTCGAGTTCGGGATTCTCTCTGTAAAGGATAATGCTTCCGCCGATAACCTGAACGACCTGAGAAGAGGTCTGCTGAGCAATCTTTTCGGCAATTTCTCTCGGTGTTTCGGGTGCGCTTTCAAGAAGAACCTTTAATTTAATAAGCTCTCTTGTGTTGAAAACCTCTTCTGTCTGGGCGATAACCGCAGGGGTTACTCCGCTTTTGCCGACATGAAAAAGCGGTTCAAGACGGTTAGCCATTCCTCTGAGCTCGGCGCGTCTTTTGCTTGTCATTTTTTCTTCCATATCTTTACTCCGTAACTGTCTTTTTAAGTTGTTCTGCCATAAGTCTGAGGGCTTTTCCTCTGTGGCTCATTGCATCTTTTTCTTCGGACATTATTTCGCCGAACGATTTTCCTCCGCTCATAAAAACGGGATCATAGCCGAATCCGCCGTTTCCGTGGCGTTCTGTGAGAATTTCGCCTTCACACTCTCCGCGAACCGTAATTATTCTTCCGTCGGGAAATGCACAGCAGGCGGCGCAAACAAATCTTGCTGTTCTTTTTTCTTTCGGCACGCCGTTAAGGCTTTTGAGAAGCTTGTCAATGTTTGCTTCGTCGTTGCCGTGTTCTCCGGAATAACGCGCGGAATATACGCCCGGTTCACCGCCGAGATAATCAACGCAAAGTCCCGAATCGTCCGCAATGCACGCGATTCCGCTGTCCTCACAGCCCGAAACGGCTTTGAGCTTGGCGTTTTCTTCAAATGTTGTTCCTGTTTCCTCCACTTCGCGAAGTGTGCAACCGATATCCTCGGCAAGCACCACGTCAATACCGATGGGGGAGAGGATACGTTGAAGCTCAACTCGTTTCTTATTATTATGGGTCGCAATCAGCAGTTTCATTCGGCTGTTTCCTCCGATGCTTCGTTTTCCATAAACATATTCTCTTCGTCGTGTTTTACTTCGTTATCAAAAAGTCCGTCCGCAAATGCCTTGGGGTTGAACGGCTGAAGATCGTCAATCTGTTCACCGACTCCGACAAACTTAACGGGAACCTTGAGGTCGTTCTTTATTGCGAGCACAACGCCGCCCTTGGCTGTTCCGTCAAGCTTTGTGAGAACAATACCCGTAATTTCGCACACATTCTTGAAATCTCTTGCCTGATTGACAGCGTTCTGACCTGTCGTAGCATCAAGTACAAGCAGACTTTCACGGTCGTTGTAGGGGAGTTCCTTGTCAATGATTCTGTATATCTTTGCAAGCTCTTCCATAAGATTTTTCTTATTGTGAAGTCTACCTGCCGTATCGCAGATTATTATGTCGGCGTCACGGGCTATGCCTGCCTGAATCGTGTCATAGACAACCGCGGCGGGATCTGCGCCCTCGTGGTGCTTGACTATATCAACACCCGCTCTGTTTGCCCACTCTTCAAGCTGGTCGATTGCCGCCGCTCGGAATGTGTCGGCAGCGCCGAGAATGACTTTTTTACCCTGAGCCTTATACATTGCAGCCATTTTACCGATCGTCGTCGTCTTTCCGACGCCGTTTACGCCGATAACGAGAATAATTGACGGCATGGTAACAAGCCCCATATCTTCTCCGCCCTCAAGCATCTCGGAAACGATTTCTTTGATCGCTCCCTTAACCTGTGATGACTTTTTGAGATGGTGCTTTGCGACATAGTCTCTGAGCTTCTCGCAGATTTCTGCGGAAGTGTTCATTCCCACGTCGCCCATAATGAGGATTTCTTCAAGATCGTCATAGAGCTGGTCGGTGATATCCTCGTTTTCGCTTATTGCCGCGTCGATAGCGCCCGACATACTCTCACGGGTCTTCTTCAATCCAAAATTAAACTTTTTAAAAATTCCAAATGCCATAATATCCTCCGGTTATCTTCCGTCGCGAATGTTTTTGATTATATTGTCAACAACGCTGCGGATTTTGCTGTCCTCGTTATAACGCTTTGTAAATTTATCAAGGCTGTAAACAACCGTCGAATGATCCCTGTTAAACTCTCTTCCGATGAGCTTTGTGGATAATCCTGTCATCTCCCTGACAATATACATTGCCATTTGACGCATTTCGGTTGTCTGTGCATTTTGCTTTTTTGAATAGATGTCCGCGCTGTCGGCTCCGTATGTTCTTGCGACTTCGGTAACGATCTTATTTATTGTGACGGGAGTAGGACTGCTGTCAACAATGATATCTTTTATTGCGGTCTGCGCCGTCATAATATTGATAGGCATTCCCTGCATTGTAACGAAAGCCTGCATTTTCTTTACTGCGCCCTCAAGCTGTCTGATGTTGTTCTTAAGCTTTTCGGCGATGTACTGAACGATATCATCGGGAAGCTTAAAGTTGAGAACCTCGGCTTTCCTTTTTATAATAGCCATTCTGGTTTCAAGGTCGGGGGACTGGATATCAGCCATAAGACCCCATTCAAAACGGTTGCGAAGTCGGTCTTCCAGCAAAGAAATTTCTTTCGGCGGACGGTCGGATGTCAATACGATTTGGTTGCCTGCCTGATAGAGAGCATTGAACGTGTGGAAAAATTCCTCCTGTGTGGAATCCTTGCCGGCAATGAACTGAACGTCATCCACAAGAAGAATGTCGGCGCTGCGGTACTTGTCGTGAAATTCCTCTGTACTTTTCAATCCGATGTATTTAACAAGCTCGTTCGTGAAGCTTTCGCCGCGTGTATATACAATGTTTGCTTCAGGGTGTGACTTCTTGACCTCGTGCGCGATAGCGTTGAGCAGGTGAGTCTTGCCGAGTCCGGAATTTCCGTGAATGAAAAGCGGGTTGTATTTTCCGCCAGGATCATTGGCAACCGCGTTTGCCGCCGCATAAGCGAATTTGTTTGAAGCTCCGACGATGAACGAATCAAAGGTGTCCTCATCCGTGAGCATATCCTCGACCGGTTCCTCTTTGGGCGCCGCTGTCTTTTCAATATCGGTCAGCACAATGTTGATATCAAAGCCGATTACATTCTTAAACGAAGAAGAAAGCTTATCCATAAAGCGACTCTCAACGATCTTGCGCTTGAAGTCCGAAAGGGCAATAACCACCTCGTGATCATTGAAGCTTACAAGCTCCATATCCTTGAACCAAACATTATATATGGATTCAGAAACCTGTTTTTTACATTCATCTTTTACCATTTCCCAAAGTTCTGCAAATGAATCCATGTGTTTTTTACATCTCCTGTTTGATTATTTATCACGTTATTATAGCATGCAAGGTGGATAATTGCAATGATAAAATTAAACAAATATATATAAAGAGCAAATATAAAATGTATAAATAAAAATAATGATTGACACGGGGGGATTTTTATTATATAATATCTCAACGTGAGTGCGTGTGCGTTTCGGTATACGTATCTCGGAATAATCAAGTAAAGTATTGAAACGGAGGTCAGAGGTATGAAAAGAACTTACCAGCCTAAGAAGCGTCACAGAAAGATGGAACACGGTTTCCGTAAGAGAATGTCTGACAGAAACGGACGCAAGGTTCTTGCTCGTCGCCGCGCAAAGGGCAGAAAGCAGCTTACTTACTAATTTACGGTATTTGCCCACCGTTGAACGGATTTGATATTTTTGCCTGAGAAGTACATGATATTAAAGCAAAATAGCGATTTCCGAAGAGCTTACGGCAGAGGAAAATCATTTTCTGATCCTGCGTTGGTTACTTATGTTCTAAAGAATAACCGCGCGGGAGTTTGTCGTATGGGCATAACCACGAGTAAGAAGATTGGCAATGCGGTTGAAAGAAACCGCTCCAGAAGAGTCATCAGGGCGGCGTTCAGGGACAATCTTCCGTCTGTTAAAGGCGGATACGATATTGTTTTTGTTGCCCGAAGCAAAACCAAGTATCTTAAAAGCACAGATGTTTCAAAAATTATGAACAAACATCTTGCCAAAGCGGGCGTGATCTTAAAATGAGAAACTTTCTCATCAGATGCATCAAGTTTTACCAAAGGCATATTTCGCCTCATCTTCCGCCCATGTGCAGGTATTATCCGACCTGTTCGCACTATGCCGTCGAGGCAATCGAGGTGCACGGAGCCCTAAAGGGATCATTTATGGCTCTCGGTCGGTTGCTCAGGTGCAACCAGTTATTCAAGGGAGGTTATGACCCCGTTCCTCCGAAAAAAGAAAAGGGTCGCAAAGATTAAAGGAGACAAAATATGAACGCAATATATAACGTCCTTTACAAGTATATAACTCCGGTTTTCGGTTATATAATGCTTTTCTTCTACGGCATTGTTGACGGATTCAACGGAAGCTACGGTATTGCAATTATTCTTTTCACGGTTTTTGCACGTCTTGTAACTCTTCCGACAACTATCAGTCAGCAGAAGGGTATGGCAAAGCAGCAACGTCTTGCCCCGAAAATCAGACGAATCCAGGAAAAGTACGCAGGCAATCAGCAGAAGATTCAGGAGGAAACTCAGAATCTTTATGCACGAGAGGGTTACAACCCCATGTCGGCAGGCTGTCTTCCGCTGCTTATCCAGTTTCCGTTCATTATCGGACTTTACGGCGTTCTTTACAATCCGCTTCGTTACGCGATCGGACTTGATGCTGCAACATCTCAGCAGTTTGTCGACGTTTTCTCAAGCATGATCAAGGACGGCGTTCTTTCCGTCGGCACCAAGGTTGACAGATACTATCCGCTTTATATCATTCAGCACTTCCAGGAGGTTGTTGATTATATTGCGGCAAAGGGCATAACGACTGTTTCGGCTGAGTCTATCAGCAAAGTACAGGCATTTATTGACGCCGACAGATTCACTTTCCTCGGTCTTGAGCTCGGTATTCAGCCTCAGTATAAAGTGTTTAATAAGTATTGGCTTATTCCGATTCTTTCAGGTGTAACATCACTGATTACGTCTATAATTACTCAGATTCAGCAGAAAAAGACAAACCCGGCTGCCAACGCACCCGGAATGGGCTGTACAATGCTCATGATGCCGATCACTTCGATCATTTTTACATTTATGTTCCCCAGCGGTATCGGCGTATACTGGATTGCATCCAATGTGTTCGCAACATTCCAGACGCTCATTTTGAAAAAAGTTATGTCTCCGCAAAAAAATATCGCAAAGCTTATGGTTAAGGAAACCATTGAGCGACGTTCAAGAGAAAACAGCATTAAAAGAATTAAAAACAGCTAAAAAGAAAATAACACTTTAAAGTGTAGAATTACAGGTGGTGAAAACCGTTGATTAAAGAAGCATTCGGAAAGGGCGCGACTACGGAAGCGGCTGTTGAAGCTGCCAAAAACGAGCTCGGCGCACCTTGGGACGCAGATGTCCAAATCGAAGTTATCAAAACGGCAAAGAAAAAAACCCTCGGACTCTTTGGCGGCTCTTTGGCTGAGGTCAGAGCTTATTATGAAGTTCCCGATGAGGTGAAAAAGCCCGTTCAAAAGCCTGCTAAGGCACCCAAAGCTCCTAAAACAGAAGCAAAGCAGGAGCCCAAGAAGCATGATGCTAAGAAAGAGCCTGCTCCAAAGAAAGAGGAACCGGCAAAGGAAAGAACCGTCGGCGCGGCTTCAAAAGCTGCCGAAGCATACATCAAGAGTATTCTTGACGGTATGGGCGTTGAAAACGCTTCAATTGAAGCTTCCGAGGATGATGAAAGCGTTTATGTTCAGCTTGACTGCGGCAACGATTTCGGTTATATAATCGGAAGAAGAGGAGAAACCCTTGACGCTATCCAGTATCTTACCCGTCTTGTTATAAACAAGGGTAAAGACAACTACAAGCGAGTTTCCATTAACGCCGGAAATTACAGAGAAAAGCGTGAAGAAACTCTCCGTGAGCTTGCAAAGAAGAGCGCGGCAAGAGTCAGAAAATACGGCAGAAATGTATGTCTTGACCCGATGAATCCGTATGAAAGACGTATAATTCACACAACAGTTCAGGAAATTGAGGGTGTCGATTCTCACTCCATCGGTTCTGAGAGCGACAGAAGAGTTGTTATAACTCTTGCAGAGGGATTTAAAGCGACTAATCCGTCAAACGGCAGAGGTCGCAGAGGCGATTACAGAAGATCTGACAGATCACAGGCAAACAGAGAACAGCAGCAGCCTACAAGAGCTCCGCGTTCCGACTTGGAGGGAAGCCTGTACGGTAAGATCGAGCCGAGAAACAACAAGGAATAATCGTTAAAAGAAGCGGACAATATAATTATGTTGTTCGCTTTTCGTCATATCTTCAAGGCCGCTTTTTTTCGGCTGAACTCTTTAGTGCACCTTGAAGATTCGTTAAAAATGGAGTTGATCTGATGGATAACAAAGATAAAAGAGAAAGCTTTGAAAGCATTGATGAATTTAACAAAAAGTACAATCATTATGCGAGCGAAAACGAAGACACGGAGATAATTCCGGTTCCGGAAATCAAACATAAAGACAGCTTTGAGGACATTAGCTCTCACAGCGAAGTCGGCGATTCCGAGCTTCTTTATGAGTATGAGGATGAAGCGTCAAATTATGATGAACAGGATATTTCCAATGAGTCAGAAATGACGGGATTACAGAAGTTTCAGTATTTCTTCACCAAAAACAAATACAGAAATACAAAAATTATTGCTCTGTGCCTTGTCATAGCGATTCTTCTCAGCGGTGCGGGATTTCTCGTTTGGCTTTATGTCACGACAAAGAGCAAGGGCTACGGCGACGACGGAATTGATTTCGGCAATATAGACAAGGACTATCTTTCCGATGACGATACCCAGTTCAAAGCCATGGGTGATATTGATGCCGATTCGCTCAACGCATTTCTTTATGAGTGGGCAAACAACGGCGGAGAAAAGATGTATAACAAGAACGTTTTAAATGTTCTTCTCTGCGGTGTTGACAGCGAGTTCAATCTTTGCGATTCGCAGATTCTTGTTTCTATCGACAAGAAGAATGAAAAAATCACTATGGTTTCGTTCCTGCGTGACAGTTGGACTTATATCAGGATGCCGAAAGAGGACGGAACGTATTACGATGAATACGAGAAGATCAATGCGGCATATCACGGCGGTCCCGCAACACTCAAACAAACGCTTGAAAACAATTACAAGATCAAGATTGATCAGTACGTTGTTGTTGATTTTAAAACCTTCCCCAAGGTTATTGACGCGATCGGAGGTGTAACCGTTGAAGTGCAGGAATATGAGACGAATTACATCAGACGTACTTCGAGCCAGACCGATTTCCCTTACGGAAAGGCTACTCTTAACGGCAAACAGGCTTTGATTTACAGCCGTATCCGTTATTGTGACGACGACAGCGACCTCAGCCGTACGAGAAGGCAGAGAAGCGTTATCAAGGCGCTCATTGAAAGTGCAAAAACAGCTTCAAAGGGTCAGCTCGTTAATGCGTTCAAGCAGGTTTCTCCGTACCTCAGAACGGGTTACAGCCAGTCAGAGGTTCTTTCGCTCATTGCGACAGCTTATTCTCACAACTGGATGAACTTCGAGATCAAAGAATACATTATGCCGAACGAGGACTATGTTGAAAGAATCGGCGGTTATATGAATTCTACTACATGGGCGTGGACGGTTGACTATCCGCTTTGCGCGCAGAGACTTCAGCAGATTCTTTACGGTCAGACAAACATTGTCCTGGCTTCCGACAGAGTCGGCCCGTTCAATTTTGTTTCAAATGTTAAGAACACCACTTCCGACAGCGGAAATGAGCCCAATAACAGCGGCAGTAATTACAACGATTACGAGGAACCCACAAGGGAAGAGCCGACAGGTTATGATGAGCCTGTAACCGAGGAGCCGACCGCTGAACCCGAAGAACCGGTTACCGACCCTGTTCCTGAGGAGCCTGTCACGGACGCACCGGAAGAGGACAACAATATTTTCAATATTTTCGACTAAAACTAAAATAAAGCTATAATTCATAATCGAAATTGCTTCGATATGAATTATAGCTTTTTTACATTGATTGAACTTGTGCTTTATGATTCGTAAATAAAGCTTTGAAGAGCCCTGGTGTTTTCGTCGATATCGGGCACGAGAACGTCCTGCCCGTAAATCATTTCACTTGTATATCCGTCGTCAATCGGGAGCCTGAACTGGTCGTTTCCGTAATTGAGATATCCTATCGCACCGAACGCTTTAAGCGTCAGACTGAGGGGCGAAATGTTTGTTGTGATAAGGGGAAGTATGTCGCTCATAACAGAAAGAGTGGTAATGGGATTCTGCGAAACGGTTTTCTTCATTATTGAATTCATAACCTTGCGCTGACGCTGGGTTCTGTTAAAGTCGGAATCGAGGTATCTGATTCGGCAATAAATAAGCGCATAATCGCCGTTGAGCGTGTTGACTCCCGAATGAACCTTTGCGTGGCTCGTTTCATTGATAAAGTCGGCTTCATCCTCGGTTATATCGACGCTGACGCCGCCGAGACCGTCAATCAGCTTTTCAAACATTTCAAAATCGACCATAACGTAATCGTTGACGTTTATCGAGAAATTCTGATTTATCGTTTTCATCAGGAGCTCGGCGCCTCCGTAGGAATAGGCCGCATTGAGCCTGCCGTCGTCATAGCCGGGAATTGAAACCCAGAGGTCACGCATAAATGACGTGAGCTTAATTTTTTGATGAACCTTGTCAATGGTAACAAGTATCATTGAGTCGGAACGCTGTGATTCACCGTCGGATTTGTCACAGCCGATAAGAAGTACATTGTAGTAATCCTCGGAAATATTGGTGTCGCTTACCGAGCTATTGACGTAGTTCGTCTTTGAACACAGGGAGTAAACGTAGCCGAAGCTTCCGACAGGAATTATCGCGATGATAAGGAGAAAAATCAGAAGTAATGCACCGCATCCGCAGCCACAGCCTTTTTTCTTCTTCTTTTTCTTTGGCTTTCTCTTCTTGTCAGGCTGTTCGCTGTAATGTCCCGGTGGAATCTCTCCGTTTTGGTAGTCCTCAAAGGTTCCGAACTGCTCCTGACGTTTAATAATTTCGTCGTATTTTTGCTGATTCAGCTTGTCCTGAAATTCTTTTTCCGAACGTGTAATCGGTATTTCGCCCGTATCGTCCTTTTTCTTATAATTTTTAAAATAAATATCGCCCATTTTTATCGTTCCTTTCCGGTAAACCGAAAAACATAGCATTTGTAATTTACTTTTCCGTTTATTTTACTATATTTTTGTGCTTTAATCAAGTGTTGAAAAATAAAATATATGTTTTGATTGACTTTTCACGCGGTATAAATTAAAATATATATATGATCGTCGTATCTCACACAAGCAGGTTGGGCAGTTGCATACTTATGTATGAGGAAAGTCCGAGCCCCATAGAGCAGAATAACGGCTAACGGCCGCCGAGGGTAACCTTAGGGACAGTGCAACAGAGAAATACCGCCGTATTACGGTAAGGGTGGAAAGGCGAGGTAAGAGCTCACCGGCCGCGTGGAAACATTGCGACCCTGTAAACCCTATTCGGGGCAACACCGACTGAACAGGCTTGCTCGGCCTATCAGTTCGACGGGTGGCTTGAGCTGTGGAGTAATTCACAGCCTGGATAGATAATTGCCTTAAATGACAGAACTCGGCTTACAGACCTGCTTGTTTGAGATGTGACGATCTTCACAATTTACTCCTCACTGAATAGAATATCAGTGAGGTGATTTTATGCAGTACGCTTTGATGTGCGGCGTTGTTGCGGCGCTAAGCTTTATCGGCTTTGTTTCGATCGTTTATTACATTTTGCTTTTTGTTTACCGTCCGAAAGGTCAAAGCCGCTATATCATCAGACTCGGCGCCGATTCCGAAAAGTGTGAAGCGGAGCGGCTGATTTACGGAGCGTATATAAAAAAGCTTGTTTTCGGCGATTTGATTTTTGACGAAGCCGAAATACAAACCGACGGACTTTCCGATAAAGACATTGAACTGATAAAACATCTTTCCGACGAATTGGGAGGATTTATAAAAATACATAACGAGGACAGCATAGCTGAAAATGGAGAAAATGGACGACAACCTGATTGAATTACACGGATTTGTTGAAGAACTTGTTTACCGTAAACCCGAAACAGGGTTTACGGTTCTTGAGCTTTCCGCGGAAGACGAATATATAACGGTTGTCGGTGTTTTGCCCGAAATAAGCGTCGGCGAAGAGCTGCGGCTGAAAGGTCAATGGGCTGTACATCAGACATTCGGCAAGCAGTTTAAAGCCGAGCTGTGCGAAAGGTCTCTGCCGTCAACGGCTGCCGACCTCTACCGCTATCTTGCATCGGGCGCCGTGAAGGGCATCGGCGCAAAAACCGCACAGAAAATTATTGAAAAATTCGGTGACGAAGCCTTTGACGTCCTCGAAAACAGACCGGACAAGCTTGCCACGATTAGTGGAATTTCTATCACGGGCGCACAAAAAATGTGCAAGGCTTTCAACGAGCAGTTCTCTGTCAGACAGGTTATGATTGCTCTTGAAAAGCTCGGTATGACCGCATCGGAGTGCTTAAAGACATACCGTCTCTATGGTGCGAATGCCGTTGATGTTGTCGGTATCAATCCGTATGTTCTTTGCTACGACGGCATCGGTATCGGATTTGAGCGTGCAGAACAGATCGCTCAGGCAATGGAGGTAAAACCGTCCGACAATTTCAGAAACAGCGCAGGTATACTTCATGTTATAAAGCATAATCTCGGTAACGGACACACCTGTCTGCCGCGAGAAAAGCTTATAAAACCGTGTTCCGCTCTTCTTGAGGTCGACAGCGACGATGTTGAAACGGCGATTGACAGCCTTATTGAAGACAAAAAAATTATCAGCTTCGAAATGGACGGCAAAGAATTTGTCGCGCTGTTTAAAATATACACAGACGAACGCGCTGCGGCGGAGAGAATTAAGATTTTTCTACGATTTCCGCCGGCAGGAAAACCGACTCTTTTGCAGGATATTGAAAACATTGAAAAGACAGAATGTATTGTTTATGATGATAAGCAGAAAGAGGCAATCATCAAGGCTGTCGATAAGGGAATACTGATTCTGACAGGCGGTCCCGGAACAGGAAAAACGACGACGCTTAACGGAATTTTAAAGCTATTTGAAAAAGACGGCTTGAACGTTGTGCTCACCGCT
>SAMEA104315428__coassemble_833_pt1 | contig 36650 bp, 28 predicted proteins | sample SAMEA104315428__metabat2_low_PE_040 | metagenome-assembled genome bin SAMEA104315428 (sample SAMEA104315428) | gut metagenome | biome: Monkey gut; feature: monkey-associated habitat; material: faeces | place: China | collected 2013
AGCTCCCAGTTCTGGGCTCCGCCCGATGATCTGAACAGGTGGTACTGATTCAGATGCTTGTCGAAGTCTACCTGGGCTCCCGTCGCGCAGAAACTGTTGCTCGATCCCGGCGTCGATGTTGTTCCGTGGTAGTCGATTACTATCGTTATCGTGTTAGCCGCGGTTGCATTGGCTTTATGAGTCTGTATTCCCGAAAGCGATGCCGTTGAAGCATAGTTTCTTGTCAGCGAATCATCATGCGCCTTGATTGTATAAACAACCGAAGCATCCTGATTTTTAGTAAATACAGGTGAAAGAGAAATCTCTTGCTTCTGACTGTAATAGTTATCTCCCAAGGCTGATCCGAGTTTGGATTTCGACGTCAAATACTTGCTGTAATTGCTGTCGGTGTTCGTCGCGGAAACCATTTTATCAACGCTGAACTTCGCATTTGAAACAGCTATACCCTGAGCGTTGCTTACGGTGATATCACTTGTCTCCGCCTTAGTCGGATAACAAATACGTCCGCTTGTTCCGTCCTTAACGTCATCAACGGTTATCCGCAGATTCGGGGTCGGATTGTTTGTGTAGCAATAATATGTATAACCGTTCTTATTGGGATATACATAATTTACCGCACCTGTTTCCGTGTCATAAACCTTAAATGCAGGCTTGCTTGTCTTGACGTTCTCCATTGAGAAAGCAAGGTTATACGCCATAAGAGCAACGTTATCGTTGACAGTCTTCTGGTTCGCGTATGTTGTTACTCCGTCAGCCTTGTTGTATGCCGCCAAAGTATCGTCAAGAGTTGGTGTGCTGTAATAGTTAAGATTCATATTCTTGATAGAATAATTCTCGCTTGCAGGTACTGCACCTACAACTCCCGAAGCATAACGAATCGCAAAGTTATCAACATAATTCTTTATCGGAGAGTTATAGGCAAAGGTGCCTGAATTGTAGCTGTCAAGCACTTTTCTCGCGTTATACAGCTCTTCTGCCGTCGTTGTGTTCTTCTGCTTTGCAAAATTGCTGAGTGCAGTTTCGTATGCTTCGCAGACTTTCGTATAACCGGCATCTCCTACATACTCATATTTCTTCTTGCTTTCCGTAATGGTTGTGTACTTTGAACTGCCGGTGTTTGTAATAGTAATGCCCTTAACGACACTTACGTTTTCGACACGTTCGTTCGAGGTAGCTGTTTCAAGCCAAATAGCATAAAGTTTTGTATTTGCCTCTTTGAATATAGCGTTCTGACCGACGGTGTAAGTCGGTGTATCCGAACTCGGATCCCTCGCCCATCCAAGCAAAGTATAATTTGTTCTGGATACTTCGGGGAACAAACCTGTGCCGGAATCAAGAACATAGTGTGTATTCGGTGAAAATTCGGTTGATGAACCCGATTTTTCCACTTTAACCTTTATCTTGTAATCGGTAAACGTAATTGATGCTCCGGTGTCAGTCCATACCCAAAGTCCGAGCGTTTTGTAATTGCCGGAGTTCACCTGTGCGGAGGTAAAGCTCCAGTTTGCGGATGCGCCTGAATTAAAATCATTAACAAAGAAATTACCGAGTTTGGTGTCCGTGCCCTGATTTAACCTGTGCTGATATCCGTTTGCATCCTTAGCTTCAAAGACAAGGCACGCCGAGCCCGATCTGGTTGTTGTACCGCTTACCTTTTCAATTGAAACACGATATGATGAACCGGCTTCCGGTACAAACGGAGTAATTCCGAATACCGCATTCTGCGAAGCGGTACCGTTCAACGTGATAACATCGGTTTCGGGGTCATAGGAATAAGTGATTCCGTTGATCTCCTTGGTCTTGAAATGCGGTGCATACAGGTTGACATTGATGTTGTCATGGTTTACATCGTAGGAAACCGTTGTTTCCTGCCAGTTCGCAACAAGAGTTGTATCGCTCCAGCCGTATGTATAGGTGGTGCCGGAAATACGTGAATTGTTATCAGTCGGGGTTATTGTCCAGCCCTTGAACTGATATCCGTCACGTTTCGGTGTCGGAACGTATCTTGTTGAATCTGTCGTCTGAATAATGTAAACGTCCGAACCGACGCTCTCTGTCAGCTCTTCGATTCTCAGACCGGAAACGGTATAATCACCGCCGTCGCTTGAATTTTGATCGAGCCTGATCTGATAGTTTCCTGTTGTGTTTTGGTTACCAACCCATGTGCAGTCGGTATTTTGTGTAACACCAACGGTAAAGTCAGCGGTGTAGACATACATACCGTTTTGATTCAATGTAGAAGATGTAACGGTAAATGCATTTCTTACAGTTGCGCTGCCATCTTTGAACAGATAGAGTTCCGAATACGGTGTTGATGAGGTAAAGGTTATCCTGTAAGTCTGATTATACTTCAGATAGCACCACATCGGAATCTGAGCAGTTCGTTCCGATGCTCCGCCGGCATAACTGCCGGAAACCTCAAACGAGTCGTTGCCGGACTTTATGTTCCACGTTATCGAGCTCGAACTTCCACCCGAAAGAGAGGTGTTCACGGAAGTATACAGCAGATTGCCCGTGTAACGTCCGCCGTTTGAATCAATAATAAGATTCTGCGGATTTGCGACCCAATTTGCGGTGAGCTTTGCATTGCCTCTGCCGAAAGTATAGGTCATATTTTGCTTGCCGTTTGTCGGTGAGCCTGCGCCCGTAAGCGTCCAGCCGGAGAATGTGTAGCCGTTCCTTGAAACGGTCGGCAAGGTAAGCGTTGAACCGGGATTGCCGATTACCGAAGTGTAGTTAATGCCCGTTCCGCCGTTGAGATCAATCGTCAGCGTGTAGTCGGGTAGGTTGTAGTAATAATAGATATCCAAATAATCAAGTGCATCAACTGCATATTCATACTCGTAAATATTCTTATCAGTAACAAGACCGAGACCTGAAGCGGTATTGGTAGAAACAATATTTGCAAGTGCAGTCGTCGGCTTATTTCCGATAAGGGCATAGCCCTCGATTGAAGTGCTGTTGTGTCTGAACCAATTTTCGATTTTGACTTCCGTTTCTGTAACAACACCGGCAAGATTTGAAATATCGTTTGTTGTTGACCAAGTGTTGCTTGTTCCCGTTGCCGCATTGATTTGTCTGATAAGAGCACGGTCATAGGAGTGAACCGTATCTTTGGTGAGCTGTGTGTTTTTGCATGATGTAAATGCAGAGCTTAAGGATGACGTTGATGTTGTAAGAGATGTAGGATCACCGAGGTCTTTATATGCTTTCATAAGCGCATATTTAAAGGTCTGATAATTGCTTCTGCTTCTGTCCCACTTCTCCTGCAAGCCCGCGTTAGTGCAATCACCGATATACTGACGCAAGGAAGCCTTGTTTGCTGCACCAAGCTTTACGATACAGGTTGCAGACGAGTACATATCATAGTTTCGCGCCTGCATTGCAGTATACAAATTCTGTCCGTTAAAAGCCGTGCTTCCCTTTGACCAAGAGTAATTAACATTGTTATATACTCTTACACCGGCATTATTTGCATCACCGTACTTTAACAACTGACGACATGAACCGACAGATGTGTTGGCTTTGCCATAAGTAATATTCGGAGCCATATTCATGCTCTTACTTTGAAAATCAACATATTGTGTCCATGTTGAGCCGGTAATACCGTTCAGCGTTGAAGTTGACATTGCTGTGGTACCTTTTCCGCCCCATGTCGGAGAGCTTGCATTTGTTGTTCCGGAAACAGAATAGAATCCGTAAAGATGGCTGTCCGTATCATCAAAATGACTATTATGATAATATGATCCAATCATGTCAATACCTGTATAAAGGTTAGGTATCTGACTTAAATTCGTATAACGTGAAGTATCAATATTCAATGAACCGGTTGTACTGCGGACCGCACTTGCACCCTGAGATATATTCTTTTTTCCGTAGTATTTAAATGTCGTGGCATTGACATACTGACTTCCCGCCAAAGAAGAGATGTTAATAAATGAACCGAGCGGAAGCTTTATTGCTCCGGGACTGTCAAGGATTCCCTTATATTTAACAGTTCCGAGATCTAAAATGGGATCCTGAACATAGGTACCCTTTCCTGTAGCTACCGGTGTTCCGAAATATGCGTTTGCACCAAACGAAACCTGTGTTGAAGCAAGTCCCTGAACACCGGAAATCCAGCTTGAAAAAGATGTCTGTCCATTTCTACCCTTACTGTTACTACCGTTATAATCGCTCGTCTCCGTTATTGCACCGATTGAATGGTTCATCGGGGCATAAACCGTAGTATAAGCGTAATAATTTTGAGTGACAGATTTATATGTCTGTCCGCCGTCAAATGTTCCGACAGTTTTGGTAACATCAATACGCCACTCAATGAGCGCTGTCTCACCCGGATTAAGGCCGTATGTATTCTGATCTGACGTTGTGTTTCCGCCCAAGAGATGGTATGTGCCGTGTTTGTTAATTGTTCCAGCAATAACATTGTTTACCGGTTTTGCCGAAACGCCATTGTGCATCCATTTATAATCATCATACCATGTTACATTGGTACCGGTTGTAACACTTCCGTCAACCGAAAGATATCTATAATCATTATCGTAATATGTTGCCCCGGTAATAGTACCGTCACTTGCTGTCGTCAAGTTTTTAACTCTGAACGGCTGAATTTTTACCGATTCAGCACCCGGTGCTTCAATATAGAATTTACCGCTTGTTGACGTTGTTCCGTCAGGTACAAGCTTACCGCTGCTGTTAATTGTATTATTCAGGAAGTACTGCGCCTGAGTTTCTTTTCCGGAAGCAATCTGAAGATAAATTGTTTCCGGAAATGCGATTCTGATCTGACTGCTTGTATTCGGCGTAGCATTTGCCTGATCGTTAACATTTATTGATACTTTTTCAAGGTTATTGTATGCTGTCTTTAAATCATTTGCAGCAGTTTTAAGTGTCGAAGAACTGACGACTCCCGGAGCTGTTGCACCATTATTAAAATGATCTATATATTTGTAAACAAATTCTTTTGCCGAAGCATAATTATTCCAACTGTCTGTTGTATACAGAACCGAATTTGTCTCTGCGCCGTAGGTTCTCATTGCCTCGCAAAGAGCAAGATACTCCTTGGTAAGGTCGGTTTCGGTGGAACGCATAACAACATACATTTTGGTTGCATTGGTTCCGTCATTCATATTCGCAACGGTTTGATTACTTGTTCCCGACATATTCGGTTCCTGCGAATTGCGGACAACCTGATAAGGTTTCGGGAAGCTTTTGCCTACCGACGAAGCTGCTTCGGCAACATCACCGTAACGGTCGATTACAACACCAAGATCTGTTATCGGTGCGCCTGCGCGCCTGTCGGTAGTATAGTAAAGATAAATATAACTTCCGCCGCCATCTTGGTTTAAGTCATAAACACCCGCCGTATTAGCAAGTTTGTATGTCATTCCGTTAACGAGAATAGTATCGGAAAGAGTATTGTGATTCTGTATAACCACTTTTATGTCTCTTATTGCATTATTAACATCGGTTGTGGTTTTGTAGCCCATGACAATATAGGGCGATCCCTTACCGCAGCCCTTGTTAAGATCGGCACGCTCAACATCACCGCCGCTGTTGGCAGCAACGTTTACATTGGCTGTTATAGCTGTAAACCCTGCAGCTGTCACTTGATCAATTGCGGAGCCCCATTTTTCGTGACCCTTCGCCGTAATATCCGAAATATATTTTCCGGCGGTTGAAGTGAACTTTCTGCCAAAGGTTTCGTATTCATCCTTGTTGATAAAATTACTATCGGAGGATTTGCTTGTGTAATAATCTGTGTTGAGATCACCGCCGGACGTTATAGTCATATAGCGAAGAGCCGCCATACCTGCACCGTTCCACTCGGTGTTGAGTCCTCCGCCGTAGCCCTGAACAAGTGATTTTCCGTAAACCGTACCCTTGCCCACAAGCGTATCGCCGTGGTCGTGGCCATAGAATATGCCGAGCATATTGTCCTTGGCAAGCGCTTTGTAAAGAGCAGATGTATCAGAATATGAGCAGGAGCACGGCTCCTTATAATAGCCCGAAACAGTTGGATTGGAGGTGTTCGGAGCGTAGTTGCCGCTGATGCTGCTGTCGCTCGTCTTTTGAGCGGATAAGCCTGAGCTTGATTTCATCAAAATGCCCGATGTGTAGAACTCACGCAGCGGAATGTGCTGGAAAGCAAGGCAGGTAATTGAGCTGTCGCTCGTCCATTCGTTGACCTTGCTGACAATGCTGTTATAGCAGGTCTCATCGGTATAGGTATTATTAATTTTCGACTGATTGTATCCGGCCTTTCCGTAACCGCCTTTGTCATCATAAGTTGCGGAATTGATTATAATGATTCTGCGGACGACCTTGCTGCCCGCCTGATTGTAAACATCAATATATCCCGTTGCAACATCGTCAGACGGAGAGAATTTATAATCAAAATCAATAGCACCATGTTCAATGAAATAAGTATACATTCTTTTAATGGTATGGTGGTCGAACGTAGTACTCCAACCGGCCACATCGCTGACATCATTGCTTTCAGTGTCATGATTACCGAATGTAACGGCAAACGGTATCTTGCTGCCACTCTCATCCACAAACAAGGACATAATCTGATCCGCTGTGTTTCTGAACTCAAGGTCATTGACACAGCCGACAATATTATCGCCCGTCATAACGATAAGATTCGGCTTGTACTTTGCAATCGCCGTTTCAATCATCGTGACCGTGTCCTCAGGCAAAGGGAACTTCGACTGAATATCCGGCACCTGAAGCACACGGAAGCTGCCGTCGGCATTGACCGTCAGCTTGTCCCCTGCAGCCGCAGCGGTGAAATCAAACACCGTAAGCGCAGGAACGATAACCGAAATCATCACAGCAATCGACATAAGCACGCTCAGCAAGCGTTTGCTCATCCTTTTAGTGATATTTCTCATTTGCATACATCCTCCTTCATCCGAAAGAAAAGTTTTTACGAAAATTTATACTTTTTCCATTATTAGAAACATTTTATCACATACTTGCTTTTTATTCAACCGCAATAATAAACTTTGGCTTTTTTCATTATATTGCATAAAATTTAAACAATTACAAATTGAATTATAATAATTTTTAATACTTATATAAAAACAATTCTATTTTTTTGAAACAATTTTAAGCAAAAAATTTAACTCGTTTATAAGAAACAGCCCTCTCATAAGAGAAGGCTGTCGGATTATTTACCGTATACAATTTTGTCAACGATACGTTCGGCGGCTTTACCGTCAGGAACGCCGAAATTGTTAAAATTAAAATCATTTCTCCTCAAGCGATACGTTTCCGAAACGGAGCTGTTAATAAGATTGAGAAGAGTCTGGAAATCACGGGCAACGGGACCCGGAACATAGCTTTCATAGTCAAAATAAAAAGCTCTGTCGCGCTCGTACCGTTCAAGATCAAACGCATAAAAATAAATCGGCTTTTCCTGGATTGCAAAATCCATACAAATTGACGAATAATCGGTTATGAGAATGTCGCAAACACGCATAAGTTCCATAGTGTCGGGATAATCGCACACATCAACTGCGCCGTCAAGACCGCGAACATCGGAATGCACCTGAGGATGCAGGCGCACAAGCAGTTTATACTCCTCGCCAAATCGCTCATTAAACGCCGAAATATCAAGGCTGTCAAGCAAACGAATGTCGTCGGAATGATTGTCCCTGAATGTCGGAGCATAAAGCACAAGCTTTTTGCCTTTACATTCAGGATACCTGCGGTCAAATTCCGCTCTGAGCCGTTCTTCGTTAATCGGTTTGAAGAAATAGTCAGTCCTCGCCGAGCCGAGCGGCAAAACCTTATATTCGGAAACACCGAATGCACTCGCATATATCGGAGCAACTCCCTCAGAGGAGCACACAACATAACTGAGCTTGCTGTTACCTGCTTTTTCAAGCAGTCGGACGTTTTCGGACCGGTCAATATCAAGACCGAACTTTTTGAACGCACCTTCGGCGTGCCAAAGCTGGGTTATAACAGCGCTCTGCCTGAACCTGAGCTTGCCCATAGGCATAAAGTTATCGTTGAGAAAAACAAAGCCCGATGTTGCAAGGTGATATGCCTTTACCGTAAAAAATGATACAGCCCTGCCAATGCTTTTCAGGAATTCCCCTGCCGAGGTTTTCACAAGCTTCAAATCCGCGCCCGATATCTTTATTACCCTGAAATCGTCACGCCGTATTACCTCTTCCATAACAGCGCCGAGGCTGTCGTTGAAGTTTTCGTTGTGCGGCGAGAGAAAAGATATTTTATTTGCCTTTAGTGGAAAAATGCGAAAGAAATTAAACAAAATCGCATATATTCCGTAAAACAGTTTTTTCATAGTCTGTCCGCCCGAACACAATTATCTTTTGTTTACCATTTCGTTGTATTTATCGCACACCTCGTTCACTTCACCCGAAGCAATTATCTGACCCTTTTGGAGAATTATCGCCTTGTCGCAAAGACGTCTTACCTGCTCGGTACTGTGCGAAACGAACAGAACGGTTACACCCTTGTCAAACATACTTTTCACTTTATTTTCACTCTTTTGACGGAACTTTGCGTCACCGACCGAAAGAACCTCATCGAGAATGAGTACCTCAGGTTCAACAGCCGTCGCGATGGCAAAGCCGAGACGCGCTCTCATTCCGGAAGAGTAGTTCTTAACCGGAACGTCAATAAACTCCTTGAGCTCGGAAAACTCAACAATTTCATCATACTTGCTTTCGATATATTTTCTCGAATAGCCCATTGTTGCGCCGTAAAGAAAGATATTTTCCTTGCCGGAATAGTTGCTGTCAAAGCCTGCGCCCAATTCAAGCAGCGGAGCAATAACGCCGTGAACCGTGACCGAGCCCTTGGTCGGTTTCAGAACACCTGCAACTGTCTTGAGAAGCGTACTTTTGCCGGCTCCGTTAAAGCCGAGAACGCCGAGTCTCTCGCCCTTTTCAACGGTGAAAGAGACATCTCTAAGCGCCCAAAACTCCGTGAACATAAGCTTGTGCGTGACAAGCTTAACGAAATATTCCTTAAGGTTATCAACCTTTTCTTTATTCAGATTAAACAGTATGCTGACGTTTTTAACTTCAACAGCCGGCTGTCCCATATTTTTGCCACCTCTCAGATGTAAAGAATGAATCTGTCCTGATGCTTATAGAAAACAAGGAGTCCGATCGCAAGCGCAAGCACCGAAATTCCGACAGCGTAAAAAAAGTGATTCCAGTTCCACATTGTGCAGTAGAGGACACAGGAACGGAACATTTCCAGTATGCTGTACAGCGGGTTCAGCTCAAGCACCTTCATAACAACAGGGTGAACGCCGCTCTTGCTCAGGGTTCTGAGACTGTACATAACCGGTGTAACGTAGAAAAGCATCAGCGTTATAACGCTGTAAATATATTCGATATCCTTAAAATAAACGTTGAGAACGGAAAGAATCAAGCCGATTCCCGTGCTGAAAACGCAGAGAATAAGTATCGGAACAAAGCTGAGAAAAATATACGGCGAAAGATGCAAGTCGGGATACGCCATATTAAACTGATTCTTTATCAGGAAATATCCCATTACAAGAACCAACACAAGAAGAGAAATGCAGAACGTTATAAACGTTGAAAAAACGTTGGCAATGGGATAGATATATTTCGGAACATAAACCTTTTTAAGTACGGATGCGCTGTTGCGAATGGAGCGCATAGCACGGTTTGTCGACTGAGTATAGAACTCATAAAGCAAACGACCGGTCAGAAGATAAACGGGATAACAGACAACGCCGTCGCTCGCCTTGCCGAAAACCTTTGTGAAGATAAAAACAAGAACAAGCATTGTTAAAAACGGCTGAAGCATCGTCCAGAAAATTCCGAGGAATGAGTTTCTGTACTGAAGCTTGACGTTCTTGCGAACAATCTCCTGCATAAGATATCTGTATTTATAAGCATTTTTGGCATACTGCTTCAGCGGCAGTCGTTTCGCCTTTTCCTGAGCCATAGAATCACCTCATATTGTTTTCCACTTGTAGAAATACCTGAACATCGAGTTAATGTGAACGCACATCAGTTTAAAATTGCGCTTGCTCTCCCTGCCCCAAACGTGGTTGACAATTGCGTAAGGATAGTAAACGCACTCGGAAATCTCGTTGACGCGTCTTGCAAGATCGGCGTCTTCAAAATACATAAAGTATCCGTCGTCAAAACCGCCTATTTTTTGAAGTATGTCGGTTCTCAGAAGCATAAAGCAGCCGGTTGCGTTTTCGATTCTGGTCGGCTTGGAAAGGTCACAGTCAAGCATTGCATACTCGCTCAAGAGCTTTCCGGGCTCGTCCCCTCTCAATCTGCTTGCAACAAGGTATTTAAGATGTGGGTTTCTTTTTCCGAGTATCTGGTCTCTTCCGTCGGGGAAGCAAATTCTCGGCGAAAGGAGCCCGATCTGCGGATTCTCGTCCATATACTGAGCCATCTTTTTTATTGCGTTTTCCTTGAGAACTATATCGGGATTGATTATCGCGTGATACCGCGAGTCAAGGTTTTTGATTACAATATTGTGTCCCGCGCCGAATCCGACGTTCTTTTCGCTTCTGATTACCGTGACATTGGGATAATTCTCCTCAATAAATTCCGGCGTACCGTCGACGGAACCGTTGTCAACAACATAGAGCTTAAAGTCAACATCGTCTGTTTCGTCAAACAGAGTTTCAAGCGTTTTCTTTATCGTAGACATATTATTATAAGTAACAATGCTTCCTGTTACCGTATTGCCCATATACTAACCCACTTTCAAATACGCTTCGGTGCTTTTCAGCGCCCAATAAGCGAAGAAATAATACTTAATCTCCATTTTATTTTGTCGCCGAGACTGCTTCCGTTTCCGGAAACATTTTCCGCATGACGGCGGTAAAGGATCAGCGGTTCTTTAACCAGCTTCACCTTACCGTGCTTCTCAGCCATAAGTCCTATCCATTGGTCGTGCATCGGCAGCCTTTCGGGAAACGGAAGAATGAACCTCACCAAATCCCTGTGGAAAGCCATACAGCAGCCCTGATAGGAGTTTTTAACCACATTCCTCAATATTCCGGTTGTTGTACGGTTCACCTCAAACGAGGTCTCCCCCGTCTCGTTAAGCTCACCGTCGGTTATCAACGCGTTGTGCAGGACAAGATCCGCACCGTTTTCAATCTCGCGGACAACCGTTTCAACCTTATTTTCAAGCCAAACGTCATCCTGATCGGCAAGGAAAATGCAATCTCCCTTTGCCATTGTGATACCATACTCAAAATTCTTGATAACGCCCTTGCCCGGACCCTGCAAATAAACAATTCTGCTGTCAGAATCCATAAGCGGCTCAAGCATCTGCCTTGTTTTTCCCTGAGGGAAATCATCTGAAACAATCAGCTCGTCATCTTTTCCGAGCTGCGGCAAAATCGACCTGACCTGCGCTTCAATATATTTTTCGCCTTTATAGGCCGCAAGAACAACAGATATCATTTAGCAAAACCTCTCGGCAAAACCATTAATAATCAGTATTGGCTGAAAAAAACAGTAAATATCACAAACTGCAAATAGACTATTGTATTATACTACAAAACAATGAATTGTCAATAAATTTATGGAAAGCGCGGATAAAATCGGCCTTATATACAAAAATATCCCACTCAAATTTGGCAAAAAATAAGACCCGAAAAACGAGTCTTATTTGTGTTCAATTCAGTTTTCCTCTGCTTTTCTAACCGAGAATCCGCCCTTTACAAGGATAATAATTATCGGAATAAGGGCAACGGCGCAGACAATTGCGGCATAAAGGAACATTGACGAAGTCGGAACGATCTGAGAAACGCCGTAATCGTCCGTGTAATGCACAGCCGAACTGAATATCGCTTTCTTTCCGACGTAGGGTCCGACGACCATCGGTATCATAACTGCAAATACCATTCTCACGCCTTGGAAAAGTCCTGCCTTGCTTTCGGGAGTGAAGTCTCTGACAGCCGCGTTGAGCATTATTCCGAGCAGGCAGTAGCCGATTGCGGTAGGTACAACACCGATTATCAGCAGCGTCAAATCATGTGCAAAATAAAGTATTGTCAAACCGGCAACGAAGAGTACGAGCATCGGAATTACGAGCTTATCCTTTCCGTATTTGTCGGCAAGCTTTCCGACAAGTATAATTCCGACAATGGCAACAATCAGTCCGACCGCCGCAACAACGATCAAAGCCGGTGTGATTTTAAGATTATCGGAGCTGAAGAAGCCGTCGGGGCTATACTCAAGATAGATTATAAGGTACGGGAAGAAAACCTGTACGGCAACGGAATAAGCACAAACCGAAAGAAGAGTTAAATAGAGCTTTGCATTTTCCTTTATAACGGAGGGTCTCAGTCCGTAGACAAGATCGCTGAAGAAGCTTCCTGAGTTCTCGACCGTTTTCGGAGCATCCTTGAGTGTAAAAAGTCCGATTATGCCGCAGACGATAACCGCCGCGCCGAGAATCAGGAAAAAGAGCTCATAGCTTCTCTGTATGTCGTTGCCGGCAAGCAGAACTCCGCCCAAAGCAAGCACAAGACCGAGAGCAGCCATAGGCAGGAAAGCAAGCAGACTCTCCGCCGTCGCGCGGTTCGTGTTGTCGGTCGAATCCGTCACCCACGCGTTGAAGCTGGCGTCGTTCGCCGTTGAACCGACAAACGTCATAACCATATCCATAACAATAACGATCCATACGGTTGTTGTAAGAATCTTGACTTCGTCCGTCATATTGAAGACCGAAGCTACATTAGCGCGCGAAATCAGACCGAAGCCGCCGATAATAACGCCCCACACTATGTAACCGACAGAAATAAAACGGTTCCTTGAGCCCTTGCGGTCGGTGAGCGCACCCATAACAAGCGTTGTCAGCATCGCCGTGATCGCCGAATAGGCAACCATTTTGCTGACGGCGTCAATAACATTGATTGAACCGTCGATAGCAACCTGACTTGCGCCCTTATAAATCGAATTGTACAAGAACGTGTTGAAGTACATATTCTCGACGTTCCATGCTATCTGTCCGACGAGGCCGAACAGAATCAGGTCGAAAATAAGCCGTGCAGACAGCTTACCCGTTTTAGAGTTGTTTTTCATATACAAATCCCCTTTAATTATTTCGACTGAACGCCGCAGGAATGTACGAGGGAAAATTCCTGTTGAAGTTATTATACCATTTATTCCCCATAAAAGCAAGAGTATGGGAAGACGGTCAAATGTTGACTTTAACCCGCTTTTTTTATATAATAATTAGTTGAAAAAAAGTTTGCAGTTTTTTAAATATCCTTTGCATTGAAATAATAATGCCGTTCTATTGTTCGGCGGCAAGACACAGGAGGGATAAAAATGTATAAAATTTTTATTGTTGAGGACGATCCGGGAATTGCAGGCGGAATAAAAAGCCGCACCGAAGCCTGGGGTCTTGAAGCGAAAATAGCCGAAGATTTCCGCAATGTTTTGGCTGAGTTTTCGGAATACCGACCGCATCTGGTTCTTCTTGACATAACCCTGCCGTTTTTCAACGGCTATCATTGGTGCACGGAAATCCGCAGAAACTCAAAGGTGCCTATAATTTTCATCTCATCCGCCTCCGATAATATGAACATTGTTATGGCAATGAATATGGGCGCGGACGATTTCATAGCGAAGCCGTTTGACGAAAATGTGCTGACCGCAAAGATTCAGGCTCTTCTGCGCCGAACTTACGATTTTGCCGACTCGGTTCCGATAATCGAACACAAGGGAGCAATCCTCAACACGGGCGACGGCACCCTTACCTACGAAAAAGAACTGATTACCCTTTCCAAAAATGAGTACCGCATACTTCTGTGTCTGATGGAAAACAAGGGCAAGATCGTCAGCCGCGAAAAGCTTATGGAAAAGCTTTGGAAAACCGACATATTTGTTGACGAAAACACACTTACCGTCAACATTAACCGTCTGCGTAAAAAGCTTGAATCGGCAGGACTTAAAAATTTCATCACAACAAAATTCGGTATGGGATATATCATCGAATAGAGGGAAAATATATGGATTTTTTTAAAAGCTATCTCCGACAGAAAAAGGGCATAATATTGCTATTTCTTCTTTTTACGGCTGTCTATACAGTTGTCTTTATTCTTTATAAAATTTCTCTGAAAGCGATAGTCTATCCTGCATTGCTTGTCTTTGTTGCAGGGCTTGCCGCCTTGATTTATGATTTCGGAAAAGCAAAAAAGAAGCATGATAAGCTTTCTCAATTAAAATCTCTTACGGACGCGATGACGGTCGATTTGCCGGAGCCCAAGCAGTTCGACGACGAGGACTATCAGCGAATCATTAAAATGCTTAAAGATGAATCGGCAAGAAAAGATGAAATTTACAATATGAAATACGCCGATACAATCGAATATTACACCGTTTGGGTTCATCAGATAAAAACTCCGATTGCCGCCATGCAGCTCCGCCTGCAAAGTGAAGACTCTCCCCTCACCCGAAAGCTCAACGCCGACCTTTTCCGCATTGAGCAATATGTTGAAATGGTGCTCGCATACCTGAGACTTGATTCCACGTCCACCGACTATGTGTTCAAAGAATACAGGCTTGACAACCTTATCCGCCAGTCGGTCAGAAAATTCTCGTCCGAATTTATCGGCAAAAAGATTCGACTTGACTATGAACCGATAGAAAAGGTTGTTTTGACCGACGAAAAATGGTTTTCGTTTGTAATAGAGCAGCTTCTTTCAAATGCGCTTAAATATACGCGGAGCGGCAATATCAAAATATATATGGCTGACGAAAACAAGCTCTGCATTGAAGACACGGGCATCGGCATTGCAAACGAGGATCTGCCGAGAGTGTTTGAAAAGGGGTATACCGGATACAACGGCAGAACCGATAAAAAAGCCAGTGGACTCGGTCTTTACCTTTGCAAGCGCGTATGCGACAACCTCGGCATCAAGATAAGCGCGGAATCCGAAATCAACGTCGGCACCAAGATTATTCTTGACCTTGAGCAGTACAAACTCAGAAAAGAATAGATAATTAACGAAAAATAACATAAAACTTACAGAATTGTAAGTTTTACACCGCATATTGTAAGACGAATCTATGGAGAGACTCTCCTCTTTTCTGCTATACTTACGGCAGAAAATTTGATTGGAGGTCAAAATAATGAGTATTTTGGAAGTTAAAGGGTTGAGAAAAATTTACTCTACCCGATTTGGAGGAAACAAGGTTGAAGCGTTGAAAAACGTCAACTTCAGCGTTGAGGACGGCGAATATGTCGCAATTATGGGTGAGTCGGGTTCAGGTAAAACCACATTGCTCAACATTCTTGCCGCGCTCGACAAGCCGACAAGCGGCAACGTGATTCTTGAGGGAAAGGATCTTTCCAAGATTAAAGAGAAGGACGTTGCAGCCTTCCGCCGTGACAATCTTGGTTTTGTTTTCCAGGATTTCAATTTGCTTGATACATTTACACTTGAGGATAACATTTATCTTCCCCTCGTTCTTGCGGGAAAGAATTACAAAGAAATGAGCGAAAGGCTCGATGAAATCTCAAAAAGACTCGGTATTCAGTCTCTCCTCAAGAAATATCCCTACGAGGTTTCGGGCGGTCAGAAGCAGAGAGCCGCTGTTGCCCGTGCAATTATCACAGACCCCAAGCTGATACTTGCCGACGAGCCGACGGGTGCTCTCGATTCAAAATCTACCGACGAGCTTCTGCGCCTCTTCGGCGAGATCAACAAGGCTGGTCAGACGATCGTAATGGTTACGCACTCCGTTAAAGCCGCCAGCTCTGCCAACAGAGTTCTCTTCATAAAGGACGGCGAGGTTTTCCATCAGATTTACAGAGGCAAGGACACCGACGATCAGCTTTATCAGAAGATTTCGGACACCCTCACTCTGCTTGCGACAGGCGGTGAAAGACGATGAAGACAGGATTTTACCCCAAGCTCGCCTTTGACGGCATTCGCAAGAACAAAAAAATGTACCTGCCGTACATTCTCACATCAATCGGCATGGTAATGATGTACTACATCATCCTTTTCTTACAATTTTCGCAGAACATTAAGGACGCTGTACAAAGCTCCACAGCCGCTGACATTCTCGGTCTCGGCTCATGGGTAATCGCAATTTTTGCTTGCATCTTTCTTTTTTACACAAATTCCTTATTAAAAGACGAAAAAAAGAATTTGGACTTTACAACATTCTCGGAATGGATAAGCACAATCTCAGCAAGATAATTTTCTGGGAAACACTCATAATCGCAGTTATTTCCCTCGCAGTCGGTCTTGCGGCTGGTATCGCCTTTTCAAAGCTTGCCGAGCTTATCTTCCTGAGAATACTTAAGTGCGACGTAACATTCAATCTTTCAATATGTCCCCAGGGTCTCGGACTGTGCGCGGCAGTATTTGCGGTAATTCATATTCTTCTTTTCTTCAATTCGCTTCGTCAGGTTCAGTTCTCAAGCGCAATTTCGCTTGTTAAGAGCGAGCAGACAGGTGAAAAACCACCCAAGGGCAACTGGGTTCTCGGTATCCTCGGAGTTCTTCTTCTCGCCGGCGCTTACTACCTTGCACTCGGCATCAAGGAGCCGCTTCAGGCAATGCTGCTCTTCTTTGTTGCCGTCGTTATGGTTATCATCGGAACATATCTTATCATGATAGCCGGCTCGGTTCTTTTCTGTCGCCTTTTGCAGAAAAACAAGAAGTACTATTACAAATCGAACCACTTTGTATCTGTGTCATCAATGGTTTACAGAATGAAGCGCAACGGCGCAGGTCTTGCTTCGATCTGTATTCTCGCAACAATGGTTCTCGTTATGATCTCATCGACGACAAGCCTTTATTTCGGTGAGGAAAATGCTCTCACAAGCCGCTATCCCAGAGAAATAAATATAAGCTTTACAACTCTTGACACTCAAATTTATAAGAACGGACAGTCAGACAAAATCCGCGCTGAAATTGACGAAATTGCAAAGAAGCACAACGCAAACGCCCACAATTCCCTCTCATATCTTGCAGGCGTGCTCTCAGGTATGGTAACCGACGGAAAGGTTGAAACAGACGTCAGAAATGTTTACAGCGGTGCTGTCGATTACAACAGAGTATTTCAGTTTAATTTTGTTTCGATCGATGATTACAACAAGGTTATGGGAACGGATTATAAGCTTAACGACGGTGAAGCAATGATATACCTTTTCAGAAAAGACTCAGGCTTCAGCGGCAATGAGATTTCCTTTAACAGAGGTCCGAGCTTCAAAATCGTTAAAAAACTTGATAAATTCATCAGTCAATCCGATGCGGCTATGACGATTGTTCCGACAATGGCAATTTTTGTGAACGACATTGACAAGGCAACTCAGGGCATGACCGACGAAACACATCAAAACGACTCCGAACCCGTCGTCAATTTCAAATGGAACTACGGCTTTGATACAGGTCTTTCGGAAGATGAGCAAATCGCTCTTTCAAAGGATATCACCTCCTATCTGACTGACATGAGAGTTGACTCTAAAGATGTTCTTATTCCCGAGGTTGAAAGCAGAGAGCAGAACCGAGTTGATTTCTATGCGCTTTACGGCGGACTTTTCGGACTCGGAATCATTCTCAGCATCGTATTCATCTTCGCCGCCGTCCTCATCATCTACTATAAGCAGATTTCCGAGGGCTACGAGGATCAGTCGAGATTTGAGATAATGCAAAAGGTCGGAATGACAAAGAAAGAAATCAGAAAGAGCATCAATTCGCAGCTCTTGACCGTATTCTTCCTCCCCCTCATCTTTGCAGGTATGCACCTTGCATTTGCCGCACCGATCATTAAAAAGCTTCTGCTTATATTCAATCTGACGAACCTTAATCTTTTCATCATAACGGTTCTGATAAGCTTCGCGGCTTTCGCTCTGTTCTATATGATCGTTTACAAGATCACCTCAAACGCCTATTACAAGATAGTAAGCGGCGCAAAGGAGGACTGAGTTTCGATGAAAAAAATACTGGCAATCTTCGTTGTCATCGTGCTCGTTCTTTCGTTTGTGGAAATCGTCAGGAAGCCGTCTGCCGAACAGATTGTCAACGATTTTGACAGCTTTGCTCACATACTCAGCATGACGCAAATCACAAAGAACAACAAGCTCATCGGTAAAAGAGAGTTTGTCGACGACGATTCGTACATCGGCAGTTATTCGTCAAGCTGTATTTCAGAAAGCGACCGAGACGTAGTGTTCGGCGGCGCGTCGGTAAGGGATAAAAGAATTGTTCTCAAGGCAAGGATCCTGACAGAGAGCGGTACCGCTGCCCTGCGCGTCAGACTCGGTTCGGATGTACAAGAGTACAAGGTTGACGAAAACGGATATTTTGAAAAGACACTCAATTTTGACAGCGGCGGAAATTATATTATGATTGACTACGACAATTTCACGGGAACCGTCGAAATGACCTCGGAATATCAAAAATGAAACATATAAAGCATCTTATATCAAAAATCATTTTTGGCTGCGGTCTTATTGCCATGGGACTGCTCACAGTTCCGGCGGCAATTCTTTTCGGAGCGATAGCACTCATTCGTGCCGTAACCGACGTGATAACACAAAAACTTGAGAAATAGAGAACAGGACTGTTACAGCCTTTATGGTTGTACAGTCCTGTTTTTATTATAATGTTTTACACCGTCGGAATACGAACAAAGAACTCGCTGCCCTGCCCCGGCTCGCTTTTGACGCACACCGAGCCGCCGTGGAAAACTGCAATTTCATTTACCATCGAAAGACCTAAGCCTGTTCCGCCGCTACTGTGAGACGGATCTGCCTGATAGAACCTATGAAATATTTTTTCCTGCTCGTCTTTTGCAATTCCGATTCCGTTATCTTTTACGCTGAGCATAGCGTTTTTGCTGTTCGCCAAAAGTGTAACTGTTGTTTTACCGTTCTCAACGCCATATCTGTAAGCGTTTGAAACAAGGTTATTTACAAGTCGCGTCAAAAGAATATGGTTTCCTTTAACCTTTATTCCCGGTTCAACCGTACATTCAAGCGTGATATTTTTTATTTTCAGCAAAGCGAGATCGGCACACAGGCTTTCAACAAGCTCGGAAAAATCGATCTCCGACACGGGATATATTTCGCTTCGGCGCTCTATCCTTGAAAACTCCAGCATCTCCGTAATCATTTTTGACATCTTGTTTCCCTGCCGTCTGATAAGCTCTATTGATTCCCGATATTCCTCCTGCGTCATCTCTTCGCTCAGGGCATAGTCGCATTGTGCCATTATAACCGCCATCGGTGTTCTCAGCTCATGTGAAACATCATTTGTAAACTGCTTTTCACTTTCAAACGAATCCTCCAGCTTGTCAAACATCGTATCAAATGTATCGGCAAGGCTGTGAAGCTCGTCGTTACCTTTACCGAGTTTTATCCTCTTCTTCAAATCGCCGCTCTGTGAAATATCACGGGCAACCTCTTCAATATCTTTTATCGGTTTGAGCGATTTCATTGCAATTATATATCCTCCGCCGATTCCGAGAACGACAAGGACAATCAGAGCAATCATCGAACGTCTTGCAACATCCGAAATCGGAGCGTCGGCTTTTTCGTGGCTTACTATGCCGCGAATCCACATATTCTCCACACCTTTGTTTGTAAGCCGCCGGTCATAAATATAGTACCTTTTTCCGTCAACACGAACTGTTCTCAATCCCTTATCCGTAAAAGGTTCGCTGTCGGTTTTTCCGCCCGTCGGGTCAACTCCGTAGATTTGCTTTTTATTTTCGTCATATATGGTTGTGCATATACCGTTCATAATGCCTATGAAGTCATCATCTATCTCAACAAAACCACTTTTATATGCAAAGTAGTGATCCGAATCGTTGTCGTCAATCACTCCGCTGAGGCTGTCATAATACTCTATCTCATCAAAGTTGTCCTCAACCGTCATAACAAGATCGCTTCGCAGATTCTTTAGGAGCACAGAGTTGCTGACCGATATTACCAGAACATAAGAAAGTGTTACAAGGAATATCAGCATTGCAGAAAACCAAAGAGTAATTTTAATTTTTAACGGTAATTTTTTCATCATTCATCACTTATTACATATCCGAATCCACGGACGGTTTTAATCAGTTTTTTGTCGAATCCTCCGTCAACCTTTTTGCGGAGATAGCTTACATATACGTCCACGAGGTTCGTTCCGCCCTCGTAGTCATAGTTCCAGACATGATTTTCGAGCTTTTCACGCGAGAGAACAATTCCGGCATTTCGCATCATAAACTCAAGCATCGCGTACTCCTTTGCCGAAAGAGTAATCCCCTTGCCGTCACGGGTTACCTCGTGCGTTGAGCAGTTCAAACTCAGCCCGTCAACTGAAAGCACATTTTCCGAAGCCCCGTATTTCATTCTTGTCATTGCCCTGACTCTTGCCATAAGCTCATCAAACGAAAAAGGTTTCACAAGGTAATCATTTGCACCGAGGTCTAGACCGGCTACCCTATCCTCGATAGAATCACGGGCAGTCAGGAAAATAACGGGTGTACTTATCCCCCTGCTTCTCATTTCTTTGATTACGGTAAACCCATCTTTTTTCGGCATCATAACATCAAGTATAATCGCGTCGTATTCGGCAAAATCAACATAGTCCAATGCTTCTTCGCCGTCAAAGGCGGTATCGACGCCGTAGCCCGACTTTGCAAGCTTTTTTTCAATCAGCCTGTTAAGGTCTTTTTCATCTTCGGCAACAAGGATCCTCATATTCAACCTCTTTTCGCTTTAATAAAGTAATTATATCACATCATTTTCCAATGTCAAAACAAAACCCTGCCGAAGCAGGGCTTTATAAGTTACATCAATTATTTAAAGAGATTTCTTACAAATGCTGCGAAAGCATCAAACCAGCGAACAAAGAACATATCGGTTACATCAAAGTCTCTGTCCTTTTCTACCTTGAGAATCTTGCCCGATACAGCATCTATTTCATAGTCATAGTCGTATTTGTCTGCATGGAACTCAACCTCATACTCTGCTACACCGTCGTCAAAGTCAAAAACAACCTTCATTCTCTTTGCATCCGCTTCTTTTACGCCTGCATGGTTAAGAGCAATTTCCTTAGCCTTTGTCTTGCTGATATACTCCTGACCGGGTGTCGGGATTTCGGCACCGAAGGTGTCCTTCTCAACCTTGAGAATCTTGCCGTTCTTTGCATTAATTTCGTAATTGTACTCGCATCTGTCAAAATAGAACTCTACGTCATAGACTGCGATTCCGTCATCATAGTCAAATTCGCATTTGACAAACGAAGCCTTATCTGCGGCAACACCTGCATGGTTGAATGCAATTTCCTTGGCTTTGTCCTTGCCGATATAGCCTGCGGCAAAGGAACCTGTTGCAAAAACACCCATAAGCACAAGGCAAGCCATTACTACCGAGATGATTCTTTTTATTTTTTTCATGTTTCATTACCTCCGAATTTTCTTCCTGATTTGCTTCAGTGACTAAAGTTTAATTGATAATTATTAAAATAAGATTAGAAAACTGTTGAATCGAAAAAATTTTTTCTGTATAATACTTTCGAGGTGATTACATGGCAATTAAACCAAATTATGAAAAAATAGACGGCTGTGAATTTTATCCTGCCGATATAATGTATGAATATAAGCAATGTATTGACGAGGGTCTCGATATTGAAAAATACAAGGAGCTTTTTGAAGCGGTTTCAAAACTTCCGCATGATGAGATTACTCACGACCTTGGTGATACGATATTTAAAATCGTCTCCGGCGCTCCGATGAGAGCCGATTACGAATTTAACGAGCCATCCGAGCTTGAAAAGATAAAAGCACTCAGAAAGCCGTATCCAGTCAAGGGTACAGTCAACCGTGACACACTCAGAGACAAGGTTCACGGCGCATGGCTTGGCAGAATCTGCGGATGTATGCTCGGCAAAACTGTTGAGGGTATACGCTCGGACGAGTTTATTCCTTTTCTCAAGGAAACAGGCAACTATCCCCTTTCAAGATATATTTACCGCACCGACCTCATGGCAGATATTGAGGACAAGTACAAATTCGGCTTTACCGGAAATATGAGCTACGTTGGGGATATTGAGGGTATGCCCGCCGATGACGATACAAACTATATGGTTCTCGCTCAGATTATCCGCGAAAAATACGGCAAAGATTTTACACCATATAGTATTTCTATAGCATGGATGGATTATCAGCCGAAATATGCTTATTGCACAGCCGAAAGAGTAGCTTTTTGCAACTTCGTCAAGGGCTTTACTCCGCCTGAATCGGCGATATATAAAAACCCATACCGTGAATGGATAGGTGCTCAGATCAGAGGCGATTACTGGGGCTACATCAATCCCGGCAATCCTGAGCTTGCCGCCGAAATGGCATGGAGAGACGCTTCAATTTCTCACGTCAAGAACGGAATTTACGGTGAAATGTTTGTCGCCGCAATGCTTGCCAACGCCGCAGTCACAAGCAACATTGATGATATCATTCTTTCCGGACTTGCTCAGATTCCGTCAACCTCACGTCTTTACAAGAGCATCGGCGAAATACTGAAAATGTACAGGGACGGTGTCAAGCAAAATGAAGTATTTGACTATATCCATTCCTGCTACGACGAGCACACGGGCTACGGTTGGTGTCACACAATTTTAAACGCAATGATTGTCACCGCTTCTCTTCTTTACGGAGAGGGAGACTACGCAAATTCAATCTGTATGGCTGTTCAAGCCTGCTTCGATACCGACTGCAACGGTGCAACCGTAGGCTCAATCCTCGGTATGGCAAACGGCGTAGGAAGCATACCGGAATACTGGACAAAGCCGATCAACAATATTCTCCACACCTCTATTCTCGGTGTGGGAACGGTCAAAATCACCGACATGGTCGACAAGACAATGAACCATATTCAGTAAATCATTCAATAAAAAAGGCTGTCGCGACAGGATTTTTCCTATCACGACAGCCTTTTTTTAATTCAAATCAGTCGTTTGCTTCCGACTTTCTCAATTTCAAGGCTTTCAATACCCTTGCGGCAACGTTATAAAACGTTTTGCCGTAGATTGCCGTTGTGACTATAACCGCCGCAATGTTGATAAGCACAAGATACTTCAAATCAAAATATGTGCAAACGGTTTGCATAACTATTAAAGCGCTGCAAATGAGAAGTCTCACGGTATACATCTTGAACTCGACCAGTCTTTCCGCGGCAAAAGCTCTTATTACAAAAACAATGAAGTAGCTTGCAAACGTTGCAACTGCCGCACCGTATATTTCAAAGCGCGGTATAAGAATCAAATTGAGGATGATATTTGCAACGGCGCCGACCATTGATGTGATAAACGAAAGCTTGCTTCGCTTGAGAACAAGGAATGTACTGCCCATAAATGTTGCAAAAGAAGAAAAAACCATCGCACAGCAGAGAAGCGGCACATATTCATAAGCCGAAAAATATTCCGCCGCCGCAAGCAGCCTTATACCCGGCTTTGCGAGAGCGATAACGATACTGCATCCGAAAAACATTATTCCCTGGAAAGAAAGCCAGCCGTCGGAGAAGAACGTTTTATACTCGCTTGCCTCCCCGTCCTTGCGTTCGCTGACCGCCGAATATTGCCATGCATCGCTGAACGCTCCGGAAAGCAGAATTATCGCGGTGGGAAGTTTGCACGCCATTGTATAGATTCCGTTCGCCGTGCTTCCGACCATCCAGTTTATCATATATCTGTCGGAAACAGATGTTATCCACCAGAAAATTCCGGTCGGAATGAGCGGAATACTGTACTTGAGCATATTCTTAATAAGGCGGGCATCAAGCTTTACGGTTACGAATCTCCACAGCTTTTCCCTCAGGAAAATATAAATCGCACACAGAGTATCGGCAATAATAATCGAATAAACGTATCCGTCTATTCCGAGTCCGAGGACAGCAAGGGAAATAATATTAAGCGTAACAACAAGAAATGTGTTTAAAATTCCCTGCAAGGCAAACAGTCTTGTGTTTCCGATTGCCCGAACAAACTGACTGCACAAAGAATGGACACACGCCGCAGCCGTGTAGAGAAAAACTGCCGTCACGTCGATTTTGTCATCAAGCAAAGGCTTCAAAAACGGCGCGCTCACAAGCATAGCAAGAGCTCCGAGCAAAATAATCGCTCCGCCCGAAGAAAAGACTTTGTCGCGTTCCTTTGTTCTGTTGATTGCGAATCTGAAAACGCCGTCCGTAATTCCCAGCGACACCACGGGGAAAAGGAGATTTGCCGTCTGACTGATCAGGTCGGCGTCGCCGTACTCCGCAGGGGTGAGATATCCGGTGTAGAATCTGACCATCAAATAAACGATCAGCTTTGAAGTCAGCACACCGACGCTTATAAGCATTGTATTTTTTGCAAGTTTACCGTATCTGTCCATTAACTTTTTCCTTTGCTTTTTTATATATTTTATGGTATCCGTTTTTTTGAAATTTGTCAATAGAATCGCCTGAACATTTATGGAAAGAAGCACCTGAAAAAAGGGTGCTTCTTTTTATTCTCTGTGGTTATCATAATATAGGTGATATTATGGACAAAGTAAAAGAATACTTAATCGTTTTCGGCACAGGCGGAATAATTTACAGCCTGATCGAAGTTATATTCCGCGGCTTTACACATTGGACGATGACATTAACCGGCGGTTTTGCTCTGCTGATTATTTACATCACGAACATAAAGATAAGAACACGCAGTCTGATTCTGCGCTGTCTCGCCGGCAGTTTGATAATAACCGCACTTGAGTTTGTCGTCGGCTGTATCGTAAACCGAGGACTTAATATGCAGGTCTGGGACTATTCGGACGAAAAATACAACATTCTCGGTCAGATCTGTCCCCTGTTTTCAGCCGTTTGGTTCCTGCTCTGTATTCCCGCTACCCTGATTTCCTTCTTCTTCAGACGTAGATTCGGTGAAAACAGATGATTTTATCCCGGCAAATTCCGACTTGTTTTTCGGATCAACAAGTGCAGAGTAAGAGAAAAACGCTATACCGCCGTAATTATCCGTTGCCTTTGCTACGGATATTTGCTTTTCGATTATGCCGCTTCCGGCTTTAAACTCATCGCTTTCGCCGTTCACCTTGTAAGCGGCAACACCGTAAATCATACGAACAGCGCCGTTTTTGTCAAGCTCCGACCATTGACGGCACGCTTTGTCAAACGGAAGCTTTCTGCTTTCAAAGCCATAATAGAGCTGCGGAATTATCCAGTCACAATATCCGCGCTCGGAGCACCAAAGCTCAACGTCAGCATACTCTTCCTCGTAATTATTGCTGACATTTCCGGCAGGACTTATCGAAAAGACACAGTCGGTGTCCTCGGATTTCACCGCAGTATACATTTGCGAAACAAAGGAAGAAATCACATTGAGACGCCATTTGTCAAGATATAGGCTTCCGCCGTTTTTCTTGTATTCGTCATAGTAAATCTTGTCAACGCTTTCATCGGTTGACGGGTAGAAATAATCGTCAATATGTATTCCGTCAACATCGTAATTGTTTATTATCTCTCTTACTCCGTCGATAACGAGCTTCTGATTGTCCGTTGAGGCAGGAGAAAAATAGAGTCCGCCGTCTGCGGAAACGACTCTGCCCTTTGCCGCTTTATCGTTCAAGAGCTCCTTGGCAGGATTGTCGTCGCTGAGCTTATCCGTGTCGCTGTCAAAGGAAATTCTGAAAGGATTTATCCACGCGTGCAGGGCAAGCCCCCTTTCGTGTGCCTCCTCAACCATAATTTCCAGCGGATCGTAGTCAACGCCCTCGCCCTGCTCGCCCGTCAAATATGCCGACCACGGAAAAATCTCCGAATAATACATCGCATCACAAAACGGTCTCACCTGAGCGAAAACGGTATTGATGCCATAGTCCGCACAGTTGTCAAACATTTCCGAAATTTTACTGCGGAACGAATACTCGTCTCCGCCGTTTTCGTCCTTCATCGAAAGCTCGTTATAGGAAATCCAGACAGCGGATATTTCCCTGCCCGTTGTTTTAACCCTTTGATTTCTCTCGGCAAACGAACAGCCGCCGAGAATTAGCATTATCAGGAAAAGACAAGCTATACGTTTCATATTACCTCTCCTTTTCGGAAAGCGCCGCGTGTTTGCCTGCGGCAAGTCCGCTTGCCCATGCCCATTGTAGATTGAATCCGCCGCAAACCGAATCAACGTCGAGCACCTCGCCCGCACAGTATAAGCCCTTGACAAGCTTCGATTCAAGAGTGGTCGGATTAAACTCATTCACGTTTGCACCGCCGACGCTTATCTGTGCATTTGCAAAACCGCGCGTGGAATTGACCGTAAACGGAAAAGCTTTAGATTTCTTTATTATTTCATCAATTTTGCGTTCACCGAGACTGCCGACCGACGACAGACAATTTATGCCGCAGCTTTTCAAAACATATTCAGCGGCTTTCTTCGGCAGTATTCCTCCGAGCGCGTTTACAATCGGCATTGATTTTTCAAGTGAAAGAATAAAAATCTTTGCTTCATCAAAGCTACACTCAGGGAGCATATCAATACGGCATACATATTTACCTTTTTTTACGCTTCGGCTGACATCCATAACCGAAATTCCCGAAAGACCGTAATCCGTGAAAAGCACCTCGCCCTTTGCCGAATCAACAATTTTTCCGTCCTGTTCAAGGATTACATTAGCCTTAACTCTGACGCCTTTCAGAGATTTGGTGTTCTCATCGACAACAAGCTGAACAAGTCCCGGACGCACATCGGTTATTCGGTGTCCCAGTCCTTTGAGAATCGTATAGCCGCTTCCGTCAGAGCCCTGTGACGCAGACGCCTTTCCGCCCGTGCAGATTATGACCTTGTCGGCTTTGATATCCTCGGCGGTGAAATGGCCGTTTACAGCCTTGACGGAATCAATATGCCTGTCGCATATAAGCTCCGCGCCGAGACGCTGAGCCTCGTTTCTCAAAGCGTCCAAAACCGTTGACGCCGTGTAGCTCATCGGATAAACTCTTCCCTCCGCGTCATTAACGCACATAACGCCTATCAAACGAAAAAAATCAATTACCTTTTCGCTTGGGTATTCCTTGAGAGCCGGCGCGGCAAAGGATGAATTTGAATAAGCCTCGGCGACGGCGTTTTTGTTCGTCAGGTTGCATCTTCCGTTGCCGGTAGCAAGTATTTTTTTGCCTACTCTCGGCAGAGCTTCGAGCACAGCAACGCTTTTCCGCGGTGAAGTCCGCTTCGCGCTTATTGCCGCCGCAAGACCCGACGCACCTGCGCCGATAATCATAATGTCGTATTTCATCTGCACCGTCTCCGTTAATTTTATGCTTTATTCTATCATATTTTCTTTCTCTTATCAATATGAATTTAACGGAGGGACAAGAAATGATTTTTGATATTTTTTCGGATACTACAAAAGCATATCGGCACGACAGAGAGCTTGTAAAAACAATGAAGAGACTGAACAGGGAGCTTGACACGGCATACAACTGCTTCAACGAGGCAACCGATCCGCTCGTTATTGAGGCGTTGATTTACCGAATGAAGGAGCTGGAGACGCGATACAGCTTCCTTGTTAAGCGTGCAAAGACGGAGCGGCTCTGCAACAAGACCTGTCCCGGCGGTAAAATGAAATGAAATACGCAGTTATTGCCGCTCTGTGTCTTCTGTGTCTTGTTCCGTTTATTACAATGTTTAAAAAGGGAAGTTTTCTAAAAAGCCTGTTTATTTCCGCATTTCAGGGAATCATATCCCTGCTTGCGGTCAACGCGCTCGGACTTCTGACAGGAGTAACGATAGCACTCAACGCCTACACGGCGGCTGCCGCAGTAATCTTCGGGCTGCCCGGCTGTATTGCGATGCTGGTATTCAATATAATCCTATAATTCTGTAAATCCTTGTGAGCATTTCACAAGGATTTTTTTGAAGCATACTGCTTACCCTAATTATTTTTACATTCTCGGTTGTTTTTTTCCTGCCAATGTTATATAATAATCACATCTGTATTTGGAAGTGATCATTTGAAAAAACGCAGGAAACGCACATGTCTGTTTATAATCATAGCCCTGCTGATTTTTGTGTGGTATTTCAACAATTACTCTCTGACGCTGACGGAGAAAACCGTTTTCAGCGACAAAATCGTGGAAGATATCAAAATTGCCGTCATTTCCGATCTGCACGGAGATAAATTCGGCAAGGACAATAAAAAAATAACGGCAAAGATAGAGCGGCAAAGCCCCGATTTGATATTTGTTCTCGGCGATATGTATACTCAAAATCACAGCGAGCAAATCAAAACGGCGGTCAGCCTTATAAAAAATCTTGCCGCAATCACAAAAACATACGTTATAACGGGCGACCACGACACCGATCAAGCATACGCAGATCAGATTTTCTCGCTTGAAAACGTAAGTCTGATGAACTACAAGGAAGAAAGCGTCACGGTAAACGGCAGCAAAATAAACATCTACGGCATAGATAACGTTTATTTTTCACCGACCTTTGACCTGCATCATGAATTTAACGAGCCTGACCGCACACAGTTCAACATACTGATGGCGCACATTCCCGAAACAGCGGAACTTGACAACTTCGGAGTTGATTTGATTCTCAGCGGTGACACCCACGGAGGTATGCTTCGTCTGCCTTTCCTGGGGCCCGTTTATTACAACGGATATATCCTGCCAAAGCTCACATACCCCGGAAAGATGACCGATAAAGGTCTTTATGATCTCGGAAACAAGGAAATTTTCGTAACCTCCGGACTCGGAGACTACCCTGCTCCGGTAAGGTTATTCAACCGCCCCGAAATCGGAATAATAACAATAAAAGCGAAATAAAGGAGACTGCAAAATGAGCTACGCCGACAAACTTTTCATTGATATGTGCAACAACATTCTTGAAAACGGAACAGACACAAAGGGAGAAAAGGTACGTCCACATTGGGCGGACGGCACGCCTGCCTACACGCAAAAGCTTTTCTGCGTTGTGAACCGTTACGACCTGAGAAATGAGTTTCCTGCTCTTACGCTCCGCCGCACGGCTCTCAAGTCATGCGTTGACGAGCTGCTGTGGATTTGGCAGAAAAAATCGAACAACATACACGATCTTCATTCTCATATATGGGACTCGTGGGCAGATGAAAACGGTTCCATCGGAAAGGCATACGGCTACCAGCTCGGCGTTAAGCACAAATATAAGGAGGGAATGTTTGACCAGGTTGACCGCGTTATTTATGACCTGAAGAACAATCCTTTCAGCCGCCGAATCATGACAAACATATATAATCATCACGACCTCAGCGAAATGGGCCTTTACCCCTGCGCTTACAGCATGACATTCAACGTCACACAGGGCGAGGACGGAAAGCTTGTTCTCAACGGAATCCTCAACCAGAGAAGCCAGGACGTGCTGACCGCAAACAACTGGAACGTTGTCCAGTACAGCGTCCTCATGCACATGCTCGCTCAGGTTTGTGATATGCAGGTCGGTGAATTTGTCCATGTCATTGCCGACGCGCACATCTACGACAGGCATATTTCGCTTATAAAGGAGCTTATAACCCGTGAGCCTCTCCCCGCTCCGACATTTTGGATAAATCCCGAAATTAAGGATTTCTACGAGTTCACCACCGATGATTTCCGCCTTGACAATTACGAAACACACGAGCAGATTAAGAACATTCCCGTTGCAATATGAGGTGAGCGAATGAAACTTATAGCGGCAGTTGACAATGAACGAAACATCGGCAATAAGGGCGGACTTCTCTTTTCCCTGCCCGACGATATGAAATTTTTTCGCGAAACCACTTCGGGAAAGGTTATTGTCATGGGCAGGAAAACGCTTGAGTCATTTCCCGGATCGAAGCCTTTAAAAAACCGCGTTAATATTGTACTTTCGCGCAGCGGACATTCTGTTGACGGTGCGGAATTTGTAACGAGTGTTGACGAGCTGCTCCGAAAGCTCAAGGAATATGACACCGACGACGTTTATGTTATCGGCGGAGCTGAAATATACGCCCTGCTTCTGCCGTACTGCGATACCGCGCTTATAACTCAGGTTGACACGGTTGCCGAGGAAGCGGACGCAAAATTTCCGATTCTCAACAGCGGCGAATGGGAGCTTGCCGAGTGCTCACAAGCGCATGAAAACAACGGAATTTCTTTTAAATTCACTACCTATAAGAGGATAAGTCATGTTTAACGGCAAGAAAAAAGCCGTCACATTCAGCTATGACGACGGTGTAACGCAGGATATTCGTTTGATCGAGATTCTCGACCGTTTCGGACTGAAAGCAACCTTCAACCTCAATTCCGAGCTGCTCGGTAAGGACGGAAGCCTTGACATTAGCGGGAAGAAAATCTCCCATAAAAAGGTTGCGCCGAGTGAAATTATCGGCATCTATAAGGGACACGAAATTGCCGCGCACACACTCACCCATCCCGATATGACCGCAATGTCAAGAGATGAAGTGATACGTCAGGTTGAAACCGACCGATTAAGTCTCAGCGAGCTTTGCGGCTGTGAGGTTGTCGGTATGGCGTATCCGGGAAGCCGCCCGAATTACAATTCACGAATTGCGCAGATAATTGAGGAAAACACGGGCATAAAATATGCGAGAACAACAATTTGCAGCGGCGATTTCTCACTTCAGCGTGATCTTTACGAATTTCATCCGTCGGTCTTTCACCGCGATTGGGAAAATATGTATAAGCTTGCCGACAGGTTTCTTTCCGAAGAAAGCAACTATGAATCCGTATTCTACATTTGGGGTCACTCGTATGAATTTGATATAAACGACGAATGGAATGAATTTGAGCGATTCTGTCGGTACATTTCAGGTCACGACAACATTTTCTACGGTACAAACAAAGAAATACTCTTATAAAAATAACCGGGCAACCCTTTCGGGAAGCCCGGTTATTTTTTACAGTTTTACCATAACTTACAGCCGATATTGTCAAAAAGATAGCTTGCGATCGCCTTGATTACGGGAATCACGATTGCGATAATCTGTGAGCAAAGCTTCAGCCAGTCAATCGTCGGCTTAACGCCTGTGCCTTTCTTAACGGAAAGGTCTTTTTTGATTGCAAAGGAATCAATATTTGTCGTCTCGTCTGTGTCTGTGTTCACCGTGTAAGCGTCGAAATAAAGTGTGTCGCCTACAATATGTACACCTGAGAACATGGACTCGGTGACATTCTCGATGACCTCAGCCCTGGGGAAATACTTGTCGGTAAGGCTTTCGTCCTTCTGATTATAAATCTTAACGCCAGAACAGCCGCTGATTACATATACAGCTCCGACAGGATTCTCCTTGACGGTATACTCCTTGCCGTCAAACTCTGTCACAGAGGTAGTAACGCTTTCAACCTTGTTGTCGATCATGGCGTCGGTTCTGAGATAAACGTGGTCATGTCCCTGGAATACCATATCTATACCAAGCTGAGGCATAAGCTTGCAAAGCTCTTTCCTGATCTGGCAAACATCCTTGTCCTTGTAGTGTGAACCGTTTGAATACGGAGCCTTATGCAAAGCAACGAATTTCCAGTCTGCGTCGCTCTTCTGCATATCGTCTATCAGCCAGTCTATCTGCTCGTCATTGAGGCTGTCGTCGTCCTCAAGATTGTTCGTATTAAGCACAGCAACGTGAACATTGTTGTAATCGAACGAGAAGTAAATACCCGACTCGGTTTCCTGTGCAGGAACGTTGGAGTAGTAATAATTCTTCTCAATAGCATAGCTGCCCATACCCTCGTGATTGCCCGAAGCGGACATCATCGTCGTATTCATCAAGGTTTCGGACGCCGTATCAAACATCCATTGCCATTGTCTGAAGTTGTCGCCGTGGTCAACGTTATCGCCCGTGTTGATGATGAAAGCGCTGTCGTACATTTCATTTGCCTTTGCTATAACCGAAGCGAAGGTCTCATACTGCTGTGCCGACTGAGACTGCTGATCACCTATGTGGATGAACGAGGTCTCGTCGGAGCCGTCAGCCATCTTGAATGTGCCTGTTTCGCTCCACCAGTTTCTTGAAGCGTCGCCGACTCTGTAAAGATATTTCTTGCCTGCCTCAAGTCCCGAAATCTCTACGATGTGCCTGTTCATCGGGAACTTATAGTTCATAAAGCCGATAACTCCGAGATCAACGCCCGGATACTGTCTTTCGGTTCTTTCGGTCTTGAAGCTGACCTTAACGCCGAACGGAACAGTTGATTTTCCTGTAAATACGGGGTTCTCGGAATAAGGTATAACCTCAATATCCGTGCCCTTAACGCTTGTCTTTGTGTACCAGCTTACATTTCTGGAACTCTGGTCTGCGCCGAGAGTTGTTGAAACAACAGTCGGAAGTCTGTAATTCTCTCTTGTTGCTTCGGGGACAACCTTGCCGTCGTATACAACGGTTGTGTTGACATCCTCGATGTAGTTGTCATCATAAGCAAACTCACAGGCAACATTTGCAAGCGTCTGACCGATTCCTTCAAGCTGAGTATCGGTAAGGTACTCGCCCATATAGTATTCTGCAATGCCCCACAGCGATTTAAAGTCAACGACTCCGAGCTTGTTTGCCGCCTCAAGTATCTTGTTTGAAACGTTGAGATAGCTTGTGTCTCCGAGGAAAATCGCCATCATTGTAACCGTGAGAATTGTGCCGACACATTCAAGAGTTGTGCCCTTGGGGAAGAATGCGCCGAGATTGAGGTCAAGATCCTTGAGTATTTTGTCCTGAAGAAGATCGTTGGAAACGATATCAACAAGAACGTCGAAGATATCAAAAATCGTATCGCCGTTTTTGAGCTGATCCATTGCGTCCATCATGAAAGCGTCGTCCTTCATGTGGAGCTTGCCCTCATATTTGTATACAACGATACATTCAAGAAGATCCTCAAATGTACCGGGTTTTGTCCTGTCGCCGAATCCGTACTCGTCGATGAATCTTGTGTTCGGAAGCTCCGAAACCTGAACGTTGAGAAGCTTGTTAATCGAATTTACAAGATACTGCGCCGTCGCAGCGGGATCGGTCAGATAGTTTTCATATATCTGATTAAGAAGATCCTCGATAAATCCCATGAGGTTCTTTGTCGTGAAAAGCTCGGTGTCGCCGATCTTCAGTCCGTCGCCGAAGAATCCGCCGATGAGCCCCTCAATGTCAAGACCCATTCCCTTGAGAGTCGGCAGAATACCGTCATCCGCAAACTTTTCGGAATAGTTCTCAAGCATGCCCTGAAGCACATTGAGCGCGGTCTGAGAAAGTCCGCCCTCTCCGAAGAAAGAATCTCCGAGAGACTTGATTCTGTAAGGCGCTGCATAAGTTTCGCCGTTTACCGTAACGGGAAGAACACAGTCAACGTCCTTGCTCTCTATCGTCATTGTTGTCTTTCCGTTCACGTCGGTGGTTGCGCTGACCTCACGGAAATAGTTGGGGAATGCTGTAAGCGAATCGGTACAGATCTCTGTAAGTGTTTCGCCGTCGTCCGTAACCGTCTGGGCAATGTCGCTGTCATGGATATGACCCGTAAACGAGAAATGCATACCTGCATCAACAAGCTTGTCGCTGAGTTCCTCCCAACCGTCAATTACGAAGCCTCTGATTATGGTATACTCACCCTTGAAATGAGGAACAAAGTTGTGATGACTAACACCGATAACCGTTTCACCGTTTGCCTTTGCGTCGGCAATTTCGCCGAGAACCCAGTCGGTTGCTTCAGTTGTGAGACAGCCTGCCGTCTCGGCAAGATCCACACCTTTTTCGGTAACATCGGAACTATACTTGCCTGTATCCATTACAATGAAGCGGTAACCGTCGGCACGCACGGAATAGGAAAGCATATTAGCCTTGCCCTTTGACGGAGTGTATCTGTGGTAAGCAAGGTCATAGCCGAGGTTCTTGTATATTTCAAGGAAATCTTCAGGCGTTGTACGCTTTGCAAGCTCAGCCTTGCCGGACTCATAAGTGGTACCGTTCGCCTTGTTGATATCGTGGTTACCGTTGATGACCATAACCTGGATACCTGTTTCCTTTTCAAATCTTTCAAGTCTTGCCGCAAGCTGTCTGTGAGCCTCACATTCGCCGTTGGAGGTGAGGTCACCCGAAAGAATAAGGTATTTCATACCGTTTTTCTTTGCGTGCTCGGCAATGCCTGCAAGTGCGGAATCAACAATTCCGACAGACTGATAAGGCTCTCTTGCAAGGGCGGTTTTGATGCTGTTCATAAAGGCCTCATTGTAGTTGCCTGCAAGCGACGCCGGGTAGTAATGCATATCCGACATAACCGCAAAGCTTACCTTTTTGTCCGCAGTCAGACCTTTTTTGATTGCCTCCGCCGCCGACGAAGACAACGGTACGATTGAAAGAATCATAATCATAGCAAGAATAACCGATATGACCTTTCTGCCGATTCGTTTGGTTTTAATCATTTTCCTGTCTCCTCCTGTTTATTTATATTGATTTAAGCAATGCTTTAAGATTGACAAGCGCGTGCGGAACACCCTTTGCGATTTTTCCGACGCCCTTTGCCACGTCTTTGCCCTCAAATATTTTCAGCAAACCGTCAGCCATGTCCTCGGTGAAAAGTCCGTTGCTCATTGAAACATAGTTTCTGATCGGGGTCTGCATAATAGTGTTGGTAATCATCGAGCTGCCGACTCCGCCCTTAGGCTTCATTGCAAGGTCAACGCCCTTGTAAATTGCCTTGGCGAGACCCTTTTCCTTGCTGTGTTCAATCGAATTGTTCATGCTGTCCGCCGTGATTTCCGGGGCGGTTCTGAGCTCTGTGCCGTATATTGCTACAAAATCGTCGTGAGTTGCCCTTGCAGGATCGCCCGTGAAGTAAACCTCCGCCGCTTCGTGCATATCAACGATTGAAGCGTCGTCCTCAGACTTCATCTTGACCTCGGCTTCAAGCTTAATATCCCTTGAAGATGAACCGACAAGAATACCGTATGCTCCGCTTTCGACGCACCAGCTCTCCGTCGCCGTGTTCCAGAAGCTGAACGCTCTGTCGTCAAGCTCGACCGAAACCTTCTTTTCCTCGCCCGGCTCAAGATAAACCTTGACAAAGCCCTTGAGCTCTTTCAGCGCTCTGTAAACCTTGCTGTCCGTCTTTGCGACATAAACCTGTGCAATTTCCGCACCCGCTATGTCTCCCGTATTTTTAACGGTAAATGTGACCTTTGTTCCCTCGCCCTTTGAAAGGTTCTTCTTTCTGAGCTTTATGTCGGAATACTCAAATGTCGTATACGAAAGTCCGTAGCCGAACGGATATCTGACAGCCTTCTGCACCTTGTCATAGTATCTGTAACCTATATAGATGCTCTCGCGGTATTCAACGTCCTCTTTCGAGTCGGGATATCTGAATGCTGTCGGCGTATCCTTGATAGAGATCGGATATGTCTCCGCGAGCTTGCCGCACGGATTTGCCTTGCCCGTAAGCACATCGACAATGGCAGGAGAAACCGCCTGTCCGCCGAGGTACGCATTAAGTATGGCCTTAACATCATCCGCCCACGGCATCTCGACCGGTGAGCCGCCCTCAAGCACAACAACCACATTCGGATTAACTCTGCACACAGCCTCGACAAGTCTGTTGTGACCCTCCGGGAGCTTCATTGTGCTTCTGTCAAAGCCCTCCGACTCGTATTCGTCGGTGAGACCGATAAACACAACCGCAACCGATGCGCCCTTCGCAACATTGCAGGCTTCGGTTATATATGCGTCTTCATTCTTGCGTTTTCCGCTGCGGCAGTAGCCGTCTGCGAACTTGACATTTATCGGCGAATTGTTAAATGCTCTTCTGCCGCTGTCAATCATCGTCGGGTTTATTATCGAGCTTCCTGCACCCTGGTAGCGCGGCTCATCGACAAAGGCGCCGATGACGGCAACATATTCGTTGTCAACACGCTTGAGCGGAAGAATGTTATCCTCATTTTTGAGAAGCACCATCGACTGTTCGGCAATCTGCTTTGCGAGAAGATTGTGTGCCTTAACATCGTATTTATAGCCTTTTTTCTTGTTTGCAATGCCCTTGAGAATGATATCGACTATTGTATCAACCCTCTTGTCAAGGGTTTCTTCGTCAATCACGCCGCACTTGACCGCTTCAACAATCTTCGCGTCGTTGATTCCGCCCGACGACGGCATTTCAAGGTCATTACCGCCGTTGAGTCCCTCAACACGGTCATTGACTGCACCCCAGTCGCTGACAACGGCACCATCAAAGCCCCATTCATCTCTGAGAACCTTATTCTGGAGCCAATCGTTCTCCGAGCAATATGTACCGTTGAGAAGGTTGTATGCATTCATAACCATCCACGGCTGACTCTTCTTTACCGCTTTTTCAAAGGCTCTGAGATATACCTCTCTGAGCGCGCGGTCGTCAATTATACTGTTGGAGGTCATACGCTTCATTTCCTGGCTGTTTCCGGCAAAATGCTTGAGTGCCGTACCGACTCCCTTTGACTGAACGCCTGCGATAAATGCCGCGCCCATCTCGCCCGCAAGCTCCGGATCCTCTGAAATCAGCTGCACCCCCTCCGGATGCTCTTTCACAAGCTTCTCCGCTTCCCGAACGTTCTCATCCAGAAGAAATGCCGGAAGCTCCGCGTCTTTTTCGCGCTTTCCCTCATGCTTTTCTGAAGTTCTTTCCAACTCTCCGGGAAGAACCAAAAGTACCGGAAGATC
>SAMEA104315428__coassemble_835_pt1 | contig 36132 bp, 31 predicted proteins | sample SAMEA104315428__metabat2_low_PE_040 | metagenome-assembled genome bin SAMEA104315428 (sample SAMEA104315428) | gut metagenome | biome: Monkey gut; feature: monkey-associated habitat; material: faeces | place: China | collected 2013
TTTTCGGGTGTCCGTAATAGAACTGCACTTCCCTGCTCTTTACCGACGGGAGACTTCCGAGAATAAGTATCTCGCAGTCTTTATCCCACACGGGTTCAAACGGGTGTACAACCTTTTGCGGTTCGTTTTTCATCGTCCTCACCTCTTCCTGCGGTTAGAAAAAGGACTGCGTAAATTCGCAGTCCCGCGTCACATTTTATCAGGTGTTTTCTTCAAGGTAGCACACAACGTCCTTGACCGTTACGAGAGTCGGCAGAACTCTGTCGGGAATCGTAATTTCATACTTCTCTTCGATCATGCAGATAAGATCGAAAAGCTCAAAGGAATTAAGTCCGAGATCCGATGTAAGAACATCGTCCGGCTCGACGGAGGTGATACGTCCGTCCGTGTACTCGTTAAGCATCTGTAAAAGATCGTTTCTGATATCCATTTTGTTACTCCTCAGCTTTTGCCGCCATGCGCTCTTCGTTGCGCTTGCGCCATATTTCATTAAATATTTCTTCGGTCGCAAGAGATACCTTTGTAACCGAAAATTCACAATTTTCAGGGAACACATACCATGTGTCCTCAAGCGTGTTAAGGTCTATGCAGTCACGGTGATTTCCGAAACGGTAGCTGTATTCAACGTGAACGGCATACTGACCTGCGGCATCGATGTCCATCTTGAACGGCTCGCCGTCATAATCCCTTGTTCCCTCAAGGTGGAAGCCCGTCATATCGTGGACAAGCTTGCCGCGCCCCATGTGAACAAAGCCCTTGGAATTGGGCAGGTCATTGACGTCCGCCTGACACTCAAAGTGATACGTTCCGTCGAGAACCTCCTTTTTGACCTGCTCACGCTCCCACTTGTACCAGTCGGTTGGGAACTTGAACTCGGTCTCTCCGTCATCGGCTTCCAGCTCGCCGTAATAATTGAGAGTCCACGATTTTCCGCAATGCTCGCAGAAGACCTTGTCATTTTTGGAGTTCATCTTGTATTCCGTCATACAATGAGGGCATTGATAAAGAACCTTGTGCAGTCCCTCGGCGCGCTTCTTGTAGCTCACCTTGACGTGATTCTCACTTTGCCATCTGAAGTCATCATTATAAAGAAGCTCCTTGAGCTTTTTGCCGATTTCGTCCGGAGTAGCCGTTTTGAGCTCCTCAGGCGTGTAGGCAAGCACCATATCCGCCTCAATCGGCTTTACCCAGCGCTTTCTGTGGTTTCCCCAGAACGGGTCATAGATATGATGTCCGCGGCATGTCAGCGTGACAACAGGCACGCCCTGGTGCTTAACAAGCTGTCCTACCGCGTCGGGAATTACCTCCGTCACACCGCAGAGAGAGTATCTTGCTTCGGCATAAATTCCGAATATTTGACCCTCTTTGAGCGCCTTTCTGCATTGTCTGAGCAGCGAAATGTCGGCGGTATATTTTCTTTTCGGGATAGCACCGAGCTTTCTCAGTTCACGCTCTCTGCCTATATAGTCGTCAACAGCCGCAGGGAAAATTCCCCTGTGCGGACTTATGGCGGCGCTCATTACATAAAAATCAAAAAATGCATTGTGATTGCAAAGAAGAATGTACGGCGGTTTAACACCTTTCATTCTGACCTTATTGATCTTTCCGAGATGAAGATCCTTTCTGATATACGAAAAAGCCCACACGATCGGCATAGCGTACATTTTTTGCTTGATCATCGGCTTGTTCATATCGAACTTTTCGGTTGCCGGAGGGCCTCCCCTGACATACTTTCCGAATTCCTTGCTCAAAACATCACTTCCCTTTCACACCGTAAGATACCGTCATTTATACCGACAGCCATTTGACGATTATATCACGTCCGAATAAATAAAGCAATATTAAAAATTGCCATTTTGTAATCATATCAATTACGGTTCTTTAAACAAATTCCACGGATATTTTGAAAAATCGGGACTGCTTTTGAATGAATAGCTCTTGCCGTCCAGCTCAAAGCCGACCGATTCCGACCAAAGAGCAACAGTACAGCCGTTATCACGGCTGCCGTACTTTCCGTCACCGCAAAGCGGCATTTTCCGTGAAGCAAACTGAACCCTGATCTGGTGGCTCCTGCCTGTACCGAGCCTTATGCGAACCAGCGAATGTCCGCCGTCCTCAGCGACAATGCTGTAATCGAGAGCCGCCTTTCTGACGCCCTTTCTTTCGCGCTTCACAACGAAGCTCTTATTCTTCCTTGAATCCTTGAATAGCAGATCGTCAAAATGTCCCGTTACGGCTTCCGGTACCCCTTCAACAACGGCAAGATATTCTTTGACAAATCCTCCGCCGGCAATAATCCCGGAGAGCTTTGCCGCAGCCGCGGAGCTTTTGGCAAAAACCATTGTTCCGCCCACGGCGGTATCAAGCCTGTGAACAGGATACATCTTTCTTCCGCAAAGCTGTGTCAAAAGGCTCACCATATCCTCCGCGCCGTCTTTCTGCGACGGTACGCCGACAGGCTTCACACAGACGACAAATTCGCCGTTTTCAAATAAAATATCTATCATAGATCAATGTTCTTTTCTTTGAATTTTTCCGCGGTATTTTTAATTTTCAGCACCTGTTTCATAAAGCCCATAAGCTCCAGAGGATTGGACGCTTTTTGCATCTCAGGCGTAACGAGAGCAATCAGATCCTTGAGACTAGAAAGATTGTCCACAAGCTGCCTCTTTTCGTCATCTGTAAGCTTACTCATGTCCGAGCCGAGCATCTTTTCCATACGCGAAAGCTCGTGAGTGATGTCACTCACGCTTTGTGCCGAAACAGGTCTGCCGTTTTCATCGCGTGTTATCATAAATCTACCTCATACTTCTTAACAAACGAATTGCACAGTCCGATCGAACTGTGCAATTTATTATTCAAAGCGAAAAATTATTTGCTGTCCTTAGCTACTTCCTGGAGATACTTAAAGTTAAGAGCACCCTGATTTTTCATAATGTCCTCAACAGCCTTATCAAGAGCGGCTTTGTTATAAACAATATCGTTTACCTCTTTGCCGTCGGCATCTGTGTAATAGTATGAAATATAAGCGCCCTCAAAGCTCTTGAGGTTCTTACGCATCATCAGCATAACCTCATCGGTAACTCCGATATACTCTGCGGCTTCGCTCTCCGTCATATAGGTGTTATCCTCTGCGATTGCGGATTTCTTCTCTGCCGGAGCCTTGACGGCATAAGTGATGCAGATGGCAGCCGTGCAAAGAACAGCAACTATTGAAGCAATGATTGTATTTTTCATCGGTAAAACTCCTTTGAATTTAATTTCTTTGTTTATAATACCATATATGTATTTTTATTTCAATATTTTTCGCAAATTTTATTCCCAATCTTTCCACACTTCGGGGCAATATCCCACCGTGGCTTTTTTGCCGTTCCTGACTATCGGAGTTCTGAAAAGCGACTGGTTCTCCAAGAGCTTTTCCTCCACCGCTTCCTTTGAAGCAAGATACTTAATGAAGCATTTTTCATAAACCTTTGATTTCTCATCGATCAGCGCCTCCATGGAACCGACTGCGCTTTTAATGTTTCTATACTCCCCTGCGCTCATTCCGAACTTTTCAAGGTCAATGTACTGATATTTGATTCTGCGCTCCTTAAAATAGCGCTCCGCCTTTTTCGTGTCGAAGCATTTTGATTTACCGTAAATTTGAATATTCATTTAATCACCTTGAAAATTATAACTTAAAATGGTAAAATTGTAAAGAGGTGAAAAAAATGCAGATTCAATGTCCCGATTATATCTTAAAAGCAATTGATATACTGAAGTATAACGGTCATTCGGCTTATGCAGTCGGCGGCTGTGTGCGTGATTCGGTCATGGGCAGAACACCGAACGACTGGGATATGACAACATCTGCAACACCCGATGAAATGAAGCGCGCATTTGACGGCTACCGAATTATTCCGACAGGAATAAAGCACGGAACCTTAACCGTAATGATTGACTCCCACCCCGTTGAAATAACCACAATGAGAATTGACGGCAGTTATTCGGATTCAAGGCATCCCGAATCCGTCAGCTTCACAAAGAAAATTGAGGAGGATCTGAGCCGACGCGATTTTACCGTAAACGCAATGGCATACAGCCCCGAAACGGGACTTGTCGACCCATTCGGCGGCAGACTTGATACCGAAAGAAAAATCATCCGCTGTGTCGGCAATCCCGATAAAAGATTTCACGAGGACGCCTTGAGAATAATCAGAGCGATTCGATTTGCGTCCGTACTCGGCTTCGGAATTGAAGAGGAAACAGCCGCAAGTATTATAAAAAATCGCTGTCTGCTCAACGATATTTCAAAGGAACGCATACGCGCCGAGCTTATAAAACTGCTCTGCGGACAGAATGTTGAAAAAGTCCTGCTTGAATTTAAGCAGGTTATATTTGAAATTATCCCTGAGCTTCAAGCCACCGACGGATTTCTTCAGCACACGCCGTACCACATTTACGACGTATGGACGCACATTGCCAAGGTGACCTCAAGCATTGAGAGCACATCGGATTTGAGAGTTGCCGCCCTGCTTCACGACATTGAAAAGCCCTCAATGTTCAGACTTGACGAAAAAGGTGTCGGGCATTTCAAATGTCATCCGCAAAAAGGAGCGCAAACAGCCGAAGAAATACTTCGCAGGCTCAGATTTTCTAACGCTGAGATAAAACATATTGCAACGATAATATATCTTCACGACGAGCGCCCCGACGGCAATCGGCATCACCTGACAAAGCTATGCGCTAAGTTCGGAATCGACAATGTTGACGACACAATGAAGCTCATAATAGCCGACGCTCACGGCAAAAATCCGAGCATCATAGAACAAGAAATACAGGTGGCTGAAAACGCGCGAAAACAAATCAGCGAAATGCGTGCCGAAAATGCCTGCCTGAGCATACACGCGCTCGACATAAACGGCAACGACATTATGGCACTCGGCATCGACCGAACTCAAATTAAAGATACGCTTGATTATCTGCTCAATTCGGTCATCGACGAAAAAACGGAAAACAAAAAAGCCGCGCTGGAGCAAGCGGCTGAAAATTATGCTAACAAAAAATGAGGCTGTCGCAGTGTGCGGCAACCTCATAAATTTTATTCTGCTTCTTCGTCCGCAGGTGTCTGCGGCTGTGCGCTGAAATACTTACATCCGGGCTCAACCTCAACTCCGCGAAGCTCCATCAGCTCGGAAAATGTAACAAATTTGTATCCCTGCTTGGCAAGCTCCGGTACTATCCTTGCTACTGCATCGGCTGTTTCGGGATAAAGGTCATGCATCAGGACTATGCTTCCGTCAAAAACGTTGTCCATAACGGATTTATAATCCTTATCGGCGTTTCTGTAATCCCAGTCCCTTGAATCAACGCTCCACATTACCATCGGCATACCGATATTCGCTTTAACGGATTCATTTGTCGCACCCTCAGGCGGTCTGATAATCCTGACCTCCTTGCCCGTGACCTCAGATATAGCATTGCAGGACTTTTCAATTTCCCTCTGCATTTTTGGAACGGAAAGATTTGCAAGATTGACATGAGAGTATGTATGAGAGCCTATTTCACAGCCCATATCGCTGGCTCTTTTCAATACCTTGCAATAGTTTTCCGCTCTGTCACCGACAACAAAAAAAGTTGCTTTTCCGTTGTATTTCTCAAGAGTGTCAAGGATTTTACTCGTAACGGGCGTATACGGACCGTCATCAAACGTCAGCGCTACAAGTTTATCCGTCGATTTCGGCTTTTCTTTGCTCGCTTCAAACACCTCTGTCTCCGTCGGAGCTTCGGTCTTTTCCTGCTGTTCGCTGTCAGTTGTCACAGACTCTCTCGTTGTTGTTTGCTTCTTCTCTTCAAGCATTTTTCCGCTGAATCCATACGCACCAATAATAAGTATCACAACAAAAACAACAAGAAAAATCGCTTTCCCCACAAAATCCCTTTTCATAAATTACAATTACATCTCCATAATATAATCTGAGGCTTATGTTCTGTCGTAAATTATATCACACCGTATTTAAAATTCAATATCAATTTATGCTTTCTGACAATTTTCTGACAAAAGATGTCGAGAAATATTATTCTGCGGCATCAATAAAAATATATTGAAAAAATTTCAAAAAATGCTTGACTTTTTCCATTCTATGCTATATAATTAGCAAGTCGCCTGAGGACATCAGGCGGTAAAAATGTGGCGGCATAGCTCAGTTGGCTAGAGTACTCGGTTCATACCCGATTGGTCGTAGGTTCGAATCCCACTGCCGCTACCATTTGGCCCGGTGGTCAAGAGGTTAAGACACCGCCCTTTCACGGCGGTAACACGAGTTCAATTCTCGTCCGGGTCACCAAAGTCGGGATTTTATCCCGACTTTCTTTATTTATATTGATATGTTTAAAGGACAAAGCAGTTTCCTGCCTCGTCCTTATTATTTTACCAAAGACCGTCCGCTCTGACGATTTCTCTGTCATCTCTGCCGCCGTTGAGCTGCGGAAAATATGACGCAAATCTGTACCTCGGAAGCTTATCAAATTCAAGCCTGATAAGCGAATAATTTATAATCGGATCGGGATTTTTCTCCGGCAAATCATAAATAAAAATTCTGTCGCCCTTTTTCTCAAACTTTATCGGAGTACCGTCCATAAATGAAATCTTTTTCGGTGCGTCCATAAGTCCGGCAAGAGCCATTTTGCCGTTGCAAGGTGCCCAAATCTTGTTCCACATATAAAGCGTTGTGCCCTTTGACGTGCCTCTTCCGACGCCGTTAAGCTGAAATCTGTTGCCCTCACCTTTGTTGAGAATACCGTAAACCGCCTCGCCGTTGACCTTTAGCCACTCGCCTACTTTGTGAAGCGGGTCAATAACCTCGTAAGGAATTGAGCCGTCGGGCTTCGGACCGACATTGAGCAGGAGATTTCCGCCGTATTCACAGCAGGTTTGAAGCATATTGACAATTCTCTGCGGCGTGTAGCTGTAAGGAAGCGCCTGATCGGAATCAACATAACCCCAGCTTATGCCGTTGAACGTCATACACGCCTCCCAGTCGCGCTCTGACGGGGTGATGTGTTCCTCAGGAGTACCGAAATCCTCGGCAAGACCGCTTCTGTCGTTGATAATGATGTCCGGCTGGAGACTTCTGAGATACTGGTTACGCTCAAGCGAATCCCATCCCTCCCATGACTCCATCGGCAGCGGAACATCGTACCAAAGGATATCAATTTTACCGTACTGAGTAAGCAACTCGGTGTTTATATCTTTAAGAAACTGCGTGTAACGCCTTCTCGCCTCTGTGTCATAAGCACAGATTCCGCTGTCGGGGTGGTGCCACTCCATACAAGTTGAATAAAAACCGATTTTGAGGTCAAATTCACGGCATGCTTCAACAAATTCCTTAACGATATCGCGATGCGGACCGTAGTTAACGGAATTGTACGGATTTGCCTTTGAATCCCAAAGGCTGAAGCCCTCATGATGACGGGTCGTCATAACCATATACTTACAGCCTGCTTCCTTCGCGAGCTTCGCCCATTCGCGGCAGCAGCCCTCTTTCGGAGCGAATGTATCCGCAAGCTTCTCATACTCCTCAGGCGGAATATTCTCGCACGCCATAGCCCATTCGTTTCTGCCGAGCTGCGAAAAAAGGCCGTAGTGAATGAACATTCCGAATCGTGCTTCACGCCACCACTTCATACGTTTGTCGCGTGTCGCGGCGATCTGCTCTTCATATTGAGGCTTTGAAAGCATAATAAAACTCCTTTATTTTTACGTTTGGATTCATTTTAAAGTATTTCCCCTGCTTTGTCAACAATAAAGTTGTCTCCCCCAAAATCACCCCAAAAAAACAATTCAACGATTTCGGTAAAGAAATAAAGGTTGACACATACAATTTAATATGATATAATCGGCAAAGTTTGAGGGAGTAGATAGCTCAAAGCGAGTGGCAAGTCAACACACTGACGCAATGCGTCTGGCTTGTCTTAAATAACGAGACTCAGATGTGGCTTTGCCGTGTCTGGGATTTTTTCAGGCACGACGGTGTCTGATTTTTTTATTCTCGGAGGTAAAATATGGGGTTACTTGAATTATTAATCTTGGCAGTCGGACTGTCAATGGACGCTTTCGCAGTCTCGGTCTGCAAGGGTCTTTCAACTCAGAAGCTCAAAGCAAAGCACTACCTGATAATCGGTGCATGGTTCGGCGGATTTCAGGCGCTTATGCCGACAATCGGCTACTTCCTCGGTTCAACATTTGAAAAATACATTACGTCCGTTGACCATTGGGTCGCCTTTGCCCTGCTTGTCATAATCGGCGGAAATATGATTCGCGAAAGCTGTTCAAAGGATGAAGAAAAAGCCAACGACTCTTTCTCGTTCAAGACGATGATCGTTCTTGCAGTCGCAACAAGCATCGACGCTCTCGCGGTAGGTATCACCTTTGCCCTGCTGCCCGATGTCAACATCGTTGCCGCTGTCTCTTTCATCGGCGCAACAACATTTATCATTTCCGCAGTCGGACTCAAGGTCGGCAACATATTCGGTTTGAAATACAAGAGCAAGGCAGAAATCGTCGGCGGTGTCATTCTCATCCTCATCGGAACAAAAATTCTCCTCGAACATCTCGGCGTGATCAACTTCTGATTTAAATAAAATATTGCAAATAATTGTTGACAAGATAAAACTTCTTTGGTATAATTCATCAAGTAAACAATATATTGCACGGGGGCGTAGCTCAGCTGGGAGAGCGCTTGAATGGCATTCAAGAGGTCAACGGTTCGATCCCGTCCGTCTCCACCAAGTCCGCAAACCGCTATAAATAAGGGTTTGCGGACTTTTTTATACTTAAAATCGGCATTTTTATAATTCTCTTTTTGATATTATATTCGTTGCTTTTCAGCCGTTTTCTTATAAAATGCAAGTCAAAAAAATTAGAATTAAGAAATATTGTATATTGCTTTTTGTTTCTGTTTCAAGTATAATGAATTTACAATACAGGTCGAAGGGAGATACAATATTATGAAAAAGAGATTAACTGCTTTTTTGCTTGCGGCTTTGGTGATTTTTTCACTTTCCGCCTGCGGCAAAAATGAAGCCGACGACAAGTCCTTACCTTTCGGCGATACAACGACCGCGGCAAAGGTCAGCGATGTAAAAATCACCCCGTCAGAGGCGAAGCAAACAAAGCTTGTTGACTACAAAACATCCGACTTTTCAATGAAAATTCCGGAGGGTTGGTCTGTTACTGCCGGAGGAATCGGAATGTACCATGCAATCCGTGTAACCGACCCCCAAAACCCCATAAATCAGGTGTTTTTCCTGCTCAAGGCTCAACCGCTCCTTCACAGTGAGACGGGTAAGGATTATTATCGGCAGTCATATCAAATGTACGGCGGGAACTATAACATGATGGCTGACGCACCGGTTCTCTCCTCTCCGTCGACGGAAAACTTCTTTAAGATTTTTAATTCTTTTGTCTCTTTTGCCAAGACTTACGAATCAACTTATTCAAGCTTCAACTTTCCGAGCTTCGGGTCGTTCAAGAGCGTTGAACGCTTTGCGAGTAACAGCAACATGAGATCGCAGGCAATCAGTCCCGCCCTGCTCCGTGCTACTTTCACCGATGCAGCCGGCACCAAGGGAGAGGGTCTTTTCACGGCGGATATAATAGATTTCGCAGGCAATATGATGAGTGGCTTCGGAATTGACGCCGGATATTATATGGCTTATAACATTGCGGCAATCACCTGCGAAGAAAATTCGCTTATTGAATGGAAGGATATTCTTTGCCAATCACTAAGCTCGATTGATTATTCTCAGAGCTATGTCAACAGCGCAATCCAGCAAAGCAATGAGAGCACGGCAAACGCAATGCAAATCAGGAATGAGCTCAGCAGCATTTCTGACGGAATTATGGACTCATGGGAAAAGCGAAACACAAGTCAGGACATCATCAGCCAGAAGCAAAGCGACGCTACTCTCGGCCTAGAAAGAATATATGACACCGAGAAAGACGAAATCTACATGGCTAAAAACGGTTGGAGCGATACAAACAAAGACGAACGGTTCCGGCTTGTCACAGACGACAGCATGTACCTTAAAGCAACATCGGGAACGATTGAATAAATAAAATAAATTCAGCCGCAAATTACAGAAAATCCTTGTAATTTGCGGCTTTTGTATTGCACCGTAAAATACAATGTGATACAATGTTAAAAAATTGCGGAGGTCACCAAATGGACTATTTAAAATACGTTAATATAAAACAAGGCACATACTCCGCCATGCGTTACTCAAACGGAAACACCCTGCCCCTCGTTCAGCTTCCGTTCGCGATGGCAGGCTACTCGGCGCAGACGGAATATAACGGCGGCTGGTTCTACCACCCGACTCACAGAAGCCTTGAGGGCGTAAGACTTACACATCAGCCTAGCCCGTGGATTTCCGACTACGGCACATTCCTTTTCACTCCGCAAACAGGTGAGATCAGAGATTCCGTGAGCCGAGCATGGTCGGGCTACCGCCCTAAGGACGCAGTTATGACACCGACATATATGAAGCTGCGCTTTTTGCGTTCAAGAGCTGATTTTGAGCTTACACCGGCTGAGCGAAGCTGTAAGGTTAGGCTCACCTATCCCAATGACAGAACTCCGTATTTTACGGTTTTTCCCGTTTTCGGCAGCTATACCTTTGAATTTGATTTTGAAAACAACCGTTTGCTTTGCACCACCGACGGCGCAAGAGGCTCTTTCCATGAGGGCTTCAAAACCTATCTTGTCGTTCAGTTTAAATCAAAGCTTGACGCCGAAAAGTCGTACAAAAAGGACAGCGAGTACATTCACGCCGCACTTTCCGACACCTTGGTTGAAGCCGATATCGCCTCATCATACATAAGCTTTGAGCAGGCTTTGGAAAATATGAAACAGGACTGCGGCAGCAAAAGCTTTGATGAGCTTCACGCTCAGGGTGACAAAGTCTGGAACGAGTATCTTTCAAGAATTGAAATTGAGCCCGTTGATGATAAGCAAATGAAAACCTTTTATTCCTGTATGTACAGAACCGGACTCTTTCCGCACAAGGCATACGAGGTCACGGATAAAGGCGAAAAGCTCCACTACTGCCCGTTTGACGGCACGGTAAAGCCCGGTGTCAGATACACCGACAATGGCTTCTGGGACACATACAGAACGGAATTTCCGCTTTTCGCTATGATTGCGAAAAAAGAATATGCCGAGATGATGGAGGGCTTCATCATTGACTATACTGAGGGCGGCTGGCTTCCGAGGTGGCCGTCAATCGGCGAAAGAGGCTGTATGCCCTCCACCCTGCTCGACGCGGTCATTGCAGACGCCGCTGTAAAGGGTATCATCGGCGGCAAGCTTCTTGAAACGGCGTTTGAGGGAATGCTTCACCATGCAAATCACGATTCGCACCACCCCGATCTCGGCAGAACGGGAGCCGAGGCCTACGTTAAATACGGATATGTGCCGACGGATTTGATTGATAACAACAGCGTAAATCTTACGCTTGATGCCGCTTACGGCGACTATTGTATCGCACAGGTTGCAAAGGTTCTCGGCAAGGACGATATCGCCGAAGAATATATGAAGCGTTCAAAGAATTACAAAAATCTGTTTGACCCTAAAACAGGCTTTATGAGAGCTAAAAAGACGGACGGCACGTTCAAGGAGCCGTTTGACTGCTTCGACTGGGGCGACGATTACACCGAGGGCAGCGCATGGCAGTCATCGTTTGCCGTTCCGCACGACATCGACGGACTTGCGGAGCTTTACGGCGGCAAAGACAAGCTTATCGCAAAGCTTGACGAGCTTTTTGCAACTCCGCCGCTCTACAATACAAAGGGCTACGGCTCAGAAATTCACGAAATGACGGAAATGGCGGCGGTTGATTTCGGTCAATGCGCAATTTCCAATCAGCCGAGCTTCCACATTCCGTTTATGTTTGCCACACTCGGAGAGACGGAAAAGACCGAATACTGGGTCAAGAAGCTCTGCGAAGAGGCTTTCAGCTACACAGACGACGGATTCCCCGGCGACGAGGACAACGGCGCCACCGCGGCGTGGTACATTCTTTCTGTGCTCGGAATCTATGATATTTGTCCCGGAAAGAACGAATATATAAAAATTAAAAAGCTTTGTAAGAGCGCAAAAATACTCGGCAAAGAGATATAATTAAGCAAAATTTCAGAAGGTGTTAAAATGATTATTGACGCTCATTGCCACATCTATCCCGACAAGATCGCGGATAAGGCAGCTCACAGCACGGGAAGCTTCTATTCCCTGCCCACAACCTACGACGGAAAGGTATCCACCCTGCTGCAGAAAGGTACGGAAGCCGGAATTGACAGATTCGTAGTTCAGTCCGTTGCGACAACACCGAAACAGGTCGGCTCAATAAACAGGTTCATTGCGGCGGAAGTTAAAAAGCATCCCGACCGTCTCTTCGGTCTCGGAACCCTCCACCCCGACAGCGAAAACCTGCGGGCAGACGTTGAAGAGCTTGTTTCACTCAAGCTCGGCGGAGTTAAACTTCACCCCGATATTCAGCAATTCAAACTTGACGATTACAGATGCTTGAAGATTTATGAGCTCTGCGAGGAATACGGCTTGCCGATGCTCATTCATACGGGCGACAGCCGCTATGACTACTCGAATCCCAACCGTTTGATTCCGATACTTGACATCTATGATAAGCTTGTAGTTGTCGGTGCACACTTCGGTGGATGGTCAATGTGGGAGGAAGCCTCCAAGCTCCTCTGCGACAGAGAAAACTTTTATGTTGACTGCTCTTCATCTTTCTACGCTCTTTCGGATGAAAAAATCAGGGAAATAATAGCCGCTTACGGAGTTGACCGTGTGCTGTTCGGAACGGATTACCCGATGTGGAACGTTGAAACAGAGGTTAAACGGTTCCTTTCGCTCGGCTACAATCAAGAGGATGCGGACAAAATTCTGTATCAAAATGCAGTAAAGGTTTACAACCTTAAGCTTTAAGACAATACCGCACAATTGAGATTTACAATATTATAAAAAAAGTATCGGTTCTGACTGAGCCGATACTTTTTTATATGTAATTCCTGAGCAAAAGCCAAACTACGGCAATTTGGGAAATCAGAATCAGCGGTATACCGAATCTGAAATACCATTTTCTCGTCTTGTGATGAAAAATGTGCATCGCCGCAAGACCGCCGAATGAGCCGCCGACAAGCGACAGACCAAATAGAGCGGCTTCGCTGATCCTGAATTTGCCGTTGATTGCCTTCCTCTTGTCGATTCCGAACACGGTAAAGGTTATTATGTTGATTATTACAAGCCAAATATAAAGATATTTCATTGTGATTGCCTTTTGTTCTTTTAAATATACGCCGTTTTATAAGAAAGTTAGGACTGTCGATTTTAGATGCAGAAGGCAGCTCTTCCAATTCTTATAAGTCAGAATTTTATAAAAACAAGGGTCGAGCTATTTGGATGAAGAAGACATTTTCTCTCAGCGACGGCGTATGCCTATACGCCGAGATGAGAAAAATGACTTATTCGCCAAAAGAGCTGACCCCAAAAAATTATTAGTCCATTTCCCAATTATGCCATACGTTCTGAACATCATCATTGTCGTCGAACATATCAAGCATCTTCGTCATATTGTTGATGTCGTCCTCGTTGGTAAGCTTTGTATAGGTTGTCGGAACATACTCAACCTCGGCAGAAAGGAATGAATATCCCTTTGCCTCAAGGTCATCGCGAACACCGCCGAGATCGTTCGGCTCTGTGCGAATCTCAAAGATTCCCTCATCGTCGGTAATGAAATCGGTTGCGCCTGCCTCAAGAGCATCTTCCATAAGCTTCTCTTCGTCAACGTCCTCTGCTTCGATCGTGATAACGCCGCAGCGGTTAAACATGAAAGAAACACAGCCGCTCTGACCCATATTTCCGCCGTATTTGTCAAAGTAATGTCTGACATCGCCGGCAGTACGGTTGCGGTTGTCCGTGAGCGTCTCGACGATAACTGCGATACCTGACGGACCGTATCCTTCATACATGATATCCTCATAGTTATCGGCGCTGCCCTCGCCTGCTGCCTTTTTGATTATACGCTCAATGTTATCGTTGGGAACATTGTTTGCCTTCGCCTTTGCGATAACGTCCTTGAGCTTTGAATTGACTGTCGGATCCGGTCCGCCCGACTTAACGGCAACCGAGATCTCACGGCCTATTTTGGTAAATACCTTTGCACGAGCGCCGTCTGTTTTTTCCTTTTTGCGCTTGATCGTGCTCCATTTTGAATGTCCTGACATAAAATCACCATTTCCTGCCGGGATATAATCCCTTGTAATTTTTAACTTTTAAATTATATACTCATTAGTTGTATTTGTCAATATTTAATCATCCAGCGCCGGAGGATTGAATCCGTAACCGAGGATTTCATTTGCCTCCGACATGACAATAAACGCATCGGGGTCGATTTCCTTGCACATTCTTTTGATATTCGGGATCTCGTGGCTCCTTGCCGCACAAATAATAAGCTCGCTCGGCTCGCCCGTATAGCCGCCCTTTCCTTCAATTATCGTCGCACCGCGGTGTCCGCGCTTTGTTATGGTCTCGGCAATTTCGTTGGCTTTCTTCTTGGTGAAGATGTAAAGCATTTTGCCGTTTCCTGTACCGTAAAGAATGAAATCCATAACCTTTGACGAAACGAAAATGAGAATCGCCGCATAGAGAACGCTGTCGATACTCTTGAAAACAATCGCGGCGGCAATAACAACAGCCGCGTCACAGAGCATTATCATTCTGCCGATCGACATGTGCGGCCATATCTTTTTAAGCAGTCTGCCGAGAACATCGGTTCCGCCCGAAGTCGCGCCCCTGACGATTATCAGAGCGATTCCCGCACCGCACATCGCACCGCAGAAAATGGAAGCGAGCAGCTTGTCACCGTGATAAGGACCTATCAGTCCCCTGTTCATCGCAAGCTTGACACCGTCGATAATCAGCGAAAGCACAGCCGTGACCCACAGGGTTTTGAATGTGAAAAACTTTCCGATAAAAATCCACGCAAGAATTATCAGCGGAACATTGAGCAAGAATCCCGTAAATCCGACAGGGCATTGCGGAAAAAGGTAGTTGATAATAATCGCTACACCCGTCATGCCGCTCTGCGCTATGTTGTTGGGAATCGCAAAAATATTTACTCCCAGCGAATACAGAAAACAGCCGATAACGAAATACACATTGTCAACGGCAAATTTTTTAACGCTGTACTTTTTCAAATCCTTAATCAGCGAATTATCCCTCTGCAAAAGTAGTCCTCCTCATTCATAAATCAGCTTGTAAAGCTCAATTATTCTGTCGGTTCTGTTCATAAGATAAAGATAGCCGAAAAGCGTTTCCATCGCCGTTGCCATGTGATAGTCCGAACGGCTGACATTCTTCGGCTGGTGTCCTGCCTTGGCATTTCTGCCGCGCTTGAATACTGCCATTTCTTCTTCGGTCAGCACCGGCATAATTTTTTCCACACCCTGCGCCTGTGCCGTAGCTCTCACGCGCTCAACCGCAAGGTGATGCAAATCGTTCGCAGGTCTGTTTGCGTCGCAAATAAGCTCCTCCCTGACCAGCAAATCAAAAACCGTGTCACCGATAAAAGCAAGAGTCAGCGGACTGAGCTCATTCGGCTTGACTTCCCTGTCTTTCAAAAAACGTTCCATATATTTTACGGCACGAAATCAAACTCAAGGTCATAGATTTCGACCGTGTCACCCTCCTGAATACCTTTTTCAACCAACGCGTCGATTATACCGCTTGATTGCAGAACACGCTGAAAATATTGCAGCGACTCATAATCGTCAAGGTCGGATCTTTGCAGTATTCTGAGAAGCCAGTCTGCCTCAACGGAATAAATACCGTCCTGAACCGTAATTGTAAACTTTCCGTCGCTGTTTTTCTCGAAAAATTCAGCAGGTATTTCTTCCTTTTCATATCTCTTGATCGGAGGAAGTGTTGCAAGCTTCGCCGCAACCGCATTGATTATTTCCTGAGTTCCCTCAACTATCGGCGCACACATCGTAAAGTATTGATATCCGCGCTCGGTGAAGTATTTTTCAAGCTTTTCAAGCTGTTCGTCGGTTGCAAGATCGACCTTGTTGCCGACAACGATCTGCGGAAGCTCAGCCATATCTGGGTTGAACTTGACAAGCTCATCGTTGATTTTGTTGAAGTCCTCAATCGGGTCTCTGCCCTCGCTGCCGGCGGCATCGAGAATGTGGACAAGCAGACGGCAGCGCTCAACGTGTCTCAAAAACTCGTGCCCGAGTCCGATTCCGTCGCTTGCGCCCTCAATAAGTCCTGGAATGTCCGCCATAACAAATGAATTGCCCTCGCCCATTGAAACAACGCCGAGTACAGGTGTCAGAGTTGTGAAATGGTAGTCGGCAATTATCGGCTTCGCCTCGCTGACGACCGAAATAAACGTAGATTTTCCGACATTCGGGAAGCCCAAAAGTCCGACATCGGCAAGCAGCTTCAGCTCAAGCGAAACGTCCCAGCTCTCGCCCGGAGTTCCAGGCTTTGCAAAGCGTGGAGTCTGACGCGTCGGCGTTTTAAAATGGGAATTGCCCCAGCCGCCTCTGCCGCCCTTTGCGGCAATGAACTCGTCATCGTCGGACATATCAGCCATAACCTTGCCCGTCGTCTGCTCTCGGATTATAGTTCCGCGCGGAACCTCAATCACGAGATCCTCGCCCTTTTTTCCGCTCTTGTGTCCCGACTGTCCGGGAGCTCCGTTCGGCGCTTTGTATTTCCTCTTGTAACGGAAATCGGCGAGCGTCGAAAGATTGTCGTTCACCTTGAAGACAACATTTCCGCCTCTGCCGCCGTCTCCGCCGTCCGGACCGCCTGCGGCAACATATTTTTCCCTGCGGAAAGCGACGGCACCGTTGCCGCCGTCTCCAGCTGTGATTTTAATTTTTGCTATGTCTACAAACATAGTTGTACCTCGTTCTGTAAAATTTATAATTCAGCTCTTGCCGCCTTGATATTCGCGACAAATTTCTTTGCCGTTTCGGTTATGAGCCTATAATCGCCTGTTTTTGCGCCTGCCGTGAGGGATGAACCTGCACCGACGGCAACCGCACCTGCCTTTATCCACTCACCGACATTGTCGGCGTCAACGCCTCCCGTCGGCATCATTCTTGCATAGGGAATCGGGCCGCGTATATCTTTGATAATCTTCGGGCCGAACAGGTCGGCAGGAAAGACCTTGAGAATATCTGCTCCGTGCTCCATCGCCGTAACCGCTTCGCGCACAGACATTATACCGGGCATCATAAGAGTCCTGTACCTGTTGCAAAGCTTCAGCGTTTCAATGTCAAGATACGGGCTGACAATATACTGCGCGCCGCAAAGCATCGCAATTCGCGCCGTCGCCGCATCCATAACCGTACCCGCACCGAGAATTATATCCTCAGGCGAATATTTTGAAGAGAGCGACTCAATGACCTTGTCGGCATGGGGAACGGTGAACGTCAGCTCAATCGCCGCAACTCCGCCCTCCATACAGGCGTCAACTATACGCTCCGCCTTGTCCGTTGTATCCGCGCGGACAACGGCAACAATACCGCAGTCCGTAATTCTTTTTACAATTTGTTCCTTATCCATAAACCGCACCACACTCAGTTATTTATTTTCGGCGCCGCAAGAATGCCTACACGGCGCAAAACATATTCATAGCACCAGTTTTCATTGCTGCTTCTCCACGCTCCGGGACCATGCCACGGCTCCTTTTCGTTGACAAGATGAAGAGGACCGAACGTGTTGTATCGGTGGGTGTAAAGCGTCATTTCAATACTATGCTCACCATTTGCCAGTCCGTTTATACTCAGAGTATACGGCGGATATATTATATCACCCTTTTCTTCTCCGTCAACCTTGACCGAAATCATTGCGCCCCTGTAAAATGACGCGCATATATCCATTTTGCCGTTTTGTGAAGAAGCCTTGAATTTATATGTAATGTTATCGCCGTAGAATGGAAAGCCCTGATTTGTGATATCGCCGAATCCGATCTTTTCGGGAAGTGATGTAACCGTTTTTTCGGTTCCGCAGACCTTAACGCCGAAGTCTCCGAGAATGAAGACATTTTCGATATCGGTCTTTTCACCGTATCTGTATGTCAGCTCAAGCACATTTTCACCCTTTACGATATCGGAAAGCTCGACGGTGAAAATTGAAATATCAACATAGTTTTCGCCTATGTTCTTAGCCTGCTCCTTGCCGTTGAAAACAATTTTTTCGAGCATATCCGGCTCTTCAAACGCAAGCTTTGCTCCGGCATAATCAATATCGCTGTCGAAACGGAACCTGAGTGTAAGTCTGTCGATCGGAGGAATTTCTCCCGAAACCCACGGCTGAACAATGTTGCCGCCGCGCAGAGGAAGACCGAGCCGTTCTCTGCAAATATTATCAAGTCTGAGTATTTCCTCACTCGGAGCAAATTCGCTGTCCGACGAGAGCTTGTATTCCGCCGTATCGAGAAGCAATACGTTCTTTCCCGAAAGGCTGTAATCAACCAAGCCTTTGACAGCTTTTCCCTCAGAGGTGTTTCTGCCAAAGCTCATCCCGCCGGTTTCCTTTTTGCCCTCAGCAAGTCTGATAAGCACGGAATCGTATGAATAAAGGCGGCATGAAATAATCGTTTTACCGTTTCTGTATGTTGTGTTAAGTTCGGAAATACTGCCGTTCTCGGTGTCGTAAAACTCGGCGGTAAACTCGCCGTCAACCGTTATTCTGATGTCGTCACCGCGGTCAATATCCTTGTTGACAGGCTCACAGCTGTGGCATATAAACAGCCAGCGGCAGTCGTTATCGCGGCGAAGCTGATAAATAAGGTTATCCGTCAGTCTGCCGTTGTCATATCGGAGCGTTACCGTGCGGTTATCCTCAAGCGCATTGAGAAGCGCCGCGCGTGAAAAATCAATATTTGTACTGCGGTCAAAAAGCTCTTTGCCGTCATCGGATGCAACGGCATCGCAGAGTGTCGGAGCGTCACCCATAAATATGAGCTTTCCGCCGTTGTCTCTGAACGAAGAAAGGCGTTTAAGGGTTGTTGACCTAAGCGTTTCACATCCCGGCACAACGACAACATCGTATTTCATCTTTCCGACCTTGAGCGGACACGCACCGTCTTTGCAAAGGTCAGGCAACAGCGACTCGGAAATAAAATCAAAATCAACGCTGCCCTCAATAAGCCAACGGGTCACATTCTGAAATCTGTCGTTGAGACTTTCGCGCAGGAGAGCCGATTTATCATTCGGACCCCAATGAAGCCAAAAGCTCTCAATCGGGTGAATTACGGCGACCTTGACAACGGGCTTGCCGCGCGTCAACGCTGTGTTCAGCCTTGCAAAATGATCTTCAACAACCGAAAACTTCCTGTACCACGGCGACTGATAAGAAATTGAAGCAGGATAGTCGCGTTTCGCCTCTCCGCCCATTGCATACCATGCAAGATGCGGAACTCTGACCGTTACTCCAAGAGCTGCCTGCCAGTCGCCCTGGTGCTTGTATGTTCTGAAATCGCAGTCCCAGCCCGTTACTCCGTAAAGCTCGGACAGCATACCCTCATATCCGAACTGATGAACAGCGGACTGAGCCTGTTTTGCGGTTGTAAATTCGTGATTGTTGCAAAGCATATCAATTCCGGGAATATCAAATCCTCGGTACGACCTCATCGCTTCGCCCAAGGCGGCACATTGGCTGTGCAAGGTCTGCTCTTCCATCATGTGACCTGTCAAGGCAATACCGTTTTTGCGGCACCAACCGCCGATATTATCGGCAAACGAGCTTGAGAAAAGCTCGGAAATAAAATCGTGATATCTGTATCTGTGAACGGAAGGCTTGCTCTTCGGCAAATCCCAAAAAAGCTCCGGAAGTGTTGCAAATATATCCGCTCCGTATGCTTTTTTGTAAAGTTCGGGAACCTTATCCGTCCACGGCATTACCATATCCATTTTGTCAAAAGAATTGTTCAGGACAGCCTTACGGGTAAACTGCGGCTCATCTGTAAAAATCGCCGGCACGGTTTTGTCAAACTCGTCGCCTGCACAATCCTTATACTTTTCATGCGTAACCTCAACGAATCGGTCAACGGCTTCCTTGCTGAGAGTATCTGCATAAGCCTGTCCGTTGAACCACTCCGACGGAGTGAGAATCTCCATAAAAGCATACCACTTTGCTCCGACCGTGTCTGCGTCCTCGTCAACGAGCCTGTATGACGACAGAAATCCGTCCTCATCAAGAACAACGTCGTAGCAGGCAAGGAGCTTTCCCTCATTTGATCTGCCTGCGCTGACCTCTGCCGACGGTCTCGCTTCCGCCTCCTTGAACGGAGTAAAAAGCAAATACCTGGCGCGGTACTTCTCGTCCTTGGTTACATATCCGCCTGCCGCGCCCGACGGCCACCTGTCCTCATCATAAAGCCACGCAAGCATTTTTTCACCCTTGGCTTTATCAACGCAGTCTCGGACAAGCTGCATATATTCTTCGCTGAGATATTTGTTTTTAAGACCGGTTCTGACGTGCATGTGAAAGCCGCCGAAGCCCATCTCTTTCAAAGCATCAATCTGCCTTTCAAGCTCATCCTTTTCAAGATAGCTGTTCCACGCCCAAAACGGCGTTCCTCTGTATTCGGATGTCGGGTTTTCAAAAAGCTCCTTTGTCAGAGCGGATTCTCCGTTTTTCTTGTACAGCATACATACACCTCAAAAATTATCTTCTCACGGCGGCATCAGCGCCGTTCATAATTGCCTCAACCTCTGCCGGACTTGCCATTGTTGTATCACCGGGGGTAGTCATCGCAAGTGCGCCGTGTGCGACACCGTAATCAAGTGCTTTCTTTGCGTCGCCCGACGTCATAAGTCCGTAAATCAATCCGGAAGCAAAAGCGTCGCCTCCACCGATCCTGTCATATATTTCGAGATTCTCCAGCTTCAGTCCCTCATACATCTCCCCGTCCGACAGACAGACAGCGCTCCAGTCATTGACATTGGCGCTTTTGACCCTGCGAACCGTTGAGACGATTACTTTCAATTTTGGATAAGCTTTTGACGTTTCTTCAAAAACAGATGCAATATTGTTTCGGTCTCCTGCCTGAACACCGAGGAGATCGACAAGGTCATCCTTGCCGCCGATAAGAACATCGACATAAGGCACAATTTTTTTATTTATTTCGCTTGCCCTTTCCTTGCCGCCGATATTTTTCCACAGCGACGGACGATAGTTAAAGTCATAGGATACTATTGTTCCGTACTTTTTTGCAGTCTTCACCGCTTCTAAAACCACATCTGCCGTTGACAATGAAAGCGAAGCAAAAACGCCGCCTGTATGGAACCAGCGAACACCGAGCTCGCCGAAAATATAATCCCAATCAATATCGCCGATATCAAGCTTCGACGCTGCGGTGTTTCCTCTGTCATAAACGCCGAACGAGCCGCGCACACCGAAGCCCTTTTCGGTAAAATTCAGTCCGTTCCGCACATTTTTACCTATACCGTCGTATTCACACCACTTAACAAGCGAGGTGTCAACACCGCCCTGGAGCATAAAATCCTCAATCAGCCGACCGACTTCATTATCAGCCAGCGCGGTAACAGCAGCGGTGTTCATCCCGAAGCACTTACTGAGAGCCTTTATGACATTATACTCTCCGCCGCCCTCCCAAACACGAAAGGAACGGGTGTTGCGTATTCTCATATCTCCCGGATCCAGCCTGAGCATAATTTCTCCGAGAGAAAGCGCATCAAATCTACATTCATTCTTTGTTTTAATGTCAAGCTTCACCGTCATCCCTCTTCTTTCTGCTTTTATAAAAATCAAGCATGGTGGGGTCTTGAACAATTCTTACAAATTCATAGATAGGTCTTGAATAGAAAAACACAAAGAAAGCAATTCTTAAAGAAATATTTATTTCTCCGTTTTCCATAAAAGGTTTTATCCATTTCCGTCCGATTTTTTTACACTCACTTAAAACTTGTTTTTCATATTTTGTTCCTACTGCGCGAGTTCTGTTAAACAAAATTGTCTGAAATAAATACTGTAAGCAATGAGCTTTTAGGTCTTCGTTGTCCGAGCAAATAAAATGGTCACACAACATATCAAAAGCATGTGTAACTGACATATTTTTTATTTTAAAGGTTGAAGATGTCGCAGAATTTTCTCGATTGAAATAAAAATATAAGACAACATCTATACTTTTTATTCTTATTTCATTTTCAAACAGCATTATCATATAGTATCTATCTTCGCCATTTGAAATTCCAACGGGAAATCTAACTTTTTTGGCAACGGATGTTTTAATAAGCTTTCCCCATACCGTTTTATAAATATAATCTGTGCTATTACAAAACGCATCGGATATCTTTATATTAAATACATTATACTCATTTATCGGAACCATTTTTTCATTAAGAATCGAGGTGAATATATATTTTGCACAAACCATATCATAACCGGATTGAGTTATTTCTTTTAAAAGTATCTCCACCGTCTGAAAATGAATATAATCGTCCCCGTCGACAAACATCACATATTCACCTGTCGCTTCGTCCAAGCCCTTATTTCTTGCGGCGGACACGCCGGCATTTTCCTGATACAGATATTTAACACGCGGATCCTTTTCGGCGAAAGCCTTGATTTTTTCCGCACTATTGTCCGTGCTTCCGTCGTCAATGCAAAGAATCTCAAGCTCCCTGTATGTCTGATTCACAACGCTGTTCAGGCAGTTTTCGATGTAGTTTTCAAGGTTATATATTGGGATTATTATACTGACAAGTGTCGACATCATATCACCTCAAAAATTTGACATTTACTCTTTGAAAAAAGTAATTATTATACTCCCGAATATGCATTAAAGCCGCCGTCAACGGCAATTGTTGTTCCGGTTACAAAGCCGGAATAGTCCTTGTCGCACAGGAACAGCAATGCACCTGAAAGCTCCTCCGGCTTGCCGAAGCGTCCCATCGGGGTTGCGGCAAGAATTTTGCCCGTTCTCGCAGTCGGTGAACCATCGGGATTCCACAAAAGATCCTTATTCTGCTTTGTTGAGAAAAAGCCCGGAGCGATTGCATTAACCCTTATGCCCATATCGGCAAAGTGAACCGCCATAAACTGCGTGAAATTCGCGACCGCAGCCTTTGCCGCTGAATATGCCGGAATTTTCGTAAGCGGACGAAACGCATTCATCGAAGTAATCATAACGATACAGCTATCCTCTTTTTCCGCCATATCTCTCGCAAAAATCTGCGTCGGAATAAGCGTTCCGAGAAAGTTGAGATTGAACACAAACGATATACCCTCCGGGTCAAGGTCAAAGAAAGTCTTAACATTCTCGTCCTTTTCAATAAGGTCAATCTTTTCAAGCGTCTCTTTTGTCGTTGTTCCTTTCGGATTGTTACCGCCTGCGCCGTTGAGAAGTATATCACAGGTGCCGAGCTTTTCGGCAACAATGTCTCTCGCTTTTTTCATGCTCTCAGGCTCAAGGACATTACAGCCCACGGCTATTGCCGTGCCGCCGCTTGCATTTATTTCATCGGCAACTTTTCCTGCCGCCTCCTCGTTGAGGTCGAGCACAGCCACCTTTACGCCCTGCTCGGCAAGAGTCTTGGCAAAGCCTGAGCAGAGCACTCCGCCGCCGCCTGTTATAACAGCAACTTTTCCGTTAAGATTTTCATGCTTAGTCATAATATCACTCCGATAATCTGTTTTTTTTAACTGCTTCCCACAGTCCGTTGAGATATGCACATCCGAGTGCGCGGTCATACAGTCCGTAGCCGGGACGGGCAACCTCGCCCCAAATCATTCTGCCGTGGTCGGGTCTGACATAGCCGTCAAAGCCGACCTCCTGCAGCGCCTTGACGATTTCGTACATATCAAGGCTTCCGTCGGAAGAGAGATGAGATGTCTCATTAAACCAGCTGTCTCTTATTTTAACGTTTCTCAGGTGGGCAAAATAGATTCTGTCGCCGACCTCTCTTATCATCGCCGGCAAATTGTTGTCGGCGCTTGCTCCGAGCGAGCCTGTGCAGAACGTCAGTCCGTTATACGGCGAATCGACAAGCTTCAGGAAACGTCTTATGTCTTCAATATTTTTTATTATTCTCGGCAAACCGAAAATGTCCCACGGCGGATCGTCAGGATGAATTGCCATCTTCACGTCACATTCCTCGCAAACGGGAATGATCTCTTCAAGAAAATGCTTGAGGTTTTTCCACATATCCTCGTGGGTAATGTTTTTGTATCTTTCAAACAGCTCTTTTATCTCGCCCATACGTTCGGTTTCCCAGCCCGGCATGGCGTAACCGTTTGAATTGTCGTCTATCTCCCTGAACATATCCTCAGGGCTTTTGCCCTCAACCTGCCTACCGTTATAGCAAAGGCAGGTAGCTCCGTTGCCCATATCCATGGCAAGGTCGGTTCTTGTCCAGTCAAAAACAGGCATAAAATTATAGCAAATAACCTTTACTCCCGCCTTTGAAAGGTTGCGGATACATTCCTTATAGTTTTCAATATATTTATCGGCGTCAGCATCACCGAGCTTTATGCTCTCGTGCACATTGACGCTCTCGATACACTCCATTGTAAGCCCTGCCGCTTCAATCTCTTTTTTCATATCGAGAATCATATCAAGCGGCCATACCTCGCCTGCCGGCAAAGTGTGCAAAGCAGGCACAACACCAACAACTCCGGGCACCTGCCTGATCTGTTCAAGCGAAACGGTGTCCTTGCCGTCGCCGAACCAGCGCATTGTCATCTGCATGATATCACTTCTTTCTGAGAATTATCATTCTTTAGGCAATACCGCACAATTGAGGTGTGCGGATTGCCTTTATCTGATAACTACTTCTTCTCCGGTTTTTGAGGATTCGTAGATTGCAGAAAACTCTTCGACAGCCTTGCCGCCCTCGTGCGAATCAATCGTGAAACGACTGCCCGCAGCAAGGCAATTATAGAAATCGCGTATCAGCGCCTCATGTCCGCCACCCCAATAATCTTTGCCTCTGGCAATATCATTTTCAGTACTGAGGAACTCAATTTCGCCGCCGTTATGAATAACGCAGGCGTTGTCACCCTCCACTCTGAGCGTCGCTCTTTCGCAAAAGACATCAATTATCGGCTTTGCATTAAGACTGAATGCAGTTGTTGCGTCGTAAAGTCCTATCGCACCGTTTTTAAACACAAATCTCGCGTGAACTGTGTCCTCAACCTCGATAACATCCTTTAAATGATCGTTCGCAACATGACCCGTAACGCTGATCACATCGCTTCCGACAAGATAACGGAGTAAATCCTGCGTGTGGATGCCCTGGTTTATGGCAACTCCGCCGCCCTCTTTTTTGAGAGTTCCATGCCAGTCGTCGGAATAGTAATCTTCATTTCTGCACCATTGCACAACAGCTCTTGCACCTTTTATCGCTCCGTATTTACCCGTTTCAAGCGTGTTTTTGACAGCTATTACGGACGGATTATAGCGATTTTGGAAGCAAACGCCGAACTCATGTGTGCTCATAAGCTGAGCCATTCTGATTTTCGCAAGCTCCTCTTTATTCATGGCGCACGGCTTCTCGCAAAGGACATGAATATCCCTTGAAAGTGCCTCTACCGACATTTCAACGTGAAGATAATGCGGCGTGCAGATATGCACAACATCGGGATGATCCTCGTCAAGCAGCTTTATGTAGTCATAATATGCCTTGCAGCTGTACTTTTCGGCGGCTTTATCCGCTTTCTCTTCAACTATGTCCGCAACGGAGGATATTTCTACACCCTCCATTGAGTTTAATATCTCCAAATGAACCTGCGCTATGTTGCCGCAGCCTATAACAGAAACCCTCATAAAACACCTCAGTATGTATCGCTCATATCATCGGCAACCTGCTCAACAACATTTGTTTTTGACTTGGAGTTCTTAACATGCTCCATGAGCAGATCGTAATATTTATCCTCATCAAACGGAATTGAAACCGTCTCGTTTGTCCAGCTTGAAAGATGGGCGGCATTGGAAATCGTAAGTCCGTTAATGCCCTCTTTACCGTCGGCAACAAGCGGAGTTCCGTGAAGAATATGTCCTGCAAAGGCATTTAAAACGCCCGAATGCTGTTCATTCTTTCCGTCGGTCTCAACCTCAATGTTATGAGTTTTTATTCTTGTAAAGCCTTCTGTGGCGTTCTGAATGTTGTGTTCAAGACCCTCTTCAAGTTCAATAAGAGTAATTTTCTCCGCATTTTCGCAGACAAGCTTCGCCTTATCGAGTGTAATTTCAAATCTGTTTGTTCCCGGATAATCGCCAGTCGTTGTGATAAACACGCCCGTTGCGCCGTTCGGATATTCGGCATAAATCGTAACATCATCTTCAACCTCGATATCATGCCACTTGCCCTCGCTGCAAAAAGCACGAATCTTTGACGGCATACCGCAGATCCATTGCCACAGATCAAGCTGGTGCGGACACTGGTTGAGCAGAACTCCGCCGCCCTCGCCCGACCATGTTGCACGCCATCCGCCTGAGTTATAGTAAGCCTGAGTGCGGTACCAGTCGGTGATTATCCAGTTCACACGGCGAATCTCTCCGTATTTTCCGCTGTCAACAATCTCTTTCATTTTTCTGAAAACGCAGTTAGTTCGCTGGTTAAACATCATTGCAAAGACCTTGTCGCTCTTGGCGGCAAACTCATTCATTTCACGAACCTGTTTTGTGTAAACACCGGCAGGCTTCTCGGAAACGACATGAAGCCCGTTTTTGAGAGCTTCAATAACGTAAGGAGGATGGAAATAGTGCGGAACAGCGATTATAACTGCATCGCATTCGCCGCTCTCAAAAAGCTCCTTTGCGGTTGAATATCTCTTTGCCCACGGGACATTTTTCTTTGCCCATTCAAGTCTGTCGGGATTGATATCGGCAACCGCCGTCACTCTCATCTCGCTCATATCGCCGTCAAGGAAGTTGCGTATGTGGCTTGAACCCATATTACCTACTCCGACAATACCCGTACGAATCGGCTGAGCCTCTTCAGCAAGCTTGTGCATTGCGTCAGCCGCCGCCTTGAAGGAATCCTTATATGAAGCGTAGGTATGCTTGTCCATACCCTTCTTTGTTTCGTCATCGTTTTCAAGGCTGTCAAAGCCCTCAAAGACTTTAAGATGCGGTTCAAGCGAAAGCACGATCGGCGCCCACTTGAACGAAAGATTCTTTATTATTTCCGCAACGTGACCCTCGCCCTCACCGGCAGGAACAACCTGACCGTCGGCATACATGGCGTCCTTGACATGCATATACTCGATATGGTCTTTAAGAAGCTCATAAGCCTTGAGTGTGTCAACTCCGCACTGAACAAAGTTGGCAGGGTCAAACACAGCCCTGAGCTTGCCGCCGCACGCCTCAAGAATTTCAAGACAGCGCTCGGCAGTATCACCGTATATGCCCTTTTCATTTTCATGGCAGCATTTCACACCGTTCTCGTCGGCATAGTCAACCATTGCCTTGACACGACGAAAAACCTCTTCCTTATATTCATCATAGCTGTCATCCTTATCAAAGAAGAAGCTGAACAGCCTGAGATACCTTGCCTCAAGTATTTTGGCAACCTCAACCGTGTTTTTGAACGCCTCAAAATGCGGCTCAAAATCGTCTTTGATGTTAATTTTGCCGTAGCCTGAGCCGATAGATGCGACCTTCATGCCCTCTTCGTCAATAATCTTTTTAATTTCCTTTGCCTGCTCAACAGTCATATTATTGATATTGAGTTCTTTGCCGAAGCCGCGAAGCTCCATTTCGGAAATACCGTTTGCCTTGCAGGCGGCAATCTGTCCACTTATTGAACTTTCGCCGGATTCATCGCTGAAAGCGGAAAAAATAAAATGTGCCATAAAATATCCTCCTTTGGTAATTACTGCCTAAACACAATATTACAGAATGATTATATCACACAAGAACAGAAAAATAAAGACATAAATGAAGTAATTTACCAATAATATAACATTTAATTTTGCGCCTCATATAATATAACGGAAGCAAAAGCTTCCTAAAAAGCAAGGAGGTTAGTTAATGGCAATTTTTACGAATCAGGCTACCTTGTCCTACAACGACAATGTTGTCAACTCAAACATTGTTACCGGTGAGATCGTTCAGGTACTCACCGTCAGCAAAAACGCTCTTTCCGACACCTACGAGAGAGATAAAACAATAACCTATATCATCAACATCGTCAATTCAAGTGACTCCGACTTTACCGGGCTTACAGTAACCGATAATCTAGGTGCTTATGCATTTAACACAACCACGCTTGTACCCTTGACGTATGTCGACGGAAGTATAAGATACTTTATAAAGGGCGACCTTCAGTCACAGCCGACTGTTACTGCGGTTTCTCCGCTGACAATAACCGATATTACGGTTCCCGCAAACGGAAACGCAACTATCGTTTATTCGGCAACGGTAAATGAGTTTGCTCCCCTCGACGGCGAAACAAACATCACAAACACAGCCACGGTAAACGGCAGAGGACTTTCTTCTCCGATAACCGCCGAAGAAACTGTTACCCTCAAAACCGGTCCGATACTTTCCATAACAAAAGCGGTATGTCCCCTTTCCGTCCCCGAAAACGGTTCGCTCACCTACACCTTTGTTATCCGGAACAACGGCTTTACGGCTGCAACGGCTGAGGATAATCTCATAGTCCGCGACACATTTGACCCGAAGCTCAATATAACAAACGTTACACTCAACGGTACGGCTCTCACCCCGACGACAGACTACACCTACAACGCCGATACCGGTGATTTTGCAACTGTCGCAGGCGCAATAACCGTTCCTGCCGCAACGTTCACACAGGATCCGACAACAGGCGCTTACAGCGTAACACCGGGTTCCGCTATACTGACGGTAACAGGCACAGTCTGAGACCATTCATCAAGTAAAAACCAAGCAGCAAAAAAGCGGTCGCCATATTTGACGACCGCCGATTGTTATTCAGTTATTAACAGAACTTTGGACTCACACCTTTTCATTTTACTCTGATTTATGATTAGATGTACATGTCACTCACTCTCTTCTGAGTAATTTGTTTTTTCGATAAAAGCTTTAGTAAAACATTGCACTCACTCTCTCAAAATTTATACAAGGAGCAAATTTACTTTTTCATCGGACTCACTCTCTCTGAAAAATTTTGTTTAACTTAAAACTTAATAAAACATCGTACTCACTCTCTCAAATAAAATTGGGAAAAGATTAACTGTTCTTCGGACTCACGCTTTCTTTTAAAATTTGTTTTGAGAAAAAGTCTTAACAGAACATTGCTCTCACTCTCTCAAGTTTAATTGATTGAAAACTGACTATGCCTTTGGACTCACGCTTTCTGTTATTTATTTGCACTTAAGCATTTTTCTTAACTCTCGGTGTTCCGAGAATCTTTTAACTGTTCTTTGGACTCACACTTTCGTAAGTTATTTTTGTTATTTTGAAGTCTTAATAAAACATCTTACTCACTCTCTCAAAGATTATTTGATTTCATAATTAAGATTTTATTATTTACTTCTTATTTAATACTAAGAAGGATTTTTTATCTGTACATTTCAACTCACTCGTTTCAATATCGTTTTATTGAAAAGCTTTAGGTGTATTTGGGACTCACCTTTTCTTTCATTATTTCGGGTGACTTGAGCTTTTGCTCTCCTTCTATGTAATGTGGGCGTTCCCACTACTCCGCGATGCCGGGTGTTTAGAATCTTTACTCTTTTAATTATTCATTCGGCTTCTTTGCGCCCTCTTTATTCAGATTCAACAGGACCGGATGGCGGCCATATTAAATTGTGTTTCATCATTATTCATCGGACTCGCCACCTTTCTTTATCGGGAAGTTTTTGTGTTTTCCCTTTGTTCACCTATATAATAGCATCGGTTTTATCGTTTGTCAATAGTTTTTTTGAAAAAACTTGAAAATTTTTATAAAAGTTGACTTAATTGCATTTTCGCTTGACTATTGGACAAATTGCGGTTAAAATATATTTATATGAAAAACGGAGGAACCGAAATGGCTGAAGAATACAATCCCGATATCGTCAGCGTTGTTGACGAAGACGGCACAGAACATATTTTTGAAGAACTGGACAGAATTGAAACCGATGATGCTCGCTATGTAGCTCTTCTCCCCGTTTATGACGATGCCCAGGACATTCTTGAGGACGACGGAGAGATAATAATTCTCAAGGTTGAGGAAGAAAAAAACGGCGACACATACCTCTGTCCCATTGAAGACGCCAAGGAGTTTGACGAGATCCAGAAGATTTTTGAAGAAAGGCTTTCTGACCTTTTCTCTGACGGCGAAGAATAAAATGAAGTAATACGAGCCCTGCCTTGTGCGATAACTTACGGTCCATATTAACCCTACAATTTTATTTATGGGAGCCCTGCTCCGTACACGGATTGCAGACCTCCCGATTTTATCGGACGTTGGGAGCGAGAACTGTACGGGAGGCACCCACCTGCTTTAACCGCAGGTTATTATTGACTGTATCCGGCTTGGCGGGGTTCAAAAACAAGGTGATATAATTGATAAGAATTGTCAGAGCGAACGTTCTTGACATAATTCCGCTTGAGGTCGGTTTTATCTACGCTCAGAAAACGCGCCTCTCGAACGGTCAGGACACGGTCGCCTTTTATGTATATGATCAGGACGGAGACAGAACTCTGCCCGTAAAAATAAAAACATATCTTGAAGCAAAGTTCGGTTTCCAGTACCGCGAAATTGCCAAACAGCTCGGCAACTACATAGCCTGCGACTCTGCCGTCCTGAAAAGCAACGGCGTTGTCACATTGTTTGACGACGGCAATATGAACATTTTTGATTCCAACGGCGACATCGCAATGCAGGAAAAGCTTGTTTACCAAAACTGCCCGATCAGAAGCCTTGCGCTTGACGGCAACTGTTTTTGGTGCGTCGTGCCGGACAGAAATTCCATCGTTAAATTCTCACCGATCGAAAAAAGAGTGCTTCTTCGTATCGGCGGCGGCGCTTCGGTTGCGTTCAGACGTCCCGTCAGCGTTTTCAAAAACGAGGACAAGCTTTTTGTTTGCAACGAAGCCACAAATGCAATACGCACGATCAGCTTGAAGGATTACTCAGTCAACGACTATATGACCTTCAAGGAACCGTTAAAAAAATATTTCAAGGTCGGTTTCTTTGAATACGTTGTTCTTGAATCGGGCGTTTACTGTATTGAAGAAAAAGATAAATAAACACTTACAGGGCAGTCACCAAATGTGACCGCCCTGATTTTTATTCCATATTCATAACTTCTTCAACTGCATAACGCACGGCTTTCGGCGCCTTGAGTCTGCCGTCGAAATCGTCGTCAAGGCATTTTTTATACCTCGCGTTTTTCAGGAAAATATCGCCCTGAACCTTTGAAAGGAGCTGTGTGAGCAGCTCTTTTTTTGTCGGGTTTTTCTTCACGGTCACTTTCGACAGCTTAACTCTGATTCCGCTTTCCGCCTTAACCGAAGCGACATTAACGCTCAGGGCGCCGTTTTCGGCTTGCTGCGAGAGAATCGATTTTCCGTCAGTCTCCGTTTCTCCCGCCGCGCAGACATCGCAAAATACGATTTTATAGTTCCGTTCCTCAGGCACAACGGCGGCATCTCCTCTCACCGGACTGATTTCAAAGATGATTTCATCTCCGATTTCCTGCACCGTCATATCCGTTTCGGCAAATGCGCCGTTCCTGTAAGCAAGCGTTTCTCCGTCGTCCTCATAAAGCGTAAAACGTCCGTTTCCACGGTAAACAAGTATTTCCAACGTATCCGGCAAGCCGCAGTCGTTGCCCTCGGTTCTGCCGTCGAGCGGAATAATTGCGCCCTCCTTGGCAAGCACGGGAATCTGTGTCGTGTCACGGCACATAAAGAATGTTTTGCCGCCGCGGTATATTCTTCCGCTGAATATGTCCGTATATCTTCCCTCAGGAAGCCAGACCTTTACCGCCGCCGTATTTGTAATTTTATCAACCTTTTCCGTCACGGGCGCGGCAATAAGCTCTGTTCCGAAAAAATATTCGTTCGGAACCTCGTACGCCTCGTTTTTCTCAGGATAGTCATAATACATCGGCGCAAGCAGCGGCGAGCCGTCAAGCTGAGTTTTTCTGTTCATTGAATAGGTGTAAGGAATCATACGGTGACGCAGACGAAGAAATTTTTTCGCCGTCATCTCAACCGCTCCGCTGAATTTCCACGGTTCCTTGCCCATAAAGGCATCCTTGACCGAATGGAAGCGCATAATCGGGCTGAACACGCCGAACTGAAGCCAACGCAGATAAAGCTCGTCATCACGTCTGCCGAAGTTGTGACCTCCGATATCGTGGCTCCACCACGAATAGCCTGCGTTTGATGCCGTTGCTGTAAAATACGGTTGAAAATCAAGAACCGACCACCTCACAGCCGCGTCGCCCGAAAAGCCGAGCGGATAGCGGTGTGAACCGAAGCCCGCAAAGCGCGAAAGAGTAAGCGGACGAAGCCCTTTTCTCTCCCTGTCAAGACAATAGTAATGATTGATAAGCCAAAGCGGATCCAAGCCCGGAACCCTTGACTTGCTGCCCTGCTGCCAGTCCAGCCACCAAAAATCAACTCCGTCATTTTCCAGCGGCTCGTTAATGAACTTAAAATGACCCTCAATGTATTTTTTATCTGTGAAATCGAAATTCACGGGCTCGTTTTTATCCTTGTCAACACCCATAAAATCTGCAAAATCGGCATACATATCCTCAAAAAAGCGCACACCCTGCGCCGGGTGAATATTTAGATTTACCTTAAATCCCCTGTCATGCAGCTCATCAAGAAACTTTCTGTAATCGGGAAAAAGCTCCGTGTTCCAGCTATACCCCGTCCAGCCCGGATTCAAAAAACAGCCCGTGATCTTCGCAATAGGATTTTTCGGCTTCGGATAGTCTTTCGCCTTGTCGCCGAAGCGTTCCGCCACATCCGTCCAATGCCAATCCATATCGACACACGCAACGGTCAGCGGAATTTTCTCCGCCTTAAATCTGTCCATCAGCGCAAGATATTCCTCCTGAGTGTACGCCCAGTAGCGGCTCCACCAGTTTCCGAGGCAAAAACGCGGAATGAGCGGTGTTTCTCCCGTAATGCGGTAAAAGTCGCGGAGAGCCGCCCGATATTCATTTCCGTAAGCAAAAATATAAACATCGGTCTCACACGCTTCGCGCGGTGCAAGCGTTCCGTCGGCGGCGAAAGTCAGCGTATCGGAATCGTTCATAATCGCGGCACCGCACCGAGAAATTATGCCGTCGCCGAGCTTCACCCTTCCGAACGTGACATCAAGCGTTCTCCTTGTTCCTTTCAGGTTGCCTTTATTGAAATCGGTCACGGTTCTGCCGTCGGCAAGTCTGACTTTAGAAAGCCGTCCCGACTTACCGATACCGAAGATGCACTTTGAGGTTTCAATTACAATCGTGTCTTTTTCATTTTTCTGAGTGAAATCGACCTGACCGAGGTCACGAAAAAGAACCGTTTGCGTCGGTAAATCACAAAACTTTCCGTTCTCGCTCTTCTCAATCCTGATAAGCTGCGGCGTTATAACCGTAATTCTGATATTACCGTCAGCAATAATGTTGCTTTCAAAGGCTCTTCCGTCCGCCTTGATCGCATATTTTTCCGCAAAGCTGTCCATGTGCTCACCTCACAATCCTGATAACTGCCGTTTCATATCCGCGAAGCGTTACGCGGTCCGAAACTTCCTTTCCGCTTATCAATTCGGTTCCTCCGCCGAAAAGCGCAAAAGACTGTTCGCTTTCTTTCATATTCACGGCAAACAAATAGCTTTCCGAATCCGTCTCCCTCGATGCAAAGAGAATACCGTCGTCCGAGGACGGTACAAGCGGCGAAATCTCACAATGACTATTGACAGCGCGTGCAAGCGCTTCATAAAACAGAACGTCGTTTCCGTCGCAGGCGTACAGAATACATTTGCCTTTTCCGTAATCGTTGACAGTCACCGCCGGCAAACCGGAGAGCTTTCCGCCGAAAAACTCCGCGATTTTTTCAGCGCCGAGAAGCTTCAGCCTGTGAATTTTTGAAGTGAGATTTCTCTTCTCACCGCAAAAATCGACGAAGCAATCCGCACCCGTCTGCTTTTTAAATTCGTCGGCGGTGATCTCTCCCGAAACAACCGCTCCCGCAATGTCGGCAAAAAGTCCGGGCCTGAGCATAACACGCGTTTTGGCAAACTCATCGAGTGTACCGCACTCCGAATTTATAACTATTGTGCCACCGTCACGGACATATTTTTCGATTTTTTCCTTTTGCTCATCGGTAATTATTTTGTAATTGGGCAAAAGCAATAACTTATACTTAGTTAAATCGTCTTCAATTGAGCAAACATCGACATTTGCCCTGAGTGCGTTCTGGAATCCGCCGTACATATCGAAAAACTCTTCATCATAGAAGCCGTCAACGACCCAGCCAGGAGTTCCCCAACTGTTTTCATACGAATAAACAATGCCAACATCGGATTTTGTTCGGGCATCGAAAATCTCAGGGTAAATCCGTTCAATATCCCTGCTGAGCTTTTTGAAAACGGGGGCTGTGTCCTCCCTGACATTTACATCCTCGGCAGTAAGTGAGCCATACCCCTGCTCGGCACCGCCCAGCGGAGCGCGCCACTCAAAAAATACCGTTCCGAACGCGCCGTAAGCGATATTCAGCCATGTCTGCGCGGCAATAACCTCAGGCAAGGTATTGATATCCGTATAGCATTTCTGCTCGGCAACAAGGAATTTCTTTCTCTCCGAGGAATCAAGCCGCCTGTTGAAAGCGTGTTCCATTGCCGCTCTCAACTGTACTCTGTATTTTTCTCCGTTCGGCTGAGGTACATAATTATCCCACGCGGAATAGTCAAGATAATCGCAGCCCTCATAGCACTTGACCGACCAGTTTGCGCCCGGCCAGTTTGTATAGAGGAAACGTCCGGGTGAGTTTGCTCTGACGATCGCCGCCTCCATACTCAGCAGACGGTGGAAATTGCGTGAAAAGAACTTTCTGTAATCAAGCTGTATCTGCAATGTCCAGCCGCCCTCACAGGCATTGACTGGTATATCAATTTCATCAAACGAATTGTACCTGTTGGACCATTCCATTGTGAACCATGCTTCATTAAGCTTTTCAATATCTCCGTATTTTTCCGACAGATACTTTTTAAATTCACGGTTACATTCCTTATCAAAATCGTGAAACGGGAAGCCGGGCTCATTGTCAAGCTGCCAGCCCACAAGCGCAGAATGACGGCCGAGAGCCAGCGCTTCTTGCTCGGTTATCCTTCTTGCATATTCGAGAAAATGCTCATCGGAAAGACATTGACCCTTTCGTCCGCCGAAGTTATAGTCACCTTTTTGATTTCCGCCCTTTACCGAGGGATATTTTTTGTAAAGCCACGCAGGACAAACCGCCGAAACTGTGCCGAGAATAACCTTTATACCGTGCTTCAGCGCGCAATCCATCGCACGTTTCATCGGTTCAAAGTTGTATTTGCCCTCCTCAGGTTCAAACCAGCTCCATGCAAATTCACCCATACGCACACAGTTAAATCCAAGCTCCTCCATTTTGGCGAAGTCGGATTCCCATTCTTTTTCGTCCCACCATTCGGGATAGTACGAGCTGCCGATCAAAAAGTCTCCCATTTCAATCCTCCTCAAAAGCAAAGCCCTCTTTTGATTCAGTATATCATAGCCCGACTTCCATTACAACAAAAAGAAATAAAATATATTCCGAAGCCCTCTCAGGGTTCGAATCCCCCAAAATGACAGCGTAACAAAAAAAGAGAAGCAATACCGAAGTATCACTTCTCTTTTGGCGCGCTGCAAGGGATTCGAACCCCTGACCTTTTGGTTCGTAGCCAAACACTCTATCCAGCTGAGCTAGCAGCGCATTTCTTAACGCTCATATATTATAGCACAGAGTTTTTAAAAATCAAGTGTTTTTTTGAAAAAGTCGGGATTTTTTTATTATATTTCTTTTCTATTATTAAGGCAATACCGCACAATTGAGGTGTGCGGATTGCACAGTAAGATTTTTCGTCACGTTGTACAAAAATTTTGCAGG
>SAMEA104315428__coassemble_843_pt1 | contig 35178 bp, 39 predicted proteins | sample SAMEA104315428__metabat2_low_PE_040 | metagenome-assembled genome bin SAMEA104315428 (sample SAMEA104315428) | gut metagenome | biome: Monkey gut; feature: monkey-associated habitat; material: faeces | place: China | collected 2013
CAGAGAACAGAAAAGGATAGCATGTATGAACTGTCCGCAAAAAATGACCGACTGACCTTGAGCAGCGGCAAGGGCGTATCGAACGGCAGGGAAATATGTTCCCAGAGGTTGAGGTTTACCGCTATGTAACCGAGCAGACATTTGATGCCTACCTCTATCAGTTGGTGGAGAGCAAGCAGAAATTTATCAGCCAGATAATGATGAGTAAAAGCCCTGTCCGTTCTGCCGAAGATGTGGACGAGGTAGCTCTTTCCTTTGCGGAGGTCAAGATGCTTGCCACAGGCGACGAGCGTTTTAAGGAAAAAATGGATTTAGACATTCAGGTTTCCAAACTTAAAGTGCTGAAACAAAGCTACCTTTCCGAACATTATGACCTTGAGGACAGGATACTCAAATACTTTCCACAGACAGTTAAGGAATATGAACAGCGTATTGTCTGCTATGAAGTCGATACAGCCCTTGCCGAGCAGAACAAGCCGCAGGGCGAGGAAAAGTTTTGTGCGATGACCCTGCGAGGGATTAAGTACACCGAAAAAGCTGCCGCAGGCGAAATGCTCCTTGCAATCTGCAAGGAATATCCGCTGTCTACACCTACCGAAATCGGCAGTTACCGTGGCTTTAAAATGGAAGTTTTCTATGATACGGTCAATGCCCACTATTGTCTTAACCTTTGCGGAAAGGCAAAGTACAAGGTAGATTTAGGCTTTGACCCTCTGGGAAACCTGACCCGAATTGAAAACGAGCTTGCAAAGCTCCCTGCCAGATTGGAAGCTGCCAAGACTAAAAGAACGGAAACTATCGCACAGTTTGAAACCGCAAAAGTTGAGGTACAAAAGCCTTTTGCCTTTGAAGGTGAGCTGAAAGAGAAATCGGAACGGCTGAACGCTCTTAACATTGAGCTTAACCTTGACAAAAAAGACCCTGCTGTGCTTGATGCCGAGCCAGAGCAAAGCGAGGAACAGCCCGAAAGAAAATGTGAAAATCGGGAGCGATAAAGTCATTTGCAGATTTGTATTGCCCCACTTTGGGCAGTATAATAAAGGCAGATAGTTACAAGTCGGAGGTGTGAATGATGTCTGGAGAGTTCAGATTTGAAACCTTTGTAGATACCCACAGCAATATTTTCAACGAATATCTAAGTTCTGTTGTTGCCAATCTCTCTAAAGAGAATGAGGAATACAAAGCCATTCAGGATAAGATTGAGAGTTTGTATCAGCAGTATCCGAAAGTGTTGGGTGTGTTTGATACCGAACAAGTGGCGGAGCTTACCAAAGAAGAATGTGCAGCTCTGATTAGGATAATGGAGCTGAAAAATCAGCTTGCGGATATAGAATTGCAGTCAATTTACTTCCGTGGCTGTTATGACAGCGTTGGGTATCTCAAAAAAGCAGGAATTTTATAACCGAGAAAAGGCGGCATTGGCGTAAAGCTGATGCCGTTCTTACATAGCCGAAAGGTAGAAAAATTCATACTCAAGTAGTATAATAAAATAATACAAAGTACGACTATAATTTTGAATGGAGAATATATAATGAAATGTATCTATTGTAATTCAGAAGTAGAACTTACTTCATCGGATATAATCACATACGCTATTACAGGTGCAAAGCTAACCAAGTCCTTTGTCTGTAAAACACATAATGCCTTTACAAATGATAATTATGAGAAAAAATATGTAGCCGATTTGGATTTCTTTAGAAACCATTTGGGACTTACAACACGTGATGGAAAACCAATTCAGTATAAAGCGGATATATCAATAGACGGAACAGAAATGCATAATGTCAAAATCAGTAATAGAGCCTCTTTGTATGCTCCCAAAGATGTTGTTGCAGGTGTGGACGATAATGGGCATAAAATCTTGATGGCACCTATGGAGCGAATAAATAAAATAAGCAAAGGAAAAGCAACAGCAGTCGATATTAGTGATGTAACTTTGCATAAGACCATTACAGCAGATAGCTTTCTCGGTTTCTATGCAGTTCATAGTGTTGCTAAAATGGCATACGAATGGTATTGCTATATAAACAACATAGAAGAATATAAAACAGAATATAAAGACATTGTAGATTATATTTTAGGAAATACAGACGGAGATTTTGTTGATATCATATTAGAAAGAAACTATTATTTTGCTATTGACCAATTATCAGAGGTAGGAACTAACGCATTTTTTCAATATGATGATATTGATGGGTATAGGTATGTTGTATTTGACTTTTGGAAAACAATCGCATATAGAGTGAGAATTTGTAAATCTCCCAATGGTGTAATACCTGAAATAAAGTCATTCTTTTTTGAATTATATTTATATCATATAGACGGAAGCAAAACTAAGACCGCATTTGGTGCATATCCTCTTGATGGCAAAACAAAGCCAGCATTTATTACAATAAAACCTGAAGATATGAAAATTGATTTATGGCGTGAATTTATGAAGCGTATTGAAAAGATAATGTCAACTATGGTTTTGTCAATCTATACCTTGAAAAAAGAAGTTGATTTGATTTCGTTAAAATTAAAAAAGTATGATGAGGGCAAAATAGATGTGGCTCAATTATTAGGTTTCGAAGAAAACAATATTGTAACTGTAATTGAAATTATATCCTTATTACACGCTAACAAGGATAAATATGATAAGACGAAATCGTTCAATTCAAATTTACCTATTATCCTAAATTTGAGAGGAGATACCATAGGTAGGACAATAGAGGACAAGGAGAAATTTATAAAAACATTAGTTGAACGAGATAAAAGCAAGACATTGTCTGAATATATCTGGCAAGGTATTTTCACATTCCAAGAGATTTATGGATATGAAATGAAGTTAATAAACCAAGAATAATTACAATATTACATAGCCGAGAGGTTTTCTTAATCGAAAGCCCCTCGGCTTCTTCTATTTCAGGAGGTGATTTTATTGAATGAGAAGTAACCGACCCTATGTGAAACTTGACCCTGCCGTGATTGAGCAGGCACGGCAGATGGACTTACTTTCCTACTTGCAGAGGTATGAGCCAAGCAACCTAAAGCGTGTGGCAGGTAATGTCTATTGCACGAAAGAACACGACAGCTTGAAGATTTCCAATGGTAAGTGGTACTGGTGGTCGAGAGGTTTTGGCGGTGTTTCTGCCCTTGATTATCTCATTAAGGTCAGAGAGTATAGCTTTGTGGAAGCCGTGGAAATGCTCACAGGTATTACGGCAGACTGGAAGCCGCCGCCTGTTTCCGTACCCAAAGACGAGCCAAAGGTATTGCTCCTGCCACCGAAAAATCGTGATTGTAACCGAGTGACCGACTACCTTTTCGGGCGTGGGATTGACCTTTCTATCATACAGGACTGCATTGCAGACGGTACGATTTTTGAAAGTGTCAAGTACCACAATGCCGTTTTTGTCGGTAAGGACGAAAGCGGAACGCCAAAGTATGCCGCTTACCGCAGCACGATAGGTAGCTCCTTTAAGGGCGACGCATCAGGCAGCGACAAGCGGTATTCGTTCCGACTTCTGGCAAGAGAGCCGACTAATACGGTGCACTTATTTGAAGCCGCCATTGATTTATTGTCCTACGCCACTTATCTAAAGTGTGAGGGTAAGGACTATAAATCGGAAAATCTGCTCTCTCTTTCGGGTGTGTATCAGCCTAAGAAAGAGATAAAAGACAGCAAAATCCCCATAGCACTAACAACATTTTTGAACGCCAATCCCCATATTAAGACTATCATTCTGCATCTGGATAACGACAAGACAGGCAGGATTTGTACTGCCACCTTAAAAGAATTGTTGCAGAAAGACTACCAAATCGTTGATGATCCTCCGCCTGTCGGCAAGGATTTCAACGATTTTTTGTTGTCCTATCTGGGGATTGCAAGACCGACTGTAAGCCGTGAAAGGAGTGATGCCCGTTGATTGTCTGCTGATATTGCCTCAAGAAACCAGCCCAACCACAACAGATTTTAAGAATGAAAGCGAGGATTTAACCATTGAAAAAGTATGATGTAACCCTGACAGGACACTATGAAAAGAGCATTACTGTTTATGCGGAAAGCCCCGAACAGGCGGCGGAAAAGGTAAGGATTATTCTTTGTGATACCGACCTTATCGACTTTTCTGACGATGATTTTGATTACGGAGAAGCCGATATTCAGGAAGCCGATGAGGAAAGAACGGCAGAAAACAGAGCCGATGATGAGGACGAGGACGAATGTCTGAAGCACGAGGAATGTTCGGACTGTCCGTACTTCTGCCCGATGTGTGGAGAGTGCCGTCTGGAGGACGAGGACTAAGTAATGTCTTACCAAGCACTGAATTTGATTATCCAAAAGTCTTTGGATACCAAATTCGCTTGTTAGGGGGCTGCCCCTAATACCCCGATATGAGAAAGGAGTTTTTAAGAATGAGTGAGTTTCTGTTTTTTACCATCGGCACAATGCTCGGCGGTCTGGTCGGTGTTGTGCTGATGTGCTGCTTGCAGATTAACAGGCTCTCCAAAAAGGAGGGATTGGAAAATGAGAAAGCGAAGCGTCCAGATACTTTTCCGTCTTAACGAGGAAGAAGCCGAGTATCTTTATGAGCTTGTGCGAAAATCGGGTCGCTCAAAAGAAGCGTTCCTTAGAGAAATGGTAAAGGGCTATCAGCTCTGCGAAAAACCCGACCCCGAATTTTACAGGATAATGCGTGAGCTGTCTGCCATCGGCAACCGTATCAATCAGCTTGCCGCCAAAGCAAACGCCCTGAACTTTATCGACACGCCGATGCTCCGTGAGGAAGCAAGGAAGTGGCACGATTTTCAGCTTGATGTCCGTAAAAAGTATCTGCTTCCCCGAAAGGTATCTTAATGGCGGTGTGTGAAATCTGGGATGTAAAAGGCAGGCTCGACCACCCGATAGACTATGCCGAAAACCCAGAAAAGACCGCCAACCCCAAATACACCGAAGCCGACTTGCAGGCGTTGGTCGATGTAATGGAGTATGCCACCAACAAGGACAAGACGGAAAAGCGGTTTTTCGTCACAGGGGTCAACTGCGATACTGCCACCGCCAGAGATGAAATGATGATTGCCAAAGCTGAGTGGAACGATGAAAGCGAGATTGTCTGCTATCACGGTTTCCAGAGCTTTAAGCACGGCGAGGTCACGCCAGAGGTTGCCCACGAGGTCGGCGTAAAACTTGCCGAAAAGATGTGGGGCGACAGGTTTCAGGTCATCGTTGCCACCCACTTAAATACCGAGTGCCTGCATAACCACTTTGTCGTAAACTCTGTTTCCTTTTTGGACGGGAAGCACTACCACGATAATAAAGCCAACCTGCGGCTGCTCCGTCAACGCTCCGATGAGCTTTGCAGGGAGTATGCTTTGTCTGTCATTGAACACCCAAGCGGAAAAAAGAAACCCTATGCTTTGTATCAGGCTGAAAAGAACGGTATGCCCACAAGGGATAATGTGGCTCTGCAGGCGGTGGACGAAGCTATCAGCAAATCGTTTACGCTCAAAGACTTTGACCGCCAGATGGCAGAGATGGGCTACCGTGTGAGCTTTGACCCCAACCGCAAATACTGGACGATAATCGGCAAAGGTTGGGAACGCCCAAAGCGATTATATAAGCTCGGAGAGGATTACACCAACGAGAGGATTACGGAGCGTATCAGGGAAAATTCCTATGCCGTAAAATTTTCCAGATTTGCCGAGCCGCAAAAAACCGTACAGGTTTTCCGTGTGAAAGGCTCACTCAAAAATGCGAAAAAAATCGGCGGCTTGCGTGGGCTGTATCTCCACTACTGTTACAGGCTCGGTATCCTGCCAAAAAGCAGAAAACAGAATTATGCAAGGCTTCATTATCTTTTGAAAGATGACCTGATGAAGATGGAAGCCATATCACAGGAAACAAGGCTGCTCTGCCGCAATCGGATTGATACGGTGGAACAGCTCTTGTCATATAAAGGCTCTCTGGAAACGGAAATGTCGGAGCTTACCGAACAGCGAAAGGAACTGTATTCCAAATCCCGCAAATCAGGCGGCGAAGAAAAAGAAGCGGTCAAGGCTCGGCTTACGGAAATTACGGAGAGAATGAAATTCTTACGGAAGGAGGTCAGACTATGCGGGGGCATCGAAGCCCGTAACGATACCCTCAAAGAAAAGCTAACAACCATACGGGCAGATGAACAGCAAGGAAAGGAGCTGATGACGAATGAACACAGGCGGCGAAGCGGCAGAACAAATCGTCCGAATGAGCTTGGAGGGCTTTGAGGTCGCTGCCAAAATTACAGGTGCAGGTGCGAAGAATATCGCAATCCTTTTGTATTCCATTCTCAAAGAAGAACAGAAAACAAAGGGCAAGGCAAGGCTTACGAATATGCTCCGTTCTGGCAAGGAGTTAAAGGTATTTACCGTAAGGAACAGCGACCTGAAGAAGTTTACGCAGGAAGCAAAAAAGTACGGCGTTCTTTATTGTGTCCTTGCAGACCGTAAAAACAAAGACCCCAATGCGGAGGTCGATGTGATTGCCCGTGCGGAGGACGCATCGAAAATCAGCCGCATTGCGGAACGCTTCAAACTGGCATCGGAAGCAACGGCTTCTGTTGTGACCGATGTGGAGAAAGCCAAAGACGAAAAGGCAGGTCAGCCAGAGCCAGACATCGGCGTACAGGACAAGGCAGAGAAAGACAAGCTCTTAGATGCCCTGATGGGTACGCCAATCCAAAAGGAGGAAAATGCCCCAAACCCCTCGGTGGCAAAGACCGAAAAATCCCCTCTGTCCGAGCCTACCTCAGAGCAGCCAAAGAAATCCGCAGAGGGGGCTACTATGACTAAGGAGAAACCTTCGGTCAAAGAGGAACTGCGGAAAATCAAGGAGAGCCGAAAAGAGCAGGAAGCAGATACTTCTTCTGCCCTGGACAAAAGCTCCGCTTCTGACAGGGCGAAGAAGCCGCCCGCAGGCAAGACGGAGCATAAACAGCCCCAGAAGCGGAAAAGAAAACCAAAATCCAAAGAAACGAGGTAAACAGTATGAGCATTTATGATGTATTCAGCGGCGGCAGCAAGCCCTTTGATAAAGCGGAATGGGCTGCCCAGAAGCAGGCACAGCGGCAGGAAGCCTATGAGCTGATTGACAACACCTGCTCCGAGATGATGGCAGACGGCGAGAGCTTCCGCCAGTATCTTGATGTGCAGGGGCGTTTTGACCGCTACTCGGTGGCGAACGCCGTTTTAGTATCGGCACAGATGCCCGATGCGACACAGCTCAAAGATTATAACGCTTGGAAGCAGAGCCGTGTCTATGTGAACAAGGACGCACAGAAAATCGTTATCCTTGAGCCAAGCAAGGAGTACACCCGTGATGACGGCACGAAAGCGGTAGGCTACAACGCAAAGGTGGTCTATGACATTTCCGAAACATCGGCAAAGGACAGGCAGCAGGCACAAGAGCCGAAAACGATGCGTGAGCTTGTATCGGCTATGATTGATGCAAGCCCCGTTCCCTTTGTTCCCGTTGCCGACCTTGAAATCCCTGCCTACTATGACAGTAAACAGCAGACGATTTTCATTAAGACAGGGCTTACGGAGGAACAGCTCTTTGTGAGTATGGCAAAGGAAGTGTCGGCGGCGGTTTTCGATTTCAAGCATAACGAGAGCCGTGATGCTTCCGATTTCAAATCCTTCTGCGTTGCCTATATGGTCAGCACCCGTTACGGCGTGGACACCAGAGGTTTCAGTTTTGACAGGCTTCCGAGGGAGTTTTCGGAAATGGACACGCAGGTATTCAAAGGCGAGCTTGGCTCGATGCGTGATGTTCTGGGCGAAATCCAGAGCGATATGTTTAAGAGCCTTGAAAAGAACAAGCCGCCGAAGAACAAAGAGCAGGAACGCTAATCGGAGGTGCAGCCTATGAAAGAAGAACGATACCACATCGCACTTGACAAGTACGACAAGAATATCGTTATCAATGCTTTGAACACCTTGCGTACACGGCAGTTGCAGGAGGAACGCCCCACCGACCCTGTTGATGAGCTGATTGACAAGGTGGCGAACGCCCCGACAAAAAAGGTCAGGGTCATTCCGTGCAGGTGCAATGAGGAACGATAACGACCAAAAGACGGGCTTAATCCTTTCTATCTGCGGCATCGTTCCTGTTGTATGGCTTTCACTGCTGACAGCACCCTATGTCAGCGGCGGCATCGTGGAGATAGTCAGCGGCTTATCCGTAGCAGTAAATAACCCGTTTTCCATAACGGTGTGTGAGGACAGCGTAAAGACTGTCCTTATTTTTTTGCTTGCCTACGCTATGGGCATCGGCATCTATTTCTCCACACGCAGGAACTACCGCAGGCGGGAGGAACACGGCTCGGCAAAATGGGGCAATACAGGTACTCTCAACAAGAAGTACCGAGATAAAAACCCGTTCGAGAACAAACTGCTCACGCAAAATGTGCGTATCGGCTTGGACGGAAAGAAGCACCGCCGAAACTTGAATATTTTGGTCTGCGGCGGTTCTGGTGCAGGTAAGACAAGGTTTTTTTGCAAGCCCAACGCTATGCAATGCAACACCTCTTTCGTGGTGCTTGACCCAAAGGGCGAAATCGTCCGTGACATTGGCGGTCTGCTCGAAAAGAAAGGTTATGAGGTGCGTGTCCTTGACCTTATCAATATGCACCGCAGCCATTGTTACAACCCCTTTGTGTATCTTCGGAACGACAACGATGTGCAAAGGCTTGTGACCAATCTCTTTAAGGCGACCACCCCGAAAGGAAGCCAGTCGCAAGACCCGTTCTGGGATACGGCGGCGAGTATGCTGCTTCTGGCATTGGTATTCTATCTCAAATATGAAGCACCGCCAGAGGAACAAAACTTCCCGATGGTTATGGAGCTTTTACGGGCAGGCGAAGTGCGTGAGGACGATGACAGCTATATAAGCCCTCTTGACGAACTCTTTGACCGTCTGGAGATGGTAAACCCAGAGCATATCGCCCTCAAGTATTACAGGGATTATCATTCAGGCTCGGCTAAGACCTTAAAGAGTATCCAGATAACCCTTGCCGCAAGGCTTGAAAAATTCAATCTGGAGAGCCTTGCAGGGCTTACTGCCACCGATGAGCTTGACCTGCCAAGTCTGGGGGAAAAGAAAGTCGCTTTATTCGCCCTGATACCAGACAACGATACGAGCTTTAACTTTCTTGTGTCGATTTTATACACGCAGCTCTTTCAGCAATTATTTTATCTGGCAGACCACAAGTACGGCGGCAGCCTGCCCGTGCATTGCCATTTTATTATGGACGAGTTTGCCAATGTTTCCCTGCCAGACGATTTTGACAAGATACTGTCGGTTATGCGTTCCCGTGGCGTGTCGGTCAGTATCATCCTGCAAAATCTGGCACAGCTCAAAGCCCTGTTTGAAAAGCAATGGGAAAGCATCGTGGGCAACTGCGATGAGTTTTTGTATCTGGGCGGCAACGAGCAAAGCACCCATAAGTATGTGTCCGAGCTTTTAGGTAAGGAAACCATTGATACCAACACCTACGGGAAAAGCTCTGGACGAAGTGGGAACTATTCGACCAACTACCAGATGTCAGGGCGTGAGCTGATGACCCCAGATGAAGTGCGTATGCTTGATAACCGCTACGCACTTCTTTTTGTGCGTGGCGAGCGACCCGTTATGGATTTTAAGTATGACATCTTAAAGCACCCCAATGTAAAACTGACTGCTGACGGAGGTCAGCCGCCCTATGTTCACGGCGAGCCGACACAGGCGGTTGCGACCCTTGTGTTTGACAGCGAAATACCTGATAACGCCGTAAGCGTTATGCCTGTCAGCACTTCCTATGAACTTCTGTCCGATGAGGACTTAGAAGAAATATTCAACATCTAAAGGAGGATTTATCTATGAAATTTTTTAACAAGAAGGACACCCAGAAGAAAGTAACCACAAAGCTGCCCATGACGGGCAAGGTCAGAACGGGTTTCCGCCGCTACTGCGTGGCGGTGCTTGCCCTCACGATGGTGCTTGGCACATCTATGACCGCCTTTGCTGCCAATGACCCCATTCAGGTCGTCAACAACCTTTCCGATTTTATCTTCGGTCTGGTAAGGGCTGTCGGTATGATTATGCTCGGCTTCGGTATCGTGCAGGTGGGCTTATCCCTCAAATCCCACGACCCGTCCCAGAGAGCGAACGGCTTTCTGACCCTTGCAGGTGGCGTAGTCATTACCTTTGCAAAGGAGATTTTGACCCTCATCACAGGCTAATTCCCCATATCCAGAGGACAAAAGACAGAGCATATCGGGCAGATCACTTCGTGGGCTGCCCGATATGCCCAATTTTAACAAGGAGGTGGTCGAATGTCTGATAACTGGGTCGTACAGAACTTGGAGAACGCCCTGAATACTTGGAATGAGAAGTTGGCTGAAATATGGCAGCTCGTTACCCAATCCCCAGAGCAATTCAAGGGCGGTACGATATGGAATGTGATTGTAAATATCCACGGTGCGTTGCAGGCTATCGGGCTTGCCCTGCTCGTGCTGTTTTTCGTCGTAGGCGTGATGCGTACCTGCGGTAACTTTGCAGAAGTGAAGAAACCCGAACACGCATTGAAGCTTTTTATCCGATTTGCCCTTGCCAAAGGTGCGGTCACTTATGGTCTGGAGCTGATGATGGCTCTGTTTAAGATTGTGCAGGGCGTTATCTCTACCATAATGAACGCCGCAGGCTTTGGAACGGCAACACAGACCGTCTTGCCCTCGGAAATCGTGACCGCCGTTGAGGACTGCGGCTTTTTCGAGAGTATCCCATTGTGGGCGGTCACGCTCATCGGCGGTCTGTTCATTACGGTACTCAGTTTCATTATGATAATGTCGGTGTACGGCAGATTTTTCAAACTCTACCTTTATACCGCTATCGCCCCTGTTCCTCTTTCTGCCTTTGCAGGAGAGCCGAGCCAGAGCGTCGGCAAGAGCTTTATCAAGTCTTATGCTGCCGTGTGTTTGGAGGGTGCAATCATAGTGCTTGCCTGCATCATCTTTTCGCTCTTTGCAGCGACACCGCCTGCGGTCAATCCCGATGCGGCGGCGGTCACAATGGTATGGAGCTATGTCGGGGAGCTTGTATTCAATATGCTCGTCTTGGTCGGTGCGGTCAAAATGGCAGACCGTGTTGTCCGTGAAATGATGGGCTTGTAAGGGAGGTGCTATTTTGGAAGTCAAGATAAATAAAGAAATCCGTAACTACACGGAGAGTATGTTTTTCGGACTGTCACTCAGGCAGTTCATTTTTTCTGTCCTTGCCTGCGGCGTGGCGGTTGGCTTATTCTTTCTGCTTCGCCCGCACTTTGGAACGGAAACGCTCAGTTGGGTGTGCATCTTAGGTGCGTTCCCCTTTGCGGCTATGGGCTTTATCAAGTACAACGGTATGACCGCCGAGCAGTTTGTCTGGGCGTGGATAAAGTCAGAGTTTCTGATGCCGAAAAAGATTGTATTTTTGCCTGACAATCTCTATTACAAAGCGTTGAAGCCGACCATTGAAGCCCACGAAAAGGGCTTGCCTGCCGTGCCAAAGAAGCAAAGGGCAAAAGCACAGAAGAAACCAAAGAAAGCAAAAAAGCGTAAGGAGGTAGACGATGTTAAAAACGCTTAGAAATCTGTTCAAGCAGGACAAGGAAAAATTTGTTGTGCCGAAATCGGTGCAGAGCGTTATCCCGATAAAGACTATCTGGGCAGACGGTATTTTCCTTGTCGGCAGCAACAAGTACGCAAAGACCTTTAAGTTTGAGGATATAAACTATACCGTGGCAAGCCGTGAGGACAAGGAAGCAATGTTCCTTGAATATTCGGAGCTTCTCAACGCTCTCGACAGCGGTGCGACCACGAAAATCACAATCAATAACCGCAGGCTCAACAAAGCGGATTTTGAGCAGACCATTCTTATTCCTATGTCCGATGACGGTCTGGATAAGTACCGCACGGAATACAACAAGATGCTGCTTGATAAGGCAACGGGGGCTAATTCTATTGTGCAGGACAAATATGTGACGGTATCGGTCTGCAAAAAGAACATTGAGGAAGCACGGAACTACTTTGCCCGTGTGGGTACTGACCTTATCGCCCATTTCTCCAGACTCGGCTCGAAATGCACGGAGCTTGAAGCGGAAGAAAAGCTCCGTATCTTTCACGACTTCTACCGCACAGGAGAGGAAACGGCGTTCCGTTTTGATATGTCACAGACGATGCGGAAAGGTCACGATTTTAAGGACTTCATCTGCCCCGATACCTTTGAGTTTGAAAAGGACTACTTCCGTATGGGCGACAGATACGGGCGTGTGATTTTTCTCAGGGAATACGCCGCTTATATCAAGGACAGTATGGTGGCGGAGCTTTGTGAGCTGAACCGTAATATGATGCTCTCGGTTGATGTTATACCCGTTCCCACGGACGAAGCCGTGCGTGAGGTGGAAAACCGACTGCTCGGCGTGGAAACCAATATCACGAACTGGCAGAGGAAGCAAAACCAGAACAACAACTTTTCGGCGGTCATTCCCTATGACCTTGAACAGCAGCGAAAGGAAAGCAAGGAGTTTCTGGACGATTTGACGACCCGTGACCAGAGAATGATGTTCGCCGTGCTGACAATGGTGCATACCGCCGATACCAAAGAGCGGCTTGACAATGATACGGAAGCCCTGCTCACGACAGCCAGAAAACATCTCTGCCAGTTCGCCGTGCTGAAATATCAGCAGATGGACGGGCTGAACACGGCTCTGCCTTTTGGCGTAAGGAAGATTGATGCCCTGCGTACCCTGACAACGGAGAGCCTTGCGGTGTTCATTCCGTTCCGTGTGCAGGAAATCTACCATAAGGACGGCGTGTATTATGGACAGAATGTTATCAGCAAAAATATGATTATCGCCAACCGCCGCCATTTACTGAATGGTAATTCTTTTATCCTCGGTGTGTCTGGTGCAGGTAAATCCTTTACGGCAAAGGAGGAAATGACGAATATCATTCTGACCGACCCCAACGCCGATGTTATCATTATAGACCCAGAGCGTGAGTATTCGCCGCTTGTAAAGGCAATGCAGGGCGAGGTCGTCCACATCTCGGCAACGAGTGAAAACCATATCAACGCTATGGATATGAACTCTGATTACGGTGACGGTGCAAACCCTGTCATCTTAAAATCAGAGTTTATTTTATCCCTTTGTGAGCAGCTCATCGGCGGGGCAAGTCTGGGGGCAAAGCAGAAATCCATCATTGACCGATGCACGGCAAGTGTGTACCGCTACTATCAGCAGGGCAACTATCAGGGAACGCCGCCGACCTTACAGGACTTCCGTGAGGAACTTCTGAAACAGGATGAGCCAGAAGCAAAGGAAATCGCCCTTGCCATCGAGCTGTTTACAGACGGCTCTCTGAATACCTTTGCCAAGCATACCAATGTGGACACCCACAGCCGTCTTATCTGCTATGACATTCTGGATTTGGGCAAGCAGTTACAGCCTATCGGTATGCTTGTGGTGCTTGACAGCATCTTAAACCGTATCACGCAGAACAGAGCCAAAGGCAGAAATACTTTCATTTTCATTGATGAGATTTATCTGCTCTTTCAGCACGAATACTCTGCCAACTTCCTGTTTACCCTCTGGAAGCGTGTGCGTAAGTACGGTGCGTACTGTACGGGTATCACGCAGAATGTAGACGACCTTTTGCAGAGCCATACGGCAAGGACGATGCTTGCCAATAGTGAGTTTATCATTATGCTCAATCAGGCATCGACTGACCGTATCGAGCTTGCCAAGCTCCTTAATATCTCCGACCTTCAGATGAGCTATATCACGAATGTGGGTGCAGGTCAGGGGCTTCTAAAGGTCGGCAGTTCCCTTGTGCCGTTTGTCAATAAATTTCCACGCAACACAGAGCTTTACAGGCTGATGACGACCAAGTTTGGGGAGGTGTAAAGGTATGGCAGATATTAAATTCAAAAGTGCGGCTCACCGTGATTTCTTTCTGGAAAATATGATGAAAAGCAGGGTCAACGACTGCTATCACAGGGCATTTTTCTATGTAATGGGAATTGCATCGGAAACGAGGGCAAACATTAACCAGATGTTTGACTTTAAGACCGACTGTATTGTGCCAGAGGGTATGCACGGCGGTTGGCAGACAAGCGGAACGGTCAAGGTCTGCCACCTTGCTTTCAATCTCTGGAACGGATATGCGGAGGAAGGACGGGAACGGTTTTTCACGCCAGAGGAATTATTCTGCTGCGAGTTTGCCCCGTATTTTATGGAGGGCATTAAGGTCAGGTATCCCGAATATTGCAGGGAACTTCCCACACCAAAGCAGCAGACAGACAATGTTCGATAACGAAATACCCTACGGGCATACCATTATGCCCATAAAATGGGCAGGAACAAAGAAAGGAGCAATCAATGAAAAAATATAAGATGCAGATTTGTGTAGCTGCCGCCGTACTGCTTTTCGCAGCGGCGGTTTTTTGCGGCTTTCAGGTGTATCACCACTATGCACAGGTGGACGAACAGACCGAAGCCTTTGAGCAGATAGCCGAGCTGGTGGAGCAGACCCCAGATACCGAGGGCGTTCCCGATGATACCCCTGTCAGCGAGGGCGAAGATGTGCTTGCAAAGTATAAGGAGTTGTATTTGCAAAACGAGGATATGGTCGGTTGGATTTCTATTGCCGGCACGACAGTCAATTATCCCGTGATGCAGACACCCAATGACCCCAACTTTTATCTGAAGCACAACTTTGAAAAGGCGTACAGCGATTTGGGAGTGCCGTATATCCAAGAGGACTGCGACCTTGCCGCAAGCGATAATCTTATTATTTACGGACACCACATCAAAGGGCAAAAGATGTTCGGGGCGTTGGAGAGCTACAAGGACAAGGACTTTTATGAGGAACACAAGAGCATTCAGTTTGATACCCTGACCGAGCAGGCAGAGTATGAAATCGTAGCCGTGTTCAAGACCGTTGCGTACAGCTCCGAGGGCTTCCGCTACTATGACTTTGTAGATGCCGAGGACGAGAAAGCCTTTGACGAGTATGTAAGCAAGTGCAAGGAGTTTGCCCTGTATGATACGGGCGTGACCGCCAAATACGGTGACAAACTCATTACTCTTTCCACCTGCGAATATTCCGCACAGAACGGCAGGCTTGTGGTGGTAGCAAAAAAGATTGCCTGACTGCTCCAGAGCTTGTAAGAAAGGAGGGCTTCTATGGCAGATATAAAAACCAGAGATGCGGTCAAAGGTACGATAAAGACCATAGACAAAGCCGCCGTTGCTTCCGAGCGAATGAAATCCGCTTATGCCAAGACAAAGGATAAAGCGGAACAAGGGTATTATGCGGACGAAAGCTCTGCCACCGAGTACGCTGCCGACAGAGTTTCCTGTGCTTCCGAGCGTGTGACCGAGGAAGGCGTACACCAATTCAATAAACAGGGTCAGAAAAGTATTCAGACCACACAGGAGAATATCGGAAAGACAAAGGACAAGATTGCCGATTTCAAGCAAAAGCGGGCTGCCAAAGCCGCCGAGCAGAGAATGGAAAGGAATATGTCAGAACAACACGGCTTGCAGATCCGTCACGGAACTGCAAGCCGTTCTGCTGCTCCCGATATGCCCCAGAGTGGGAAAAGCCAGCTCATAAAGACCCGTCAGCAAAGCAGGAAAACCATTAAGACCACCGCCCGAAATGCAGAAAAGGCGGTAAAGTCTACGGCGAAAGGCTCGGTCAAAACAGCCGAAAGAGGTGTAAAAACCGCACAGGCTACCTCTAAGGCAACAATCAAAACTGCCGAGCAGACGGCAAAGGCAACGAAAGAAGCGGCAAAGGCTTCTGCGAAAGCCGCCCAGAAAGCGGCACAGGCGGCAAAAGCCACCGCAAAGGCAACTGCGGAAGCAACCAAAACAGCGGTCAGAGCCACGATTGCAGCAGTCAAGGTGATTATCGCAGGAACAAAGGCTCTTATCTCTGCTTTGATAGCAGGCGGTTGGGTTTCTGTTGTGATAATTTTGATTGTTGTCCTCTTAGGTTGTGCCGTTTCTCTGTTCGGCGGTGGTGGCGGCAGCAATGCCTATACGCCTGTCAGTGCGGAGGTGGAAGCCTATGAGCCATTGATACAGAAATATGCCAAGCAATACGGTATCCCTGAATATGTTGAGCTTATCAAGGCGGTGATGATGCAGGAAAGCGGCGGGCGTGGGCTTGACCCGATGCAGGCGGCGGAGGGAAGTTTTAATACACGCTATCCCCACGAGCCGAATGGTATCCAAGACCCTGAATATTCAATCCAATGCGGCGTACAGGAATTAAAGGCAGCCCTTATCTCTGCGGAAGTGGAAAATCCGATTGATATGGAGCATATCAAACTTGCCTTGCAGGGCTATAATTTTGGAAACGGCTATATCTCGTGGGCGAAAACCAACTACGGCGGTTATTCCTATGCAAATGCGGTAGAATTTTCCACCATGCAGGCACAACGGTTAGGGTGGGAAAGTTACGGCGACACACAGTATCCCGCCCATGTGTTACGCTATTACCCGTATGGACGGGCGTTCACAAGCGGCGGCAATCAGGCAATCGTGGAGGTCGCCCTGACACAGCTCGGTAATGAGGGCGGTCAGCCCTATTGGTCGTGGTACGGCTTTGACGGGCGTGTGGAATGGTGTGCCTGCTTCGTATCGTGGTGTGCCGACCAGTGCGGCTATCTGGACAGCGGCATTGTGCCGAAATTTGCAGGCTGCGTAGATGGGGCAAATTGGTTTAAAGGCAATGGGCAATGGCAAGACCGAAACTATGAGCCGACAGCAGGTACTATCATCTTTTTTGATTGGGAGAACGACGGAGAAACCGACCATGTAGGTATTGTGGAGAAATGTGAGAACGGTGTTGTTTATACCGTTGAGGGTAACTCAGGAGATGCTTGCAGACAAAACCAATACAGTGTTGGAAGCAGCTCAATTTATGGTTATGGTATCCCTGCTTATTAAGAAAAGGGGCAAAAGAAAAACCAGAGGTTTAATCCTCTGGCTCTTTTGCCTTACATAGTCCGTTTACCGTTGCTTCTATGACGGAAAGCTCTTTATCGTCTAATTTGTTGAGCTGTGCGTCTAAGCGTCTGCGGACAGAACTTTTTTCGATTTCTTTATTTGGAAATATGTACTCGTCAACAGACACATCGAACATCGTAATAAGCTGGATAAACAGCTCAATACTTGGATACTGCCCCTCGTTTTCGATAGATTGAATGTGTCTGGGAGCATAGCCGATTATGCCAGATAGCTGCTCCCTTGTCATCCCTTTGGCTTCACGGGCTTTTTTAATTGCCTGCCCAATCGGCGTGAAATCAAAGTCAAAATGATTGTTCCTTTCGTCCATTAGCTCACCACCTATCCTCTGAAAATCTTACCTTTATATTTTACAGAGATGCGGCTTCTGATTAAACGATGCGAAATCTCTTGTAATGAGAGATAAAATATCCTATTGCAAGAGATAAAAATTCATATTTATATAGTTGAGGACATGGGCTCAGATAGTTATAATAATAAAACGTGTTTGAGTTCATTCACATAATTCGAGAATAAAAATTTTGATTTGGACTATCCTTTTATGTGTTTCAATCGTTATACATTATAGAACGGGATAAAGATTTTGAACTTCTAATAATGGGAAAGGAGGATTTTGTGCAAAATGATTTTCTACTAATCAGAAAAATGAAACAAGGTGATGATGATGCACTTGATTTATTTGTCCACAAATATTATCAAGACATTTTAAACTATTGTCATTATCATTGCTCTGATAAAACGTATGCAGAAGATTTGGCACAGGAAACCTTTGTACATTTTTTCTCAAAATTATCTGATTATCATTATAGGGGAAAAACCTTGAATTACTTATATACGATAGCCAGCAATCTGTGTAAAGATTATTTGAAGAAAATAAAGGAGATACCTCCGGAAGAAAATGAAATAGTGGAAGAAAACCAAATGGAAAATATTCTGAATAAAATTTTGGTAGAGCAGGCTTTAAAGCAATTACCAGTTGAATTATGTGAAGTACTTACACTTTATTATTTTCAAGAGTTAAAACTTACAGAGATTTCCGACACATTACAAATAGGACTTCCTCTGGTAAAATATCGTTTACGAAAGGCGAAAATTCAGTTGGAGGAAGTTTTGAGAAAGGAGGAATATGATGAATTTGGAAGAAAGAATGAAAATGTATAAGGAATCTGTACAAGTCAAATCTAAAGAAGAAAAAATACAGGAAACAATCTGTAAATCAAAAAATGCCTTTTTTATGGCAGAACAAGAACGAACGCTTTCTTACCACGAATTTTTATGGACACAGCTTCGTGTGATACAAAAAAGATGGTGGGTTCTTCAATTTATGCTTCTGGTAGCGTTATGGATTGCCTTAAGTTCTATCCATGATGAAATATATATTAAAAGAAGCATGGGTGTAGCAGCGGCACTGTTTGTAATCCTTATTATTCCCGAATTGTGGAAAAACAGGTCATGTGAGTGCATGGAAATCGAAGCAGCCTCATATTATTCGCTTAAACAAGTATATGCAGCGCGCATGTTATTATTTGGCGTTACAGATGTTTTTTTGATTACTCTGTTTTTAGGAACCGCTTCGGCAGGGTTGAACATTGGGTTGTCAGAATTAGTTGTTCAATTTCTTTTTCCGCTTTGTGTTACTTCTGGTATCTGTTTTGGAATCTTATGCAGTAAATATTCATTCAGTGAAACAGTTGCTATTATTCTGTGCGTTATATGGAGTGCAGTATGGCTTTTTGTTGTTTTGAATGAAAATGTATATACAATGGTAACTATTCCTGTTTGGTTAGCTTTACTGGGAGCAACAATACTTTTTCTTATTCTTACTGTATGCCGTATTTTAAAGAACTGTAATCAATATTTGGAGGTGTCACTTGATGAAATTAGAACTTGATGGTTTAACAAAAGAATTTGGTGATTTTACGGCTGTAAATCATATAGACCTTACTATGACAAACGGTGTATATGGTCTTTTAGGCGTAAACGGAGCAGGAAAAACAACCTTGATGAGAATGCTGTGTACCTTACTAAAGCCTACGAGCGGAACCATATATTGTAATGGGAAAGATATTTTTAGTATGGATAGCGAATACCGTAAACTGTTGGGATATTTGCCGCAGGAATTTGGATTCTACCCCGAATTTACCGTAGAGGACTATTTACTTTATATTGCAGCCTTGAAAGGAATCCGTCCTGTTGTCGCAAAAAAACGTGTAAAAGAGTTAATTGCTAAGGTTGGTCTTTCAAAGGTAGCAAATAAAAAAATGAAAAAATTATCTGGCGGTATGAAGCGCAGGGCAGGAATTGCACAGGCTATGTTGAACAACCCGAAGATTCTGATACTTGACGAACCGACGGCAGGGCTTGACCCGAATGAAAGAATTAGATTCCGAAATTTGATTAGCGAACTTTCAGAGGACAGATTAGTATTATTATCCACACATATTGTTTCTGATATTGAATATATAGCCAATGAAATTTTGTTGATGAAAGACGGAAAACTTATGCACAAAGGAACCGCAGACGAAATAATAAATTCTATGACGGAAACGGTCTGGGAATGTTTTGTGGAAAAGAACATGGTATCTGATTTTATGAAAAAGTATAAAATTTCAAATATGAAATCAGAAGCAGACGGTGTTATCTTAAGAATTATTTCCCATGAAAAACCATTTGTAAATGCCCAAAGCGTAGAAGCTTCGTTAGAAGATGTATTCTTATATTATTTTGGAGAGAAGGCAGGTGATGAAAATGCTGCGATTTGAAATAAAAAAGGTGTTTTCTAAAACTAAAAACAGGATAACAATTATAGTTTTGCTTGTGATACTTATTGCGACCAGTATTTTAACGATTAACAGAGTTGAGTATGTTGACGAAAGCGGGAATCATTTAACAGGTATTTCGGCAGCAAAAAACCTTAGAGAAGCCAAAAACGAATGGTCAGGCTACCTGACGGAGGACGTTTTCCAAAACGTTCTTGAAGAAAACAGAAGTATTAACAATGAAGCATCATCAGATAGCATTGAGGAAGAAAATAAGAGATTTGCAAAGAAACAGGGGATTTCAACAATCAGAGATGTTATCAATTATGCGTTTAGCGAATACAGAGATTATAATGATTTTGCCATTGATAACATTTCTGATGATGAAGCCAGCACTGTCTATGAAAGAAGAATTTCTACTTTAAAAGAATATCTTGATTCTGGAGAAGAAACATTTACAGAAAAAGAAAAAAGTTTTCTGATTCAGCAATATGAAAATTTAGATACACCTTTTTATTATGAATATATGGACGGTTGGTCAGCATTACTGCAAAACATATCAACATTTATACTGATTTTGGCATTAGTGATAGGTTTTTTTGTGTCTGGAATATTTTCAGACGAATTTCAGACAAAAGCGGATTCCATTTTCTTTTCAACCAGATTAGGAAGAAATAAAGGTGTTCTATCAAAAATAGGGGCGGGTCTTACGATTGTTTCAGCTTTCTATGCAGCTTTTGTATTTTTATATACGTTTATTGTCCTTTCGGTGTTGGGAACAGATGGAGCAAACTGTCCGATTCAGTTAGATTTATGGAGAAGTGCATATAATGTGACATTTTTACAGGCATATTTGCTGATTGTGGCAGGTGGTTATATTGGCACATTGTTCGCTTCCATGTTAGCAATGCTGGCTTCGGCTCTGACACGTTCTACACCAACTGCAATCATTGTACCCTTTATTATATTATGTGCATTTCCGTTTTTAAGCAGAATTATTACTTTACCGGGATTATGCTCTTTCTTCCCTGACCAGTTATTAGAAATTTATTTGGATATTAAAGAAGCTGGACTTGTAACACTGGGAGGTAAAGTAACAACAATAGCAACCGTTATTGTTCCTGTATATGCCGTGATATGCTTGATTCTTCTACCTATACTGTATAAGGTCTACAAAAAAACGGAGATAAAATAAATGAAGCGATATACAAGACGAAAAAGCTATAAAGTGAAAATATTATTTAGCCTGCTGTTTTTAATAATCTTGTGTATGATGGCAGGCAAGGTACTTAATTCAGATTTTACATTACTCCCTCTTGATAACATAACACATCATGTTGCCAGTGAGGATAATGGTTGGAATCTGATTCTTGTAAATCGCAATAGTTATATTCCTGATGATTATAAAGTAGAACTTACAGAATTATCAAATGGGGAAAAAGTAGATTCCAGAATTTATCCAGAATTGCAGGAAATGTTTAATGACGCAAGGGCGCAAGGGTATGGTTTATTTGTCAGAGAGGGATATAGGACGCAGGAAGAACAACAGCAGCTATTGGACGAAAAGATAGAAGCGTATGAAAATGAAGGAAAATCGAAGTCCGAAGCGAAAAAACTTGCAGAACAATGGGTGGCAATTCCTGGAACCAGTGAACATCAGTTAGGAATTGCGGTTGATATAAATGCTGACACTACAAAAAGTTCAAGTGATGATGTATATAGCTGGCTTGCGGAAAATGCTCATAAATATGGCTTTATAAAGCGTTACCCCTCAGATAAAACAGATATAACTGGTGTCATAAACGAACCTTGGCATTATAGATATGTTGGAAAAGAAGCCGCTTTGGAAATATATTCTCAGGGAATGTGTTTAGAGGAATATATAGATACGCTGGAATAGAATGGAGGTTGAGGTATATGGAATGGGTGTATTGCCCTATTTGCAAAAATAAAACTCGAACTAAAATACGAAAAGATACAGAGTTGATAAACTTTCCTTTGTTCTGTCCGAAGTGTAAACAAGAAAGTGTAATCAATGTGACAAAACAAAAAATAACAGTTGTAGAGCCAGACGCTAAGACGCAGAGCCGATGAACTTGTGAAATGAAATCACAGTTTGTCGGCTCTGTTTTTATATAATCACAGGTAGGACAAGCCCACCGAATAAAAAAAACGGTGCTTTTGGTGGGCTGTATTGTCACGCTTAAATGAATGCCCCTCTAAACCCGTTTTGAGTTTGGAGGGATTTTTTATGTGTTGGTCTAATACCATCACGCCGTTGTTTATAAGAAGCGGCAACTATTTACATAGTATCACGAATAAGCGAGGATAACCTGTTAAAAAAATCCCTGCTTGGGCGTGGTACTCTTATACCTCGAAAGTAGATGTCAAATCTCTACAAAATAGAAGTGATTATGCTTATATCCGCATTGGCTTGACAGCCTTTGCGGATTTTTTCGTGTCGCTTTTTGTAAAAACGCAGGACAAGCCTAATTCTGGCGTTGGATGCCGTTCACCGCCTGCCAATCTGAATTTTTCAAACAATTCAGATTGGAGGAAACAGAAGTGTTTGACAACACAAATCCCTATACAATCCGTTTCGAGGAAACGGACGGCAGAAAACGCTACTTTGTAGCATTTACAGATGGGCAGGGTAACTTCCAAGAAACAGAGGTTTCAAAGGCTGTTTATATGGAGTTTTGCCACTTTATCAAGCGTGAGCGTAATCTTCGCAGGTCTGATGAAAGGCATTTGGAGCAATCGGAACTGACCGAGGAAACGCTTTGCAGACGGGCGGTACATAAGCCAAAGCCTGTTGACGATGCGGTAAACGATAATATCCGAATGGAACGGCTCAACCGAGCAATTATGGAACTGCCCGAAATACAAAAGCGGCGGTTTATGCTCCACTTCGATTTAGGCTTAACCTATGAGCAGATTGGAGCTATGGAGGGCTGTACGAAAATGCCTATCAAGCGTTCTATTGACAGGGCGATTGAAAAAATTCGCCTTGCATTAAAAAACTTTTGATTTTTAGGGGCTACTTATAGCTTCTGAGTGTGGAAACAGGTGAAGGGATAAAAACCTTTGCCTGTTTTCCTTTGTGTGGCGAAAACGGGATTGCACCTTGAAAACTGAATACCCATTCGCCAAATACTTCCTCTTTGTGATTGTGATGAGCATAAGCGTGTGTAGCGATACGCCAAGACCTGCCGATTAGCAGAAAGCGTTGAAAGGTGGTGAGCGAGTAACTATCGACTCAAAATATCGGGCAGCTCCCGATTTCGCCATAACCCACAAAGAGCATAATGGTACTCCCGTCCAGTCATAGTCCGAGCGTGATTAAACCGTCGCAGGCAATGAGGGCGGCTCTGTCAGAACGACAGTTGGGGTGGAACCCCCGTGGCGTCAGTTAGCTGCTGACCGTTTGGCGACTTCCCTGCGTGTTATAACGCATTGCATTTCGGGGTGTCGAGGACAAATTGAAATGCTCCTATCATAAAGCCAAACGCAAGGCGGTCTATGGAAACAGAGTTTTGTTTTATGCTCTCCCGACCTTAAATACTTCCTTGTGTTTGGCTGCCTACATAGGCAGAAATCTCTTGCCTAAATTCAGATAGGAGGTCAAACAAATGGAGAAAACGATTAAGCGTGGGGATATTTACTACGCAGAACTTAACCCCGTTATCGGCTCGGAGCAAGGAGGTACACGCCCTGTACTTATCATTTCTAATGATATAGGAAACAGGCATAGCCCCACGGTTATCGTTGCCGCTATCACGAGCCGAGTACACACAAAGGCAAAGCTGCCCACCCATACTGCTATCAGAGATTTTGAGGGTCTTAACAAGGACTCTATTATTTTGCTTGAACAGATACGTACTATTGATAAGAAGCGTTTACAGGAATATATCGGTATGCTTTCCGAAAGTGAGATGGCAAGAGTTGATAAGGCTCTTGCCATTAGCGTTTCGCTGAACATACTAAAAGGTACAAATTGATGATTTCATAGAAATTCGCACATTGGTCATTTGATGGCTGTACTTCTATAATTGAGGTACAGCCGTTTTAATTTAGCGGAGGTAGACAGATGGAAGATGTAAAAGTATCTAATGGTGCAGATTGCCAACTTGAACAAAAATGTGACGAGAAAGAACGATTTGACAAATTTATGAATGTGATGGTGCAAATCGTAGAAAAGTACGGGCAGTCAGTTTTGCAGGATTTAGATTGTGTTGCGTAGAAATACGCAACCTTACATAGAAACATTTTCCTATATTTATTATGGAGGTGCAATATGAACAGAGAAGGAAAAAAGTGCGTTCTGTATCCAAGAGTTAGTACAGAAATGCAGGTTGATGGATATAGCCTTGAGGGTCAGAAAAACGGATTAAAACGATTTGCAGACCGAGAAGAAATGGAGATTGTCGGCATTTATGAGGATGCAGGAAAGTCGGGAAAATCTATTGAGGGTCGCCCTGCGTTTAAGAAAATGCTTTCTGATATTGGGAATGGATTGGAAATAGATTATATTCTGGTATATAAACTTTCCCGATTTGGCAGAAATGCAGCAGACATATTAAATTCATTAGAGTATGTGCAATCCTACGGCGTAAATCTGATTTGCATTGAAGAAGGGATTGACTCATCACAGACAAGCGGCAAACTGTTAATATCTGTCCTTTCTGCTGTTGCTGAAATTGAAAGAGAGAATATTATCGAGCAGACGATGAATGGTCGCAGAGAAAAAGCAAGACAAGGCGGTTGGAATGGCGGATTTGCTCCGTATGGATATTATTTGAAAGACAATCAGCTTTTAATAGAAGAAAGTGAAGCGGCGGCTATTCGCATTATATTTGAGAAATTTGCAGGCTCGGATATAGGGTACGGCGGTATCGCTAAATATCTTAATTTGCAAGGAATAAAGAAAATACCCCGACAGAATGGTACTTTGGAAAATTGGAGTGGTCATCTGGTGAGGCAGATATTAGACAATCCTGTTTATTGTGGCAAAATTGCTTATGGTAGAAGAACAAGGGAAAAAGTTAAAGGCACGAAAAATGAATATAAGCAGGTACACGCCGAAGATTATATATTAGAGGACGGGCAGCACGAAGGTATTGTCAGCGAGGAATTATGGCAAAAAGTTCACGCTAAGCGTGTAGCTACGGGAATAAAGCAACCGTCCAAAACAGGTAAGGATAGGTCGCACCTTTTAACTGGTGTGTTGAAATGCCCTCTTTGTGGAAGCCCGATGTATACCAATAAGCACGCTTGGACAAATAAGGACGGCACATATAAAGAAGTGTACTATTATATTTGTGGCAGAAATAAGCAGGAGCGTGGTCATTATTGTGAGTACAAAGCATCGCTAAGAAAAACAGATATAGAGCCGCTTGTTATCGAAGCAATTAGAGAGTTAGTAAGTGATAAGAGCTTTGCAAAGGAAATTAAAAAACGATTTGGTGTCCAGACCGATACGAGCAAAATAGATAAGGAGCTTGCAAATTATGAAAGTAAGTTGAAAGAGGTTGATTTGAACAAAGCCCGTTTGGAACGGGAAATTGACAATCTTCCTGCTGATGCAAAATATCGGGAACGAAAAATCCACGATATGACAATAAGACTTGATGGACTGTATGACACAATAGTGGAGTTGGAAGAACGAATTGAAGATGCAAAATTGCGAAGAAGCTCTATTGAGATGGAAGCAATCACGCTTGAGAATGTTTACAGAATTATGGAGAACTTCAGCAAACTTTATGCTATAATAAGTGACGAGGAAAAGAAAAGCCTTGTTTCCTATCTGATTAAAGAAATTCAGATATACCCTAACGGCACATCAGACAGGATTTTGAAGTCGATAGAGTTTAATTTTCCGATTTATCGTGACGGACGGGAGATAAGGAAACTTTTGTGGGAAAACGGTAATACCGTTGAGACTGTTGCGTTATTGGTCAGGGATCGGAACTTCTTTAAATAAATTAAACCGACTTTTATACTGTCATTTTATCCTTGTAAAATAGATTTTTTTATTATATAATTGTATGAAGTCAGGAGGCGATCAAATGTCAATACCCTTAGCACAGCAGCTCAGGCCGCAGACGCTTGACGATGTTGTCGGCCAGCGTCATCTTATCGGCGAAAACAAGCCGCTGAGAAATATAATTGAGTCGGGCGAGCTTCCGAATATGATATTCTACGGGCCGTCCGGAGTTGGTAAAACAACAGTTGCCTCGATCATTGCAAAAGCGACGGACAGGAAGCTTTGCAAGCTCAACGGTACGACGGCAGGCACAGCGGATATCAAAGCAATCGTAGCCCAGCTTGACACATTTGAAGCGCCGAACGGAATACTTCTTTACCTTGACGAAATTCAGTATTTCAACAAGAAGCAGCAGCAGACCCTGCTCGAATACATTGAGGTTGGCTCAATCACCCTTATCGCTTCGACGACGGAGAACCCATATTTTTACGTCTACAATGCAATTCTCAGCCGTTCGACGGTGTTTGAATTTAAGGCAGTCGATGCCGACGATATTGTTCCGGCAGTTCGGCGCGCATTTGATTTTCTTGAGCAAAAACGCGGAATGAAATTCAGCGTCGATGACGATGCAATCAGGCACATTTCCTTTGCGTGCGGCGGCGACGTCCGCAAAGCGATAAATTCTGTTGAGCTATGCGCTCTTTCCACGAAGCCCGGTTCCGACGGAATCATCAAAATCACAGCCGAAACCGCACGTTCGCTGACTCAGCGAAGCTCAATGAAATATGACCGTGACGGCGACGAGCACTACGACATTGTCTCCGCCTATCAAAAATCCATGCGCGGCTCAGACCCAGACGCGGCTCTGCATTACCTTGCAAGACTTCTCAATGCCGGCGATCTTCCGTCGGCGTGCCGCAGGCTTATGGTCTGCGCCTGTGAAGATGTCGGTCTCGCCTACCCGATGATAATTCCGATTGTCAAATCGGCGGTTGACGCCGCAATGATGCTCGGTCTGCCCGAAGCGCGGATTCCGCTTGCCGATGCGGTGGTTCTCGTCTGCAACTCCCCGAAGTCCAATTCAGCATATATGGGAATTGACGCTGCAATGAGCGATATTCAAAGGGGCAAAAGCGGTCCTATTCCCCGTCAGCTTCAAAACAAGCATTTTGACGGAGAGGACAATCCGAACAAGGGGCAGTTTTATCTCTATCCCCATATATATGAAAACCATTGGATTTATCAGCAATATCTGCCCGACGCGATAAAAAATGCGCGGTATTATGAATACGGCGAAAATAAAAACGAGCAGGCAGCAAAAGCATACTGGGACAAAATCAAAAAGAAGAAATAAGCAAGGGACTGATTCGCCATCAGTTCCTCTTTTTTGCGTCCTCTATCTTTTTCTTGCTGTCGCCGCGAACCTGATCGCGCAAACGTACCATATATTCCGAAAAGGTCACCTTGTCGTTGCCGTAGTTCATCTGAAGCTCATACTCAAGCGGTAGCCATGTAGCTATATCGGACTCGTTATGCTGAATCAGCGCCTCCAAATTATCCAGCGCCTTAAAAATCTTGGCTTCAAGCGTTTTGCGCTCAGCCATCTCGTCATAAAGAGAAGCCATTTCATCGGCAAACGGTGACGGCAGAGATTTAACCCATTTCCTAAGAAGCTCCGATTCCTTTTTTTCATCCTTTTCGGTTTTCTCAAAGGTCGGTATATCGCCTGTAAACGCTTCGCCGAGGTCGTGTATCAAACACATTTTCATCAGTTTTTCAAGGTCGGCGTCCGGAAATTCATCGCTGACAAAATAAGCCATGAGAGCCGTCCTCCACGAGTGCTCGGCAACGCTCTCCCTGCGTCCGCCCGACGTGAAACAATGTCTCTCCGCGTCCTTGAGCCGTTCGGCGACGGCAAGGGCTTTTATAAGCTTTTCAGGATTCATAAAACCACCCCCAATGCGTTTATTATATCATATATTTTTTTGGGTGCAAGTCTCCTCACGACTCAAAAGCGATTTGCTTCCTGCTTCTCGTAAATAAATACTGTAAAATCTTATTCTTTTGTGCTATAATCAGGAAAAGGTGGTGAGCTCAATGGAAATCAGCAACAAAAACATAGACGCAGGCAAAAGCTTCGACTGGGACAAAACCTCCGCGGACTATGCACTTTACAGAGACGTCTACCCACAGAAGTTTTACTACAGAATCGTCAGCCGAGGGCTTTGCGTCAAGGCTCAAACCGTGCTTGATCTCGGTACAGGTACGGGAGTTCTGCCGCGCAATATGTACCGCTACGGTGCTAAATGGGTCGGAACCGACATTTCGGAAAACCAAATTGAGCAAGCGCGGCTTCTTTCTGTCGGGAAGGATATTGAATACTGCGTTTCGCCGGCGGAAAGCCTTGACTTTCCAGACAACAGCTTCGACGTTGTAACCGCCTGTCAATGCTTTTGGTACTTTGACCACGAAGCTCTTATTCCAAAGTTTCTGCATTTTCTGAAGCCGGGAGGAAAATTACTTGTGCTGTATATGGCATGGCTTCCGTTTGAGGACAAAATTGCCGAAGCAAGCGAAAAGCTTGTGCTCAAGTACAGTCCGCAATGGAGCGGTGCCGGCGAGACAATTCACCCCATAGATATTCCGCAATGTTACGGTGAGTTTTTTGACCTTATTCACCATGAGGAGTATCCCCTCTTCGTTCACTTCACGCGTGAGAGCTGGAACGGAAGAATGAAAGCATGCCGAGGAGTCGGAGCATCGCTTACCCCCAATGAGTTGAACGAATGGGAAGCCGAGCACAAAAAGCTTCTCGCCGAAACAGCGCCTGAGGAGTTTGATGTTCTTCACTATGCCGCCCTGTCCGAATTAAAGCTGAAATAATCCACATAAAAAAGCCGCCCGATCATTCAATCGGACGACTTTTTTTAATCGAATTTTACTTTGTAATTTTTATCGCTGTAAGCGTCAAAGCACATCAAAATCTGTTCTTTTGTGGTTTTTTCCACGGCAACATTTTCGGGTATATCCTCTCTTGCGAAAAGGCCTATCTCCGTGGTTTCAATATTGTTTTCAAAGCTTCCGCTTTCATATTTGCACAGGACAAAAATTTTCACAACGCCGTAAGCATAATTAACAACATTGTGTCTGCGCCAATCCTGGACGGCAATAAGCCTTTCGGAACTGACGGTAAATCCCGTTTCCTCCCGAACTTCCTTTTCCGTGTTTGACGCAACGGACTGATCCACGTCGCACCAGCCGCCGGGCAAAGACCACGTTCCGTTATTTTCATGAACAAGCAGAATCTTTCCGTCAATGAAAACCGCCGCTCTGGTGTCAACCTTCGGCGTTTGATATCCCGTCTCGTTGCAGAAAATGTTTTTCACCTTTTCAACAGGCAAATCCGTTCTGTGCGCCGCCATCTCGGCTGCAATTTCGCGGATTCGCTCATATCTTTCTTTGTCATAAGCATCCTTGCAGTAAGCAAGCCCTGCCTGTGCAAGGCTTTGAAGCTCAACCGCCCAACCAAGCAACATATCATTCTGAGCCATATTCCACCTCCGAATGACTCAACCCATATTGGAGAATCTTTCAACCGCTTTCGTGAAGCTTTCAATCGTTTTGTCGGCGTCGCCGTGCTCAATTCCGTCACGCACGCAATGCTTTATATGTCCCTCAAGGACAACCTTTCCGCAGCCGTGCAAAGCCGACTTTGCCGCGTTGATCTGAGCCAATACATCCTCACACGGAACGTCCTCGTCAATCATCCTGTCAATCGCCTGCACCTGACCGATAATTTTCTTCAGCCTGCGATGCAGGTTTTCCGAATCCATACATTGTTTCATACTATACCTTCATACCTTACGGGGTATTTGTATTATAAGCTTTTCGCCCGTTTTTGTCAACTTGCCGCACGGGCTCTTTAATAACAGAATTTTTTTATTGATTACATCGAGCTTTAGGGTTTTTCTACAGACTGAAGAGACACTTTACAAATGTAGAGTGTCTCTTGCCGTTTCAGGTAATATATGAAGGTTATTTTTCAATCAAGGCGTTTCTTTCTGCGCCGACGGAGATGTATTTTATGTTGCAGCCGACATTTTTCTCGATATATTCAACGTACTTGCGTGCATTCTCCGGAAGCTCTGAATACGAACGGCACTTTGAAATATCCTCTTTCCAGCCGTCAAGATATTCATATACAGGAACTGCATTATTCAGCACCTTGCCCGACGGGAAGCTTTTGATTATCTTACCGTCGTATTCGTATGCAACGCAGACAGGAATTTTATCCATATATGAAAGCACGTCAAGCTTAGTCAGCGCAATGTATGTGGCATTCTGCACTCTTACGCCGTATTTCGAAGCGACGATATCAAAGCCGCCGACTCTTCTCGGCCTGCCCGTTGCGGCTCCGTATTCATTGCCCGCCTTGCGAAGCTCCTCCGCTTTCTCACCGAAAAGCTCGCAGGTGAACGGTCCCTCGCCGACACAGGTTGAATACGCTTTCATAATACCGATACATTCATCAAGACTGTGCTGAGGAATACCCGCGCCGATGGTTGAAAACGCGGCAATACTGTTTGACGACGAAGTGTAAGGATAGATGCCGAAATCAATATCCCTCATTGCGCCGAGCTGAGCCTCAAAAAGGATGTTCTTGCCCTCGTCCGCCGCTTTTGTGAGGTATTCCGATGTATCACAGATATACGGAAGCAGCGGCTCACCGTAAGTCTTGAGCCAGCTAAACATCTCCTCCGCGTCAATCGGGTTATGATGATATCCGCCGACAATTACAAGATTCTTCCACTCGACAATGTCGTAAAGGTGCTCCTTGATACCGTCAAGGTCGAAAAGATCACCCATTCGTATCGTCTTTTTCATATATTTGTCCGAATAAACGGGTCCAATGCCTCGCCTTGTTGAGCCGAATTTTTTGTCCGAAAGCCTGTCCTCTTCGAGGCAGTCCTGTAAGCGATGGTAAGGCATACAGATAGTTGCACGATCGCTGATTTTCAAGTTTTCCGGAGAAATCTTGATTCCGCCCTCGCGCAGCTTGCCTATCTCGTTGACAAGGTGCTCAATGTCAATTACCATTCCCGTTCCGAGAACATTGACCGTACCGTCCCGGAGGATTCCCGACGGCAGAAGATTGAGAATGAATTTACCCTTGTCATTTACAACGGTATGACCCGCATTGTTTCCTCCCTGATATCTTGAAACTATATCGTATTTCGGCGCGAGGAAGTCAACGATTCGACCCTTGCCCTCATCGCCCCAGTTAATTCCTACAACTGCTGACAGCATAACAATCTTCTCCTTTGATTATTTGTTTTTATTTTCTTCGTCAACGGTAGCCTGAACCCTTGTCGGCAAGCCGTAAAGGCTGATGAATCCCGTTGCGTCGGACTGGCGGTATTCTCCGCCTGCGTCAAATGTTGCTATATCTTCGCGGTAGAGCGAATACGGCGACCAAACGCCGGCGTTAATGATATTGCCCTTGTAAAGTCTGAGACGAACCTTACCGGTAACGTTCTGCTGAGTATCCTCAACAAAAGCGGAAAGCGCATGACGAAGCGGAGTAAACCATTTTCCGTCATAGACAAGCTCGCCGAAAGTAACCGAAAGCTCTTTCTTCTTGTGAAGAGTGTCTCTGTCGAGAACAAGGGTTTCAAGAACCTCATGTGCACGGTAAAGAATTGTTCCGCCCGGAGTCTCGTATACGCCCCTTGACTTCATACCGACAAGACGGTTTTCAACGACATCATAAAGTCCGATTCCGTTCTTTCCGCCAATCTGATTCAGCTCTTTAATGATATCGGACGCCTTTTCCGCCTTGCCGTTCAGCTTTATGGGAACGCCCTTTTCAAACTCGATTTCAACATACTCGGACTTGTTAGGTGCCTGAGTCGGGAAAACGCCGAGCTCAAGGAAGCCGTATTTTTCATATTGTGGCTCGTTTGACGGATCCTCAAGGTCAAGTCCCTCATGGCTCAAATGCCAAAGGTTCTTGTCCTTTGAATAGTTGGTCTCGCGGCTTATTTTAAGCGGAATATTATGCGCCTCGGCATAGTCTATCTCTTCGTCACGGCTCTGAATGTTCCATTCACGCCATGGAGTGATGATCTTCATTTTCGGCGCAAAGTGCATGACAGCAAGCTCAAAGCGTACCTGGTCGTTACCCTTTCCGGTGCTTCCGTGGCAAATCGCATCGGCGCCCTCAGCCTTTGCAATTTCAACAAGCCGCTTTGCAATTACAGGTCTTGCGAAGCTCGTTCCAAGGAGATAGCCCTCATAGTCCGCGCCTGCCTGCATGGTCGGAATTACATAATCATCAACAAACTCGTCGGTCAAATCTTCAATGTAAAGCTTTGAAGCTCCGCTTGCCTTTGCACGCTTTTCAAGTCCGTCAAGCTCGCCCGTCTGACCGACGTTTGCACAAACAGCAATGACCTCGCAATTATCATAGTTCTCTTTAAGCCACGGAATGATTATTGAGGTGTCAAGACCTCCGGAATATGCCAGTACAACCTTCTTAATTTTGCCCATTTCAAAAACTCCTTTTATTCTTTTTCCGGTACGAACATCATACCGAAGCTTATTGACAACAGGACACAGCAAATCCAAATTGATTTGTCGCCTGCAATCTTTGTTATAAAACTTCCGATTCCTGCGCCGAGCGCAAAAACCAAAATAACGGAAAAATATGTCAATGCTTTTTTCAGCACTTCCTTATCCCGTGTGTGATAATAAACGCACAAAGCCTCGGTGCCGCTCCGCATATTGCCTATACACATTGTGCTCGCATAAGCGTGTCCCCTGACCTTATGAAACGTTTGAACCTGCAAGGCGCAAACATACGAAACAAGTGCATTGGCAAGGTAATCCACACGGTGCGGAATAAATCCTACTATGAACAGCAGAATGATCTCCGAAAAAAGTATTATCTGCCTCCAATGTATCTTTTCGAAGTGCTTAAAATGCATGTGTATGATCTCGGCGGTGGCAATACCCAGTAAGAATGATACGACGGGAATCAGATATTTGAAAACTCGGCTTGCATCGCCGTCAAATATCGCCGAGCTCATAAGAACGATATTGCCCGTCTGAGCATTCGCAAAAACTCCTCCGCGGGATATATATGTATAAGCGTCCTGAAATCCGCCGGAAAGTATGATAAAAATTGCCGTGCGGAAATGGTCGGACATTTGACCGTGAAAATGCTTACCGCTGCTCACGCTTGGTCACGTTCTTTCATAATTTTATCAATCGAAACAATCTTTGTGCAGAGACTTAAAATCGTGATAGCCTTAGTTATTTCTTCAACCGTTGCAAAGGACGGCGCAAGCCTTATGTTTTTGTCCTCCGGGTCAATACCGTGGGGATATGTTGAGCCTGCCGGTGTGAATTTAACTCCGCAGTCGGCGCACATCTTAACGACTTTCGACGCACAGCCGGGCAAGGTGTTAAAAGACAGGAAATATCCGCCCGTCGGCTTCGTCCAATCGGCGATCCCTGTGTCTCCAAATTCCTTGTCAAGGGTTTCAAAAACCGCGTTGAATTTCGGCTTAAGAATTGCCGCATGCTTTTTCATGTGGGAACGCAACCCTGTACTGCTTTTGAAAAATCTTGCGTGCTGAAGCTGATTGAGCTTATCGGGACCGATCGTCGCATATTTCAGGAAAGACCTTAGATCAATCAGGTTCGCGGGACTTGATGCAACCGCTGAAATTCCGGCACCCGGAAAAGTAATTTTACTCGTTGAACAAAACTCATAAACCAAATCGGCGTTTCCTGCTTTCCGACATTCCTCAATGATGTCGGGAATTTCAGCACACTCGCCGTCGAAGCTGTGGACACAATAGGCGTTATCCCAGAATATACGGAAATCATCCGCCGCAGGTTTGAGATTTGCAAAGCGGCGAACGACCTCATCGCCGAAGACAATACCGGTCGGATTCTGATACTTCGGAACGCACCATATACCCTTTACCTTTTCATCTTTAACAAGCTCTTCGATATCGTCCATATCGGGGCCGTCTTCATTCATCTTAACAGGGACAAGCTCAAATCCGAAGTGCTCCGTTATCGCAAAGTGACGGTCGTATCCGGGAACGGGACAAAGGAACTTGCGTCCCTTAACCTCCTGCCAAGGGGTTCCGCCGCATATTCCGTCCGTCATGCCGTGGCTGATTACCTGAAACATAAGCGTCAAGCTGCTGTTTCCGCCAACGATCGTATTTGCCGAATGTGTGCCCATAATGTGAGCCAAGAGACGCTTTGCTTCGGGAATACCGTCCGGTCCGCCGTAATTGCGGCAGTCCATGCCGTTCTCGCTGTCAAGAATACTGCGGTGATCCAGCACATCAAGCATTTTTAACGACAATTCAAGCTGTTCGCCCGACGGCTTTCCCCTTGAAAGGTCAAGAGACATTCCGCTTTTTGTGTATTCATTAAGCCTTTTGATGCTCTTTTCTTTTTCAAAAGCCAGTTCGGAAGCGTCGGCTTTTTTGTAATCCATCATCAACACGACCTTTAGCAATCTATAAATAATTGTCCTTGACTTTCAAGAACAGCCATATTATAATGCAACTGAATATATATGTAAAATCTATAATTTATATATTTGATATATCAAATTTATATATAGAGGTGTTTACTGTGTATATAAGCTATGATTATTACAGGGTCTTTTATTATGTTGCAAAATACGGAAATATAACGCAAGCGGCAAAGCTTCTGCTGAACAATCAGCCCAACCTGACCCGAACAATAAAAAATCTTGAAAGCGAGCTCGGCTGTCCGCTTTTTCTCAGAAGTCACAGCGGAATGAAGCTCACTCCCGAAGGAGAACGGCTTTACAGTCATATCCGCATTGCCTTTGAGCATATTGAAGCCGGTGAAGCGGAGCTTACCGAGAGCCGCAATATGCAGACGGGAACGGTATATGTTGCCGCCAGCGAGGTGGCTCTGCATTGTCTGCTTCTGCCTGTTTTCAAAAAATACAGAATGCTTTATCCCGGAATACATATCAAAATCAGCAACCATTCCACTCCGCAGGCGATCTCCGCTTTGAGAGAGGGAATTGCAGATATCGCGGTCGTAACCACTCCGACAATTCGTTCAGCGTCACTCGCGGAAACAAAGATAAAACCAGTTAATGAGGCAGCCATATGCTCAAAAGCATTTGCATCACTAATCGGCAGGAAGGTCTCCCTGTCCGAGCTGCTTGACTACCCTTTGATATCACTCGGCACCGATACAAAATCTTTTGAATTTTACTCAAAGCTTTTCACCGATCACGGCTTGCCTTTCCGCCCCGACATTGAGGCTTTCACCGCCGACCAAATTTTGCCGATGG
>SAMEA104315428__coassemble_851_pt1 | contig 33138 bp, 29 predicted proteins | sample SAMEA104315428__metabat2_low_PE_040 | metagenome-assembled genome bin SAMEA104315428 (sample SAMEA104315428) | gut metagenome | biome: Monkey gut; feature: monkey-associated habitat; material: faeces | place: China | collected 2013
TATTTCTCAGAAACTCGGCGGCGGAAGCTTCGCTTTGATAGGCGATATTATCGAAATGCAGTTCCAGGTATCGAATAACTTTAATTTCGGAGCTGCGTTGTCGCTCGTTCTTATGATACTCATACTTATCTGTATGGCTGTTATGAATAAGTTTGGCGACACAGAAGAAGCGGGAGGTGTTGTTGCGTGAACAAAAAACTTCACCCTGCTTCGGGAATCTATCTTGCGCTTGTTATGCTCTTCCTCTATCTGCCGATATTTATGCTTATTGTGCTTTCCTTTAACGGAACAAACAGCACCAGCGTAATTAACGGATTTTCTTTCAAATGGTATGTTGAGCTTTTCCGTGACAGCGCGACAATCAATGCCCTGACAAACACTCTTGTTCTTGCCGTTACTTCGGCAATCACGGCGACGGTGATCGGCACACTTGCCGCGGTCGGTATAGACAAAATGAAAAAGGGTTTTGTCAAATCAAGCGTTATGACCGTTACGAATATTCCGATGATGAATCCGGAAATCGTAACCGGTGTTTCGATGATGCTTCTGTTCGTATTCATCGGTACGGCTCTCGGAATGAGCGGCGTTCTCGGATTTTGGACGCTTTTCATTGCTCATGTAACATTCAGCCTGCCGTATGTTATACTCAATGTTCTTCCGAAGCTTCGTCAGACGGACGCGAACCTGTCACAGGCGGCTCAGGATTTGGGCTGTCCTCCCGTAAAGGCGTTCATTAAGGTCGTGCTGCCGTCAATTCTTCCCGGTGTTGTTGCCGGTCTTATAATGGCGTTCACGCTTTCCTTTGACGATTTCATTATCAGCTATTTCGTCAGCGGACCAAAGTTCCAGACGCTTCCGATCAGAATTTTCTCAATGACAAAGAAGCGTGTTACTCCCGATATGTACGCGCTTTCGACGATTATGTTTATTGTCATTCTCGTGCTGCTTGTGCTTGTGAATGTTCTTCAGTCACGCGGTGACAACAAGAGAAGCGAGAAAGGCGGTGCGGCAAAATGATAAAAAAGGTTTTATCCGTTCTTTTCTGCGCGCTTGTTGCTGCGTTGAGCTGTTCCGTATCATTTTCCGCGGCGGCAAAGCAGATTGATGTTTCCAAGCTCAAGGGCACGGAGATAAATGTCTATAACTGGGGCGAATACATTTCCGACGGCGCCGAGGGCACTCTCGATGTAAACAAGGAATTTGAAAAAGAAACGGGAATCAAGGTCAATTACACAACCTACGATTCCAATGAGAATATGTACAACAAAATCAAGGGTGGCGGAGCAAACTATGATATAGTTATTCCGTCGGACTATATGATTGAGCGTATGATCAACGAGGATCTTCTTGAAAAGATTAACTTTGACAATATCCCGAACTACAAAAACATAATGGATAAATACAAGAATCTGTATTTTGACCCGAACAACGAGTATTCGGTTCCCTATAATGTGGGAATGGTCGGACTTGTTTATAACACAAAAATGGTTAAAGAAACTCCCGAAAGCTGGAGCATTATGTGGGACGAAAAATACAAGGGTCAGATTCTTATGTTTAACAATTCCCGTGATGCGTTTGGAATCGCTCAGTTCCTTTTGGGCATTGATTTGAACACAAATGATCCTGCCGACTGGGAAAAGGCATACGAAAAGCTCAAGGAGCAGAAGCCTCTTGTTCAGTCGTACGTTATGGATGATGTCTTCAACAAGATGGAGGGCGGAGAGGCCGCCATTGCCGCTTACTATGCAGGTGACTGCATAAGCATGGCAGAGAACAACCCCGACCTTGCGTTTGTGTATCCGAAAGAGGGTACAAACATTTTTGCTGATTCAATTTGTATCCCGAAAGGCTGTCAGAACAAGGAAGCGGCAGAGCTCTACATTGATTTTATGCTCAGGGGCGACATTGCGCTTGCCAATGCCGAGTATATGTGCTATGCTACTCCGAACCAGGCGGTTCTTGACAACGAAGAGTATTCGCTCAGGGACAATGAAATGCTTTATCCCGACGAGGAGCACACTCCGCCCACAGAGTATTTCCATAATCTTGACCAGGATATGCTCATGGTTATGACATCGCTTTGGGATAACCTTAAGATTGAGGGAAACAATGACCGCTCCGTGTATATCGGACTTATCACTTTTGCCGTGATAGTCGTTGTATACTTTATTTACAGGACGATAAGGAAAAAGAAAAGAGAAAGTATGTATTGATAAATTTCTCTGAGAGGTGTAAAAGATGAAAAATGTCAAATGCATTAGGCTTTTGTCAGCTCTGATGTGCCTGATTGCCGTGCTCGGCGTTCTTTCGTCGTGCGGAGGTAAAAAGGATGATGCAGAGGTCAACAATGCGGAAAAGGCAGATCTCAAGTCACCCCTGTGGCTGATCGCGCCCTCCATTGATGCGGAAGGCATTGAACCGATTGTCAGAGCTGATTATAACAAGAGCACAAGGCATTATGATATCAGCTATGCCGATTGCTTCAAAATCAAACAGAACGGGAAATACGGAATAATCGACTATAACGGCAAGACGGTTATTCCTGCTGAGTATGACAGCATTTTTGCAGTCAGAAACAGCGAGGATTTTATAGCCGTTAAGAAGGACAAAAACGGCGAAAATTCGCAGACCTATATAAACTATAAGGATTTTTCGACAGAACCGGCATATAAAAGCTATAACACGTTAAGATATGAGTATCTGTGGTCAACAGAAGAGGGCAAGGCCGTTTATATTCAAAACGATAACGGCGAAATCTACGAAGACGAGCTTAAGCCTGCGCTTCCCGAATCGGTAAGGGGCGTCAAGACCGTTGACGGAGAATATACAAGTGACGGAACCTATGGCCTTTACGTTGACGGAAAGAACATAATGGGTATGATCTACTCCGGTGCAGGCAGCTTTTCTAACGGTATGGCTGCATTCAAGTCAAACGGTATCTGGGGTTACATTGATTCAAACGGAAAAACCGTTATCCCGTTCGGCTATGACGCAGTAAAGGGATACAGCGCTTTCGGCGGTGACGACACACCTTACGAGAGCTACGACGGATATGTTACCGTTACAAAGAACGGCAAATTCGGTATCTTTTCCAACGAGGGAAAGATGATAACCGAGCTTATCTTTGACGGTGCGACTCCTGTTGTCGGCGGCAGGGCTTATGTGCTCAAGGACGGCAAATGGGGACTTGTTTCGTTCGGCGATTCCTCTGACGCGTCGGCGAGAACAGAAGCAAAAACTACCGAGAAAACAACGGAAAAGACAACGGAGAAAGAGACTACCACCGAAACGACAACGGCAGATCAGACAGGAAACTATGTTGTCAATACGGACGGCTTGAAGCTGAGATCCGACATCGGAACGGAGAATGATGTACTGGCTGTGCTTGATTACGGAACACGGCTTTATATTGACAAGGTTTCCGACGGCTGGGGACACACGGTTTACGACGGAAACGACGGCTGGGTCAGTCTCGATTACGCGGATAAGGAGTAAGCTATGCTCCAGCGACTGGATAAAATAATTGCGTCCCAGGGGCAGTACAGCCGCAGGGACGTGCAAAAGCTTATAAAAAGCGGGTTTGTTACGGTGAACGGAGTGCAGGTGCGCGACAGAGGCGCAAAAACCGATGATGAGTCGGACGTTATTTCAATCAACGGCGAGGTTCTGAAGATTGAAAAATACGTTTATATCATGCTCAACAAGCCTAAGGGTGTTGTCAGCGCAACAAACGACGGCAGAGAAAAGACGGTCATTGACCTCGTGCCGCAGGAATACCGCGGAAGAAATCTTTTTCCTGCCGGAAGACTGGATATAACAACGACGGGTTTTGTGCTTATCACCGATGACGGTGATTATGCACACCGTATTCTCTCGCCGAAAAATCACATTGAAAAGACCTACGAGGCACGTCTTGCAGAACGGGTTACCGAAAGTCAGCTTAAAGCGGTTGCCGACGGAATCACGCTGAAAGACGGAACGGAATGCTTGCCCGCAAAGCTCTGTGTTATTGAGGATACGGAAAATCCGCTGGTCGAAATCAAGATTTGCGAAGGCAAGTATCATCAGATTAAACGGATGTTTGCCGCAGCGGGAAACGGAGTAATCGAACTCAAGCGAACCAAAATGGGCGGAGTTACGCTTGATCCAAGTCTTTCGGAGGGTGAGTGCCGACTGCTGACCGCCGAGGAAGTTGTGCGAATAGAAAAAGGATAAAACGGAATGTTTTATTTTTATCGGCATATTATATTTATACAGTTCGGCAAACAATAAAATTTTGTATTGTATTAAATGTCTGTTTTAACAAATAAAACTTGACTTTTTCGGTACGATACACTATAATAGCGATATTGCTGTACTTTGGTGTTTAAGGTCTTGTACCTCAACCAAAATACCGAATTATTGCATTGAAAGGATGAAATCTATGGCACAGGAAATCTTGCTTACAGCTGAGGCTTACAAAAAGAAAAATGATGAGCTGGAATATCTTAAAACAGCAGGAAGAGACGAGATAGCCGAAAGAATTAAAGAGGCCAGATCATTCGGAGATCTTTCAGAAAACAGCGAATACGACGAGGCGTTGAACGATCAGGCTAAGATGGAAGCTAAAATTGCTCAGCTTGAGAACGAAATGAAGAACGCCAAAATTCTTGACGAGAGCACAATTTCAACCGAGGTTATTCACGTTGGTTCAAAGGTTAAGATCCGTGATGTTGAGTATGATGAAATCGAGGAGTACAAGATTCTCGGTGAGAGTCAGGCGAATCCAGACGAGGGCATTATTTCGGATCAGTCGGCAGTCGGTAAGGCTCTTATCGGCAACAAGGTCGGAGATGTTGTCAACGTTCATCTTCCGAACGGCAGCGTAATTGCCTTTGAGGTTCTTGAAATTTCAATATAAACATATCGGGCGCAGGCTTAGCCTTACGCCCGCTTTGCCTGTTAAGGCGATATCGCACAAATTGCTATGAATGGAGAGTTAAATATGGCAGAAGAAAAGAATACTCCCGTTGTTGAGACGGAGAAGGACACAAATGAACTCAGAAAAATCAGGGTCGATAAGCTTGAGGCGCTTCAGGCGGCAGGCAAAGACCCGTTTCAGATAACGACCGCCGAGCAGTCTTCAACAAGCGCGGAGATAACCGAAGCTTTTGAAAAGCTTGAAGCTCAAACAAATGAGCTTCCCGAGGATCAGCGCCCGGAGCAGGTCAGAATTGAAAATGTTTCTCTTTGCGGCAGAATTATGACATGGAGAGATATGGGTAAGGCAAACTTTATCGACATCACCGACAGGGCCGGACGTATGCAGGTCTATGTCAGAATGAACGATATCGGCGAGGATGAGTTTGCCGAGTTTAAAAAGTGGGATATCGGCGATATTATTGAGGTTAAAGGCTTCGTTTTCAGAACACGCAGAGGTCAGATTTCCGTTCATGCTCAGAACGTAAGACTTCTTTCAAAGTCACTTCTTCCGCTTCCGGAGAAATTCCACGGACTTAAGGATACGGACACAAGATACCGTCAGCGTTATCTTGACCTCATTGTTAATCCCGATGTTAAAACAACGTTCTACAAGCGTTCGCTTATTATAAAGAAGATAAGAAACTTCCTTGATGAGCTGAATTTTGTCGAGGTTGAAACTCCGATTCTTGTTTCCAATGCAGGCGGAGCGGCGGCAAGACCGTTTGTTACTCACCATAACTCACTCAACGAGGATTTCAAGCTCAGAATTTCCCTTGAGCTTTACCTCAAGCGCCTTATCATCGGCGGTATGGAAAGAGTATATGAAATCGGCAGAGTTTTCCGTAACGAGGGTATGGACACGAGACATAACCCCGAATTTACTCTCATGGAGCTGTATCAGGCATATACGGACTATCACGGAATGATGGATTTGACTGAAAATATGTTCAGATACCTTGCAACCGAGGTATGCGGTTCAACGACAATTACTTATGGTGACAAGGAAATTGACCTCGGCAAGCCGTTCGAGAGACTCACAATGACCGACGCCGTTAAGAAGTATGCAGGCATTGATTTTGACGCGGTTAAAGATGATGCAGAAGCAAAGAAGCTTGCAAAGGAACATAATGTTGAGTTTGAAGAGCGTCATACAAAAGGCGATATTCTCAACCTCTTCTTTGAGGAGTTCTGCGAGGACAAGCTCATTCAGCCGACATTTATCATGGATCATCCCGTTGACATTTCTCCGCTTACAAAGAGAAAGCCGTCAAGACCCGATCAGGTTGAACGTTTCGAGCTTTACATCAACACTTGGGAGATGTGTAATGCATATTCCGAGCTTAACGACCCGATTGACCAGCGCGAGCGTTTCAAGGCTCAGGACGCTGCCGCGGCAGCAGGTGACGAGGAAGCCAACCACACAGACGAGGATTTTCTCACCGCTATGGAGTACGGTATGCCCCCGACAGGCGGTATCGGCTACGGTATCGACCGTCTTGTAATGCTTCTTACAAACAGCCCGTCAATCAGAGACGTTTTGCTCTTCCCGACTATGAAGCCGCTTGATTCCGATAAGAAGTACGACAAGCCGGTTCAGCAGGCTGCGGAGGATACAGCAGAAGAAAAAGCAGTTTCTGAAGTAATTGATTTCTCAAAGGTTGAGATTGAGCCGCTGTTCAAGGATTATGTTGATTTTGACACATTCTCAAAGTCGGATTTCAGAGCAGTCAAGATCAAGGACTGTGTGGCAGTTAAAAAGTCGAAGAAGCTTCTTCAGTTCACACTTGACGACGGCACAGGCGAGGACAGAACGATTCTCAGCGGTATTCACGCTTATTATGAGCCGGAAGAGCTTATCGGCAAGACAGCTATTGCTATCACAAATCTTCCGCCGAGAGCTATGATGGGTATTGATTCCTGCGGTATGCTCCTCAGTGCTATCCACGAAGAAGAAGGCGAAGAAAAGCTCCACCTTCTTATGGTTGACGATCATATTCCGGCAGGCGCAAAGCTTTATTGATAACAAACGGGCAGTCCCAAAAAGGGATTGCCTGTTTTTTAGTCTTAATTTCATAATTGTCATATGACACTTTTGAAATTGTACTGTTTTTTTGTTTTATTATGCTATAATTAAATTGTTGAATTGTATACATATAAATTATCTACAAAAAACAGTAAAAGGGGATTTGTTAATGAAGAATATTATTAAGATGATAGCTTTTTTCATTGCTTTTGTCATGCTTTTTTCATTTAACGGTTGCAATTCCAAAAAAGACAATAATTCCGGAGCTGACATAAGTAATGTAAAAGGTGTTGAAAATAACGCTTCTAAAAAAGAGAAAGTTAAGATAACAAAAACGCCCGCCAAGTCCGTCCAGACGGAAAAATACGAGACCGCTGATTTCAGCATCACCATCCCCAAGGGCTGGCAGGTCAAAACAGGCGGAGCGAACATGAGCTTTTCTGTCGCCGCATACGACCCCGATGAACCGCGCAACTTTATATTTTATCGGCTGAAGTTGGAGCCGCTGCTGCACACGCAGGAGGGCAAGGAACTCTGGCAGGATGTGTATAAAACGGAACCCAACTACGCCGATTTTGCCAATGCTCCGGTGCTGGAGAATCCGACCACCGAGGGGCTGTTCAAGGTCCTCCTTCAGGATTTCACCGTTACCGACCGCTGCCCCGCCACCTCCTCTTACGGCACCCTTGCTTTGGGCGATGAGATACTCCGCGCCACATTCACCGATTCCGGCGGCCCTGTCGAGGGCTTGTTCACTGCCAGCATTGTGGATTTTGGCAGCGTTCCCATGTGGGACGGCATTTTGGATTGGAATTTCAAGCAGGTAGATGCCGGCTACTACATGGCGTACAATATAGCAATGGTCACGGCAGCCAAGGATTCCTTTTTGGATTGGAGCGAGCTACTCCTCAAATGTATCAATACCCTGCAATTTTCCGACAGTTTTGTCGCCGCTACCATTAAGGCAAGCGACGATCAGGTAAAGCAGTCCCGGCAGATCAGCCAAAATTTCAACGAAACTATGGACGGTATCATGTCCTCCTGGGAGAACCGCAACAAAAGCTATGACATTATGAGTCAGAAGCAGAGTGACGCCACTCTCGGCTATGAGCGTGTGTATGATACCGAAACAAATGAGATCTATAAAGCAACAAACGGCTTTACCGATGTGTACGACGGAACGCGTTTTCAGCCCGTGACAGATGATAATATGTATTCACAAGCAATAAGCGGCTATATTGAAAAGGTAGATTGAAAATAGAAGAACCCTTGGGATTTTTTCTCAAGGGTTCTTTTATGCTTTTAAGGTTTTGTGTATTATAAATGCAAATATATATCTTTAATCGTAAAAGATATCTTTGAATATAGCGAATGAAAATCAGGAAATGTGGTTTGAAAACTATACGGCGGATTGACTTTACAGACAAAAGAAGGTATAATTTTGTGTAAACGATTATCTGTTATTATATTAAGTGTGTAAAAAAGGTTTGAACAGGAGATGAGTCCTTGAATAATGGAATTATAAAAAAAGGAAAGATAAATTCCTTACAGGCAATAAGAGCTTTGGCGTTTATTGAAATATTAATTGCACATTGTGAAGGACCGGCATCCGGAGCGTGCGGCGTTTCAATTTTTTTGATTCTATCCGGATTCCTGATGATTTATTCATATCTTGACCGTGAGTTGGAATGCTCATTGAAGAATTGTGTGATTTTTTCTGTAAAGAAGATAAAAAAGTTATATCCATTACATATCATTACTATGCTGCTGCCGATGCTTCTTGTTTTAAGAGGAATTATACTTGATTTTTCAGGAAAAGCAGTATTTAATTTTATTGCTCAAATTTTTTTGAATATTACATTACTTCAATCATGGGTACCTGTTACTGATTTTTATTTTTCTTTTAACGGAGTCGCATGGTATTTATCAACTTGTTTGTTTATTTATGCTGTCTTTCCATTTATTCTTCGCAAATTTAAAAAGACAAAAATGAAAAATGTGGCTTTTATTGGTGTAGTTACATTTGCTTGTCAGATAATTGTCGGCATTATATTAAAATTATTAAACCTTTATTCAACATCTCATTTTATTACATATATTTTCCCGATTTTCAGGCTTGGAGATTTTATAATAGGCTGTTGCTTAGGTTACATATTTCTTAATGTTAATTTCAAATTAAATAAAATTCAAGCTACTGTAATTGAGATTATCTCACTTGTCTTGATTGTTTTTTCAGATATAATTTATTTGAAGAATAAAGGTGTTTTAGGTTCTTATTATTTTAAATTTACGGTTCTTTTTATTCCTGTATCGGTTCTTTTAGTTTGGATTTTTGCAATTAACAAGGGCGTTATTTCAAAATTGCTTACTTGTAAACCGATTGTTTATATAGGCAATATAAGTCCTTATGCTTTTCTTATACATAATATAATCATAAGTATAGTAAGAGTTGGTATGTATAAGTTTATTTTAAGTGAATCAAATGTGTGGTTTAAACCGGTTTTAATTGTTGTTTCTTTCGTGCTGACGGTTTTGAGTTCGGCAGCATATATGGCTATTGAAAAAAAGTTAAGACCAGTATTAACAAAGAAGTTTAATTAACATCGGAGGTTTAATTTTGAATAGTGTAAAGACAGCTTCAATGAAAAAGAAAATAGAGTCTTTCCAAGCACTAAGAGCAATTGCTTTTGTCGATGTTTTTCTTCTTCATTGCGGCGAATTTGCTTCCGGCGCCGCAGGAGTTTCTATTTTTTTCGTTTTATCAGGCTTTTTAATGTATTATTCATATTGCGAAAAATCTTTGAATACATCAATTAAAGGCAGCGTAAAGTTTTCTTTCTCAAAAATCAATAAACTGTATCCTTTGCATGCACTAATGCTGCTTGCTTCTTTTGCTGTTTTAATTAACTCGTTTATTAAGAACTTTACATTTAAAAGTCTGATTCTTGAGGCGTCTAAATTTTTTACTCAAATATTCTTGGTTCAATCTTGGGTGCCTAATATCGGATTTAATTTTTCATTTAATAGTGTGGCATGGTATCTGTCGGTTTGTTGTTTTTTGTATGCGGCATTTCCAAATGTACTTAAAAAGATAAAAAAGTTTAGTACAAAAGTATGTGCTATTTTCATTTTCTTGATTTTTGGAATGCAAATTTTTGTAGGTGCTTTTCTTAAATTTTCTTCCGCTTGGATAGATAGTGCTTATGTTTTGGCACAATGGGTTACATATATTTTTCCTGTTGCGCGTTTAGGCGATTTTATTATAGGCTGTTGTTTGGGAAAAATATTTTTAAATTGTGAATTTAAAATCGGAAAACTGACGGCAACCTTTTTAGAACTGTTGTCTTTTTTGATGTTTATTGCCGCAGAATTTATTTTTGCAAATGAACAAGGAATGTTGGGTTCTGTTTATTTTAGATATACAGTTATTTTTACCCCCATATCCGTGCTTTTGGTTTTCTTGTTTGCAATAAATAAGGGCTATATATCCCGTGTTTTAACCTGTAAGCCTTTGATCTTTCTCGGTGATATAAGTGCATATACTTTCTTGATTCATCAAATTGTTATCAGATATATAGGCGCATTGAATTATAGACTTATTCATTTACCGGACAGTAACTTAACTACAATTTTGAAAGCGGTTAGTTCATTTATTATTTCAATTCTGTTTGCTGTATTATACAGGGCTGTTGAGAGAAAAATACGCGAGAAAAGGCGTTCCATAAAAAAGACTTAATTTGCTGATGTTTTTTTGACAACCAAAATCAAGAAAATGTAAGTTATTTCCGATATAATAAAGGTAAGTTAAACGGAAAGCGGTGCTAAGATGTACGACTGGAACAGGAATATTCAGCAGATTGCGGATGAGATTGATTTCTGCATCAGAAACCGAAACGATGAGGAGCTGACATTGAAGCATCTTTCGCAAAAGGTCGGTTATTCGGATTTTTATGTTTCGAGAAAATTCAGGGAAATCTCAGGTATGCAGTTGAGAGACTATATGCGTTACAGAAAGCTTGCTTTTGCGCTGAAAGAAATTCGAGATACGCAAAGGGGTCTGCTTGACATTGCCCTGGATTACGGATTCTCGTCGCACGAAGCTTTTTCGCGTGCATTCAAAGAGGCTTACGGAGTGTCGCCGAGTGGATATAGAAGCAATCCCGTTCCGGTGGTTTTGCGTACCGTTATCAGACCGTTTGACTGTTATCTTTTAGGAATCGGAGGAACAGGTATGGCAAAATCAACGGAGAATATTAAGGTATACTTTGTGACTATACCGGCGCATAAGTTTATGCACATCAGAAATTATGAAAGCATAGGATATTGGGATTTTTGGCAGAAGCAGAGCAAAATCCCCGGACAGGACTGTGACACAATTTGCGGACTGCTTGACAGCATAAAGGGAAAGCTTGATGACACAGGCACGGGTGAAAACGACGCAAGCGGCGGACAGGTGATGGCTTACATCAATGAGCCTGAGGGACGGCTTTGCAGTTGGGGCATACCGCTTGCCGAAGCTTACGGCGTTCGGCTGCCGCTTGATTATGACGGCCCCGTACCGCCGCAGATGAAGATTATGGATGTTCCCGACGGCGAATACATTGTTTTCGAGCACGGACCGTTTGACTTTGAAACGGAAAATGCTTCTGTTGAAGCAGAAATAGAGAAAGCAATGAAAGAATTTAACTATGCAGAAAGCGGATATGAGCTTGATATAACGCAGGGCAGGGTCTTTTATTTCTATCATGACTGCAAGAGATTCTGGAAATACATACGTCCTGTGAAAAAAATTAAATAAAGATATTGTAAAGAGCTGTCGCTAAATGCGGCGGCTCTTTTGACGTTGTTTATGTGCAGTTTATTGACTTGTTGTGAAGCAGGGCGTATAATAAATTTAACGGAGATGTTGAAAATGTGGATTGCATTTGCTTTTGGTTCGGCACTTTTTGCCGGACTCACTTCAATTCTTGCAAAGTGCGGAATTAAAAAGACTGATTCAACCGTCGCAACGGCAATAAGAACAATTATTGTACTCGCTTTTTCATGGCTGATGGTTTATATTGTCGGTTCTCAGAACGAAATCGGTAATATCAGTACATACTCATTTGTCTTTCTTGTTCTCTCCGGACTTGCGACCGGTGCAAGCTGGCTGTGCTATTTCAAGGCGCTGCAGCTTGGCGATATCAACAAGGTTGTGCCGATTGATAAGTCAAGCACGGTTTTGACAATTTTACTTGCGGCAATACTTCTCGGTGAAAAGATTACGGCCTTCAGCGGAATAGGAATTGCGCTGATAGCTGTCGGAACCTTTTTGATGATAGAGAAAAAGGACGTTAAAAACGATGTGCCGAAGAACAAACGTTGGATTTTCTATGCGCTTGGTTCGGCGGTTTTTGCAAGCTTAACCGCAATACTCGGAAAGATCGGAATTTCCGATGTTGAATCCAATCTCGGCACGGCAATTCGCACAGGTGTTGTACTCGTTATGTCCTGGGTTATGGTCTTTGTCAGCGGAAAACAAAAGGAAATAAGCAAGGTCTCAAAAAAAGAACTTGGATTTATTTGCCTTTCAGGTTTGGCAACCGGCGGATCATGGCTTTGCTATTACAAGGCTTTGCACGATGGCTTGGCAAGTGTTGTTGTGCCGATTGACAAGCTCAGTATTCTCGTTACAATTTTGTTTTCTTACATAGTTTTTCACGAGAAGCTTTCAAAAAAGGCTGTTCTCGGTCTGGTTTTGATTGTCGCCGGAACTATGCTTATGATTGTGAAGTGAAGAGGTTGTTATGCAAACCATAGATGAAGCTCTGCAAAAGCTTGAAAAATCAAAGTTTCGTTCCGGTTTTCATCTTTCCGAAAAGGATAAAAAATATATTGATGAAAAAGGAATTGATGTTATACGCTCGCACGCCGAGGACTTTGTCGCAAAGCGGCTTGCTCCGTGCGAACCTCAGAACGACGGGAAGCAAACTCCCATGCGCGGTCATCCTGTATTTGTTGCTCAGCATGCTTGTGCCTGCTGCTGCCGCGGATGCTTGAACAAATGGTACCGTGTACCGAAAGGCAGAGCGCTGACAGATACGGAACAAAAGAAAATTGTTAATTTGTTAATGGCATGGATCGAAAAGGAATACAATAAATAGGCTGTCTCATTCAGCACAGACAAAAAAGAAGGCTAAAATTCGGATTGTGAATTATAGCCTTCTTTATATTTTAAAATTGAGCCGATCAATAACCGCTGTTGTCGTAAAGGTAGCCCTTTTGTTCATAGTAATTGATTGATTCGTTGCCGTCCTTTATTGTGAAAACGTATGTGCAGTCGCCGGCATAATACATATTCTCTTCGCCGAAGAGCGATGTGAGATATCTTGTGTTATCACATTCCGATGTCATTGCAATGTAACGGCATTGCGGAATGAGGAGCTTTTCAGCCTTGACATTCGAGTAAATGTTTCGGTCATCATTTATGAGATGATGCGCGCATTGGAGATATTTGCAGGAAAGCGCGTTTTTTCCGTAAAGCGCGAGGAGAGACTCACCGTTGGTTTCCTCTGCATCACCGAGGAACATCACCGAGCAATCGTCAAAAATTATTTGAAATACGGTTGTGGTTTCGTTAATGCTTCTGTATGTCGCCGTATCGTCGGCGCGTGTTGAACGGGGAAGAATATCCTCGTGGGTTGCCAAAACCTCTATACGAGCGTCCGGGAAACGAATGGTTTGACCTGTATGCATTTTAAGATATTTTGCATTCGGGGCATATTTCTTAATTCTGCTTCTGAGCATATCCGTGCATGGAACACCGTTGACATATCCAATAAGTGTCTTTGAGGGGAAATTGAACATCACACGCTCAACGCAGAGAATATTTCTTTCTCGCTTGAGAAGCTTGATAAAAAAGTCCATGTGATCGTCGTGGTTGTGGGTGCAAATATATGCCGAAACTCTGATTTTTTCACCTTTCGGTGTTTCTGTCAGCTCTTCAAGGCGGCGCATAAATTCGTCGCAGGCATCTTCCGTGCATTGCTCGATTTCGCCGCCGTCGATGATAATAACGGAATTATCGCGCATACGCATGGCATACAGCATTCCGCAGTCACAGCTTATAAAACGAATCATCTTGCCGTAGCGAAGCGAAAACTGCATCAGAGCAGTATCGCCTCTGACGTCGTCCGCCATGTTGTTCATCTCGGAAAGAGGTGAGCTTGAATTGTCAAGTATTATACGGGCAAGACCTGTTTCTGCGGTGAAATATGTATAGATAATATGACCGCCGTTTTGAAACTCGGAGAAAATGTTGCCGTTGGTTTCGCGATGGAAGGTTTCTTTACGGCCTGTTGCGGCAAGAGAAGAAAGAAAATCGCGAAACATTTTGGCTGTAACGTCGCTGAGTAAAAGTATGAATGAGTCGTCAGCACCGCCGTTGATGTTATCTTCGATAGCAAGACCTGCGCCGCAGTTTATCGGTTCGCCGTATACCGTACCGAAAAGCGGTACGCCGAGGGCGGAAATAAATTCTTCAGTAGTCATAATTGACCTCCTTGATTTTACTATGAATATTATATATCTCAATCCCGTTGGGTGTCAACATAATATTGTTTTCAAATCCTGTTTTTGGTAAAGACATACAAAAAATATACAAATTTTTATTTATGACAAACTATTGAAAAAATGTGGGTATAATGATAATATATTTAAAGGAAAATAATGTTTGGGTGGTAATTATGGAAGTAAAAAAGATGGAATCGTTAAATGAGCTTTACCGAATCGGCAGAGGTCCCTCAAGCTCGCATACTATGGGCCCCGAAAAGGCGTGTAAGATATTTAAAGAGCACAACCCGAATGCCGACGAGTTTAAGGCGATTCTCTACGGTTCGCTGTCTAAAACAGGAGTCGGACACGGAACGGACAAGGTCATTAAGGTCACTCTCGCTCCGACGCCTTGCGAAGTAATTTTTAACAATGATGAAACAGATCTTCCGCACCCAAACACGATGGATCTTCTGGCATTCAAAAACGGTGAAATGACAAAACGAATCCGTGTGCTGAGTGTCGGCGGCGGAAAAATTGAAGTTGTCGGATACAAGAACGTTGATCCGCCTAAGGTTTACGAATTGGCAACATTTTCGGAGATTGCCGCGTATTGCCGCCAAAAACGTTTGCGCCTTTGGCAGTATGTTGAAGAGGTTGAGGGTGAGCAGATAAGAAAATATCTTATGGACGCGTGGCGTCAGATGAAGATGAGTATTCATATCGGACTTGAAAGCGAGGGTATTCTTCCCGGCGGACTGAATGTCAAAAAGAAAGCGAAGCACCTTTTAAATATGCAGCACATAGACGAGAGCGCTCAGACAAAGGAAAATCGTTTGGTTTCCGCTTATGCCTTTGCTGTCAGCGAGCAGAATGCCGACGGCGAAACGATCGTTACAGCTCCGACCTGCGGCTCGGCAGGTGTTATGCCGGCGGTGCTCTACTATCAGCAGATGAAGAGGGGATACAGCGACCTCGAAATTGTCAGAGCCATGGAAACAGGCGGAGTAATCGGAAATCTTATTAAGACGAATGCTTCGATTTCCGGCAGCGAATGTGGATGTCAGGCGGAGATCGGCACAGCTTGTGCAATGGCAGCCGCCGCTCTGGGCGAGTTGTTTTCACTTGAGCTCGGCAAGATTGAGTATGCCGCCGAAATAGCTATTGAGCATCATCTCGGACTGACCTGCGACCCGATTTGCGGTCTTGTTCAGATACCATGTATCGAGAGAAATGCTGTTGCGGCGATGAGGGCGATAAACGCAGTCAGCCTTGCAAGCTTCCTCAGCGATTCAAGGAAGATATCCGTTGACGAGGTTATAGAAGTAATGCGTAAAACGGGCAAGGATATCCCCGGACGATACAGAGAGACAGCCGAGGGAGGACTTGCGACCTTACAATTAAAATAATTTTAATGTTGCATTTGTTTTCATGCCGTGATAAAATAAAATAAACCGATACGAGAGGAGATATCGTTATGGCATTAAGCGAAAAATTTAAAATTGAAACAAAAATTCCGCATCTTTATCTCAGCGGATACAAGGGACACTTTGTTGCAGGAAGAAGTCACCTTAACTACTATATAGATATTACTTCGCAGAAGTCATGCCTTTCCGAAGCAAAGGCTGTTGCTAAAGCTATTGCACCGAGCTATAAGCTCCACACGATGATTGATACAATTCTTTGCCTTGACGGAACCGAGGTTATCGGAACCTGTCTTGCAAGCGAGCTTACAAAAAATGACCTTGCAAGTATCAACGCAAACAAGGAAATCAATATTCTTTCTCCGGAATACACAGTAAGTAACCAGCTTATGTTCCGCGATAATATCGTTCAGATGATTGAGGGCAAGCAGGTTCTCATTCTTGCCGCATCGGTCGTTACGGGCAGCACGGCACAGACCGCATTTGAGGCTGTAAGATATTATTCGGGAACGCCTGCCGGCATTGCTTCGATTTTCGCAACGCTCAAGGAGTGCGAGGATTTCCCGGTTGTTTCTGTATTTGATCCGCACGATCTTCCTGATTATGAAAGCCATTCGGCTATGGATTGTCCGCTTTGCAAGAGCGGCGTCAGAATCGACGCACTTATCAACAGCTACGGCTGTTCAATGCTTTGATTTATTAAAAAGAACAGCGACAAGGTCATTCGTGATCTTGTCGCTGTTTTCTTATTTGATTTCCGTTACCGTATATCCGAGATCCTCGACGGCACTTTTAAGTGTAGCGTCGTCAACATCCTGCTTGAGCTTAACAATTGCTTTCTTGTTTTCAAGCTCAACCTTGGCTTCGGTGACACCATGCAGAGAAGCGAGAGCTTTTTCTACCTTGGCGGCGCAATGCATACAGCTCATTCCGTCAATGCCGATTTCTTTTGTGATTTTTTCTTTGCCGAATAACATAGTGATTCTCCTTTTTTATTTTTTGGAAGTTCTTAATCTTAATGCGTTCAGAATAACCGTGAGACTGCTCAGCGTCATTGCAAGACCTGCGATCATTGGGTTAATTGTTATGCCGAAGCGGGAAAGCGCACCGATTGCAATCGGAATCATCAGGCAGTTGTAGAAGAACGCCCAGAAAAGATTTTGTTTGATGTTGCGGACGGTCGCCTTGCTTGTGTTAATGAGTTCGGGGATTTTCATTAAATCATCATGCATCAGAATAACGTCAGCCGAGTTCATTGCAATGTCGGAGCCACTGTTTACGCTAACGCCGATGTCGCTCAGAGCAAGGGCGGGGGAATCGTTGATTCCGTCGCCTATCATCATTACCTTGTCGCCCTCGGCTTTAAGCTCTTTGATAACGTTGCCTTTTTCTGCAGGAAGAACACCTGAAATAATATGCTCTATGCCTGCCTGTGCGGCGATTTTTCTGGCGGTTTGTTCGTTATCGCCCGTGAGCATTATCGGCTCAATATGAGCCTTCTTGAGCGATTTAATGAGCGTGTCCGTGTTTTCTCTGATCACGTCGTTGATACCGATGACGGCAAGTATTTTTTCTCCGTCGCTTACATAGACAAGCGTGTTTCCGTCCTCGGCGAGAGCATTTGCTTCGGTGAGACGGTCATTGTTCACACCGTATTTGGTGAGAAGTTTAGCGTTGCCGAAAAGGTAGTTCTTGCCTTTAATAACGGCTCGGATGCCCATTCCGTCAATATTTTCAAATTGTTCGGGTTCAACAATCTGAAGCTTCTTTTCGCTTGCGTAATCGGCAAAGGCACGGGATATCGGGTGACTTGACTTGGCTTCCGCCGAGCAGACAAGCGTCATCATTTCCTGTTCGCTGATTATGCCGAAAGAAAGAATCTTTGAAATTCTGAGGTTGCCGTAGGTGAGTGTTCCCGTCTTGTCGAAAATAACCTTATTTATTTTTGATGCAGATTCGAGGACGTCACCTTTCTTGATGAGTATGCCGTTCTTGGCACACCGACCCTCGGACACGACGATTGCAAGGGGAGTGGCAAGACCGAGACTGCACGGGCAGGCAACAACGAGCACAGTTACAAAGGTCTTGAGTGCAATGTTGACACCCTGACCTGCAATAAGATAGCCTGTAAAGCTAAGTGCGGCTATTGCCATTATTGTGGGAACAAAATACGAGCTTATGCGGTCGGCAATTCTCGCAAGCGGGATTTTAGCCGAAGAGGCTTCTGTAACGATGTGTACGATTTCGGAAATTGTGGATTCCTTACCGATGCGCTCGGCGGTGTATTCAATATAGCCGTCGTAGCTGATACTTCCTGCAATAACTTTTGCGCCGACCTCCTTGGCTGCCGGCTTGCTCTCGCCCGTGATGAATGATTCATCAAGGTGAGTCTTGCCTGCGACTATGGTTCCGTCAACGGCAATTCGTTCTCCGGGACGGCAAACGACGATATCGCCCTTTTGAATCTCATCTATGGTGACCTTTTTTTCACCGTCGGCGGTTTTTATAACAGCGTCCTTGGGCGTAATCTGAACAAGGCTCTGAACAGCCTCCTTGGTTTTGTCCTTGCTGACCGAGTCAATGTATCTGCCGAGTTTGATGAAGTAGATAACGATTGCCGCAGATTCAAAATACAGGTTGTGAATATAGTGGTGGTGACCCGTGAAAATCATTGCAACAGAATACACGCTGTATATGAAGCTTGTGAGAACGCCGAGCGTTACAAGTGTATCCATATTCGGTGTTCTGTGAAATAGATTTTTGAATCCGCTCTTGATGATGTCAAAACCATAGCCGAGGAAAGGTATTGTCAACAGAAGAAGTGCCGTCGCAAAGGCTTTGTCATGTGTATGCATTGCCAAAAACGGTATTTCAGGCAAACCGATCATTGAGCCCATTGAAATATACATAAGAATGACTGCAAGAACAGTAAAGATTATGAATGAGAGCTTGGACGCTTTGGGTGATGAACTCTTTTCAAATTCATCGTAAAGTCCGAGACTTTCAAATCCGGCTTCTTTTACAAATTTTTCAATTCTTTTCCTATTGAGAACGCTCTCATCATATTCGATGAGAGCGTTAGCCATAACGAGGTTAACGCTTGCTGAAATAACCCCGGTTTGTTTATTCAAATATTTTTCCAGTCCGTTGGAGCACGCACTGCAACTCATTCCTCCGATTTTTAAATTGATCTTTTTCATTGCCTTAACCTTCGATCTCCTTAAAAGCTGCAATTTCGGATTTGTTGACTGTTATTTTCTTATCCCTTATGAGCTTGACATCGCGGCGGCTGAATGAAGCCGGAGCGGCTTCGGGACTGCGGTCAAGGCGAACCTTGAGCATACCCTTGAGCATATCGACTTCGACAACGGTTCCTCTGCCTGAGCTTGTTTCAACAATAGCGCCGACCTTGGGCGTTACGCGCAGGAGGTGTTCATAAGCTTCCTGCTCATACTTCAGACAGCACATAAGTCTGCCGCAGGTTCCGCTGATTTTGGTCGGGTTGAGAGAAAGTCCCTGTTCCTTAGCCATTTTTATGGACACAGGCTGAAAGTCGCCGAGGAAGCTGTTACAGCAGAACGGTCTGCCGCACATTCCGAGTCCGCCTTTCATTTTCGACTCGTCGCGAACGCCGATCTGGCGCAGCTCGATTCGGATTCGGAAGACGCTTGCAAGATCCTTGACGAGCTCACGGAAGTCAACTCTGCCGTCAGACGTGAAATAGAAAATAACCTTGCTTGAATCAAAGGTATATTCAACGTCGATGAGCTTCATATCGAGGCCGTGCGCCGCAATCTTTTTAAGGCAGATATCAAACGCTTCTTTTTCTTTCTTTTTATTTTTCTCAATGACCTTGAGATCGTCCGGGGTGGCAACTCGGATAATAGGCTTGAGAGGCTTTATGATTTCCTCTTCGTCAACCTCCTTGTTGCCGAGGGCGACTTCACCGCACTCAATCCCTCGTATTGTTTCGACGATAACACGGTCGCCTTTATTGAGTTTAAACTCAAGCGGGTCAAAATAATATATTTTGCCGACTTCTTTAAATCGTATTCCTACAACTTCGGACATAGTTTACCTCCTTTTATGTGAAAAATTATCTTTCATACGCTGTTTTTCTCATTACGGATGAAAAACGTGTAATCAATAAATTTTTATTTGCATTTCTGTTAATAGATTCCTTGAATGAATCTGTCTCCTCCGTCAGCTTTATCAGCGCTCGCATTGTAAGCTTTGAAGCCATTTCGCGGCTGATATCCGAATGGTCGGAAAGAGTTATATTACTGCCGGCTTTCATAATAACGGCATCGCGGAAGATGAGCTGTAAAGCTGGAAGAGTCGGTTCAAAAAGGTTCTTGTCCTTTTCAAACTCGGCGGTTATTTTCATAAATTCATATTCTGTCGGTTTCAACAACGCCGCGGCAAGGTGAGCCGCAGTCTCGTCGGCTTTCTGCCTGAGCTCGTCCGATATATCGTATACGTCGGCACCGAGGTCAAACAGAGTGACACGCGACATTATTGTTTCAAGAAACGGAGAAGATGTTTCACATTCAAGAATAAACCTCGCATAAGACGGCGGTTCTTCAATCAGCTTCAAGAGCGCATTCTGTGCCTGAATATTCATTTTATCGGCTGAACGGAGAATGTATACTTTTCTCTGCGCTTCGTTCGGAATGATGTACGCGTCGTCTTTCATTTCGCGTACAAGGTTTATCTTGAACGTTTTTTCGTTCTGCGCCGAAGGGTCAACCGTGATTATATCGGGGTGATTTCCGCTTTTTGCCTTCAGGCAATGACGGCACACACCGCACGGTTTTTGGTCGCTTTCACAAACAAACGCAAGTGAAAGAAATTCCGAAAGGCGGCTTCGCTGTTCACAGCTTCCTCCGCGCAGCATAATTGCATGGGGAAGTCTGTCGTTTGATATAAGTCCCTCGATATTTTCGGCGAGACTGTTTTTTATTCCTGTTTCAGCTATATTAACCATCACATTTTATGGAACTGCTCAACGTCAAGAACAAAAACCGTTGCACCGCCGACTGTGATTTTAACCGGAATCGCATTGACAATGCCGGATGAATATGTCGGAACGACAGGTGTGAGCTCTTCACGCTTGCGGCAGTTTGCTCTGAGAATTTCAAGGAGCTCATCTACCTTCTCGTCGTCAACACCCATGAGAAGAGTGAGGTTTCCTGCACGAAGGAATCCGCCTGAGGTGGAAAGCTTTGTTGCGTAAAAACCTGCTTTGGTGATCTCGTCGAGAACATTGTGAGCGTCGTCGCTGTTGATAACAGCAATCAAAAGTTTCATGATTTACCTCCTATGATTTCAAGGTTTCTTTTTATTACTTTTTCGCCTCGCCATGCGTAGGCTCTGTCAGAAATATTATCTGTTTTCGCCGTCGTTTCTATTCCGTCAAGGAAAATTTCGGACGGCTTAATTTTTGCATTTCTATTCATCGGACAAACCGTCTGACAAATATCGCAGCCCCATGCACAGCCGATTTTTTTAATCAATTCGCGCTGTTCGGGAGTAAGCTCTCCCTTGCGCTGAGTAATGTCCGAAAGACAAAGCTCTTTTTGAAATCCATCTTCGGTCAGAGCGTGGGTGGGGCAGGCGGCAATACATTTTCCGCAGTTCAGACAATGCGACTCCGTTTTCTCTGCCGCAGGGAGCTGCATCGTTGTGACGATTTCCGAGATGAAAAACCACGAACCGTATTCCTTATTGATAAGCAGACGGTTTTTTCCATTGACACCCAATCCTGCGTTCAACGCAGCCTGTACCTCAGGTATCGGCGAATTGTCGGTGAAGAACACAAACTGTTCGTCGGGGTATTCATCTCTGAGCTTCTGAAGTCCCGATTTAACCGCTTCGTTAATGGCAAGGTGATAATCCTTGACAACAGCATAACGTGAAATGTTGATATCCGTATATTTATCCTCGCCGAGGTAGTAAGGGAAAAGCATCACTATAATGCTTCTTGCGTTGTCGGGAAGTCTGCCTTTTGCACGGCAGTTTATGAGCTTGTCCCTGAACGGTTCAAAATCACAGAAACCGTAAACAGGGGAGATTTCAGAAATGATTTTTTCAATCATATTATCAAATCCTATGCGATGGTCTGTACCGCCGCAATAATTATCGGCATTGTTATTATTGAAATGAAGCTGACTGTTGCCACAAGCTGTGATGCAAGTCCTGCGTCCTTGCCGTATTTGGCGGAGAAGAGCACCGTGTTGTTAGCCGACGGAGCACACGAGGATATAGCCATTGCCGTCAGCAGGGTTCCGCTGAGTCCGATAACACGATAAATTGCTATCATAATTGCCGGTAAGGCTATCAGCTTTGACAATGCGACAAGAAAAATCTTTTTGTTTTTAAAAATATTTTTAAGACGTGTGTTTGAAAGAAATGTTCCGAAAATAATCATTGCAACGGGAGTTTGAGTGTTGGCAATGAAATCGACTGGTTTGGTGATAAGTTCGGGCAGGGGAACCTTGAACAGGAAAAACGGAAGTCCTATCAGCACGGCAATAACACCGGGATTGAGTATCAGCTTCTTTGCGTCAAAGCCTTTGCCCTTGTCCATCATAAACACACCGTGGGTGAACGAAACGACATTGAAAGCCATAATCACGGCGGAGCAGTAAAAAACGCCCTCTGCGCCGAGGAGTGCTTCGGTCAGCGGAAGCGTCATATATCCCACGTTTCCGTAAATTGCGCCGTACTTGTAAACACAGTTTTCGTCCCTGTCGCCCCTTGAAAAAAGAGGTGTATTAAGGGCGATGGCAACAAAGTGCATCAGAAAACCGCAGCCTACGGCAATGAGAAGCTTGATTCCGCTGTCCTTAGTAAACTCGCGTGTAAAAAAAGAGTTTATAATAACGCTCGGAGTGATTATGTAGAAAAGCAAATCGGTGCAGGCTCGGCCTGTCTTTTCGGTGAACAGACCGATCTTGTCACAGATTACTCCGACAAGCACCATTATATAGAGTATACCGACCTGGCGCGCCGTTATTAGAACGTTGTCAAAAAACATAAATTACTCCGATTGTTCCTCTGTATTGTTTGTCTGAGCTTTCGCTCTTGAAAGCAGGGCATAGATAATGTATATTGCAACGCCCAAATCGCTGTATGAAATGCCGTGGTGTGTGCAGAGAAGCTCGGAATGACCGACGGCCATAACGATAAAACGCGGCAGGAAGCACATCAGCGTGAACATAGCCGCAGGGATACCGTAAGCGTACAGCTTCCAGTAAACGTCCGATGCGTCGATAGCCGATACCACCTGGGAGAACGCAAGGAAAAACAGCATCAAAAATACGATTGCAAACAGTTCAAGCAAAAGATCGGAAACGTTGACAAAACTTATAGTCCTCTTGAATCTGTAAAGGAGCTTGAATATGCACCACAAAACGGGAGCAAAAGCAAGTACCTTGAACTTTGTTCCATCCGAGTTGCCGACTCCGACGGCGAGACCTGTGACGAAAAAGTATATTGCGGCGATCGCACCGAAAACGGATTGAATCAAAAGCATATTTCCGCCCTGATCCTTGACGTATTTTGCAATCTGTGTGGAGCTTGAAACAGCTTGCTCGTAGAGGTCAAAATAGCTGATAAGCTGACTGGCAGAATCGACGATGATAGTCACGGCAATGATAATTGAAATAACGAGAAATGCCGAGGATTTTTTCGGTCGTGAAACCGTAATGATATTTTTGCGGTTTATCAGGGGAATTGCAATTCCGATTACCATAGCAATTCCGAGCAGGAAATATATTACATAAACCGAAAAATCTATTTTATTATAGAATCCTGTTTCGGGTTCAAGAATTTTAAAATACTGGTAAACTCTCAGCGGTACTGCAACAAGCAGAGCGAAAAGAGAGCAGAAAAGCGGAAGTTTATAAATTATATCGCTTTTACTTTTCATATTTTATTCCCCCTTGATAATTCTTTCTTCATAAGGAACGTAGCCCTGATCCGGAGCATACTTGGGTATTCTCTTGTCAATGGTTACATATTCTCTTTTTGCCATAACGCTCTTGTATGCCGGGCGAATGATTCTGCCGCCTGTTGCAAGCTCTTCTATTCTGTGTGCTGTCCAGCCGGCGATTCTTGCCGTCGTGAAAAGCGGCGTGAAAAGATCCTCGGGAATCCTCAGCATTTCATATATGAAGCCTGAGTAAAGATCAACGTTTGCACAAATCGGTTTTTTGTTTCCTTTCTCTTTGAGGAAGACCTCAGGAGTAAGGCGTTCAATGGATTCAATCAGCTTGTATTTTTCTGTAAATCCATGCTTTTCTGCGTATTTGCGAGCCTCTTCCTTGAGAATGACGGCGCGCGGATCGGAAAGCGTGTATACGGCGTGACCCATACCGTAGATAAGTCCGGAACCGTCACCGGCTTCTTTCCTGATTATCTTAGCAAGATAGTCGGCAATCTGTCCGTCGTCGGACGGATCGGAAACGCCGTTCTGTATAAAGCGGATCATCTCGGCAGCTTTAATATTGGCACCGCCGTGCTTAGGTCCTTTGAGAGAACCCATACCTGCGGCAATCGCGGCGTATGTATCCGTTCCGCTGGAGGTGAGCACTCTTGTGGCAAAGGTTGAGTTGTTACCGCCGCCGTGCTCGGCGTGAACCATCAAACACAGGTCAAGAAGCTTTGCTTCCTCGTCCGTAAACGTCTTATCGGAACGAATAGAACGAAGAATTGCCTCGGCGGTTGACTGATTCGGCTTTGCAGGATGGATATACATACTCTTTTTGAGATAATGACGTCTTTTGACCTGGTAAGCGTAAGCCATAATCACGGGAAGCTGACCGACAAGCTGTACGGACTGACGGACAACGTTTGCGAGCGATGTGTCGTCGGGTGATTCGTCGTAAGAATAGAGTGCGAGAACAGTTCTTGTGATTTTGTTCATTATGTTCGGGGAGGGGGCTTTCATCATTGTGTCCTCAATGAAGTCCTCCGGGAGGTTTCTGCTGACAGCGAGAATATCCTTGAATCTTTCAAGCTGTTCTGCGGTCGGGAGCGAACCGAAGATGAGAAGCCATGCAACCTCTTCAAAGCCGAAGCGGTTTTCCTCCTGGCAATGACGGACGATTTCCTGCATATCGAATCCGCGGAAATAGAGATGACCTTCTTTAGGTACTCTTTCACCGTCCTCAATATAGTATCCGTCAACGGAGCTGATCTTTGTTATGCCTGCCATAACGCCGGTTCCGTCAGAGTTACGAAGTCCTCTTTTTACGTTGAAACGGTTAAAATATTCGGGATTTATTTTGTAGTTTCTGTTAAGCTCTTCAACTAAGGCTTGAGTGGTTTGATCGGTAAGAGGGTTAATATAAGAAATCATTTTTTCACCACCAATATATTTTCAGATTATTATACAATAATATATATAATAAAGTCAAGAAATGTAAGTAAATAAAGTGTAAACACCGCCGCTTTTTTAAACATCAAACGGGACTGACGCATTATTATGCGAAAGTCCCGCGGTATGGTGTTATCAAAGAAGATTTATTCCGTTTGCCTTGCAGTCGGCAACCATTTTATCGGGCCAGAGAGAAACCTGAACCTCACCGATATGTGCCTTTTCAAGAATGAGCATACTCAGTCTCGACTGACCGATTCCTCCGCCGATTGTGAGAGGAAGAGTTCCGTCGGCAATGCCCTTGTGATAATCATATTTCATTCTGTCCTCGGCATCCGCCGCTTTGAGCTGATAGGCGAGACTGTCGGAATCAACGCGGATTCCCATTGACGATACCTCAAATGCTTTCTGAAGCGTCTCGTTCCAGAAAAGAAGATCTCCGTTGAGCTTCCAATCGTCATAGTCCGGGGCTCTTCCGTCATGCTTGATTCCGCTCTTGAGAAGATCGCCGATCTGCATAACGAATACTACGCCTTTTTCCTTTGCGATGATGTCCTCGCGCTCCTTGGGTGTCTTGTCGGGGTACATATCCTCAAGCTCCTGGGTTGTGATGAAGAATACATCTGTCGCAAGCTCGTTCTTGAGCTGAGGGAAAGCCTTGTGTGCAATTTTCTGTGTATTGTCGATCGCGCCGACGATTTTTTTGACTATATCCTTGAGAAATTCAACATTTCTTTCTTCTCTTGAAATTACGCGTTCCCAGTCCCACTGGTCAACAAAAATGGAATGAACGTTGTCACAGTCGTCGTCACGTCTGATGGCGTTCATATTTGTGTAAAGTCCCTCATCAACACCGTAGCCGTAAGCCTTGAGAGCAGTTCTCTTCCATTTTGCAAGCGACTGAACGATCTCGGCTGTGCCCTCAATCTCCTTGATGTCGAACTCAACCTTACGCTCAACACCGTTGAGGTCGTCGTTAATTCCGCTGCCTTTTTTTACAATGAACGGTGCGCTGACGCGTTCAAGGTTGAGCGCGGCGGCAAGCTCGTTTGCAAAGGTATCCTTAACAAGCTTTATAGCTTTCTGTGTTTCTCTGAGTGTAAGGACGGAGCTGTATCCGTCAACTATCTGTAAGCCTCTCATTTCTGTTTCCTCCTTGGTTATCTGATGTTTCCGACGGTTCTCGGATAAAGCTGTACGTCGCGAATGTTTGCCATGCCTGTCATATACATAACGATTCTGTCAAATCCGAGACCGAATCCGCCGTGAGGAACGGAACCGAATTTTCTCAGGTCAAGATAATCTCTGTATTCGTCCTGAGTCATTCCGCGCTCTTCCATAGCAGCAAGAAGCTTTCCGAGGTTCTCTTCACGCTGGCTTCCTCCGATTATTTCGCCGACTCCGGGAACAAGGAGGTCGGTCGCGGCAACTGTCTTTCCGTCGGGATTCTGCTTCATATAGAAAGATTTAATTTCTTTCGGATAATCCGTAACGAAAACAGGCTTATTGAATACCTGCTCTGTGATATATCTTTCGTGCTCCGTTGCAAGGTCACAGCCCCATTCAACGGGATACTGGAACTTAACATCGGACTCTTTAAGAAGCTCGATTGCTTTTGTATAAGTGATTCTTTCAAAGTCGCCGTCAACAATCTTCTGAAGCTTCTCGCGAAGTCCCTTTTCAAAGAACTTCTCAAAGAAAGCGAGCTCATCCGGGCATTTCTCGATTACGTCTTTGAGGACAAATTTTATCATTGCTTCGGCAACCTCGATGACGTCGTCAAGCTCGGCAAAAGCAATTTCCGGTTCAACGTGCCAGAACTCGGCAACGTGGCGCTGAGTGTTGCTCTTCTCGGCGCGGAAAGAGGGACCGAATGTGTAAATCTTACCCATTGCCATTGCGGCAACCTCGCCCTCAAGCTGACCGGAAACGGAAAGTCCTGCTTTTCTGCCGAAGAAATCGTCGGCATAGTACTCTTCCTCGCTCTTGTATTTGTCGGAATAGCCGATTGTCGTTACCTTGAAAACCTCGCCTGCGCCCTCGCAGTCCGAAGCGGTGAGCAGGGGAGTGTGAATATAAACGTAGTTGTTCTGCTGGAAGAAGCTGTGGATTGCCGCCGCCGCAACGGAACGGACACGAAGAACGGCATTGAATGTGTTGGTTCTGACTCTGAGGTGAGGAATTGTTCTGAGAAATTCAAGCGAACAGCGCTTCTTCTGGAGCGGATAATCGCCGGGGCATTCGCCTAAAACGCTGATTTCTTCCGCATTTACTTCAACCGCGCTGCTGACTGCGCCCTTGACGACTGTGCCCTCAATCTTGAGAGCTGTGCCGCCCGGCATAAATGCGGCAATGTCGGAAAGCTTTGATTTGTCAATAACGATCTGAAGATGGTGGAGAGATGTTCCGTCGTTGAGCTCGATGAAAGCCATATTCTTGGAATCTCTCGATGTTCTGACCCAACCGCAAACGGTAACCTGCTTGCCGATAAACGATTCGTCTGTGAGAATGTCTTTGATGTCTGTGTGTTTCATAAAAATTCTCCTTTTCGGAAAAACATATTTGACGAACAAAAAAGGCTATTCGTCCCATAACATAGGACGAATAGCCTTGTATCCGCGGTACCACCTAAATTACTCAATGTTGAGTCTCTTTACGGCTCGAATAAGCCATACGCGATAACGCCGCGCCTGCGTCGCACCTACTGGGCGGTTCAGCCGTTCGGATTGAAGCTCCGAAGTGTTATTCGCACAAACTCTGTTACGGCGTTCGCACTGTCTGCCGCTCACTGAGAACGATCGAATGTGTTACTTCTCTTCATCATCGCTTTTCAATATGAACGAATTATAACACCGCTTTTTTACCTTGTCAAGGGTTAAAATAATTTTTTCTTTCTGAATATAAGTATGCAGATCAATACCACGGTTATGCTAACGGCAATCACGGCAGGGTAGCCGTATTTTGAGCTTATCTCCGGCATATTATTAAAATTCATTCCGTACCAGCCTGTGATGAGCGTCAGCGGCAGAAAAATTGTTGTTATGACGGTGAAAAGCGTCATAGTGCTGTTCATTTTGAGGTCAAGCCTTGCCTGGTATGCCTCGCGGAGTCTTACAAGATTTTCGCGCAGAAGATTTATTTCATTCCGCAGTCTGCCTGCCTTGTCGCTCGTCATTCGGAAGTAGGACAGCTTGTCCGAATCAAACAGCCCATTTTCGTTGTCATAAAGACGCTCGGCAATGTCTATGAACTGTTCGTAATAGTTCCTCAAAAGCATAAGCTTTTTATTATAGGATAAAATTTGCTCGTTTACGTTTGAGGATTTTATATCCTTTATAACCCTTTCCTCAAGCTCGTTGATGCTGTATTCCGTTTCCTCCGTCATCTTTCCGTCGTCCGACATCAAGGCATCAAAATAAAGATAAATAAACCTTTCCGAGGTCATGAGCTCGCCGCGTGTATTGTTGACAGCCTGATAGAATGAATTGTAAAGGGTCTTGTCCTCGTCTTTGGCTGTGATTATCAGCACAAAGCTCTTGTTTACATAAACACAGCAATGACATTCGGCATTATTCTCTTTGCTTGCGCTGATCACCTTTATTGAAAATCCGAAGCTTTGTGCAAAGACGCAAACCGAGCTTCTGAAAGAATTGTCGGAGAAGTCAAAGCCGATAAATTCGCGGTAGCTGATGCCGAGTTCGGAGTATTTGTTGCAAAACTCTTCAACGGAAATCAGACCGACACAGAAATCCGTGCGGCTGAAATCGTTGAAGTTAATATTATGCGGTTGTCCGTCAAAAGAAATAAGCATCATAAGCGAAAAGCATTGGAGTATAGTATTTAAAAACAGACCGGAGCATTTGCCCCGGTCTTAGTATATGTAATTATTTCTCTTTTTTTGCTTTTCCTAAAACTTTATTTGCTGCGATTGCCGCTGCGGTAAGTGCGGCTGTTGTTCCGACTGCCGCGCCGAGAACCTTGAGTTTCATATCCTGTCTGTCGCTTACATTTCTCATATATGGGTCAAGGCTCTTGCTCTTGAGGCCGAAGTCCTTGAAATGATACATTTTTGTCTGTACATTTTCGGGATTGTCTTCCTCAAGTGTAACCATTCTGACACCTGAACGGCATCCGTCGGTGTAAACACGGAATCCCGCAGTTTTGCATTGACCGAGAAGTATGCCGTCAACATATCCGACAAAATCATTCATGTGGTCGTGGCCGAAAAATGCGCCGAGCACATCGCCCGTTTCTTTCCATGCGTCAAATTCGCCGCTGTTGATGTCGGGTACTGCCGGACCTTCTCCGAGGTATCCCTCAACCTCAGGCTTGAGGACGTAGTACTTGTCTCCGTAGGTTTTGTGACCCTGTACTGCATCGAGTTTTTCATAAGGCTTTGCCTCGCGGAGAAGACCGTATTCCTCAGGGACGGGAATATGCTGGAAAACAAGTGAGGGAACCATCTTTCCCCCGTTTTTGTCGGCGAGCTCCTTGGCTGTCTTTTTATACCATTCGATCTGGTCGGTATGTACTGTGTCGTAGTATGAAACAGATCTGTCCTCATAGAGGTTGTTGCTGTCGATAAACCAAAGATTGAAAGCATCTCTTTCGCCGTCGCTTGATTTGATTACAATGTTATGGTTGCCGTAGCCGGAAATGCTGTCGTCGGCGTTGTAGGCATAGCAGTTTTCATGCTCGCGGTAGAGCTTGAGCTGTGTTTTGAGGTCAACGTCGCATTCGCGGTCATGATTTCCGAAAATGAGGTCAAAAGGAATGCTGTTGACGGCAACAGGGTAGGTTATGCGGCTTATAACCGAGCGCATCTCATACTCCGAGCCTGCACGGGCATTGTCACCCATATATATAACAAGGTCGGGCTTCAATTCTGAAATGCCTTTTGTGATAAGGGCAAGGGTGTCCTCCATTTTGTTGGCTGCATTTTCGCTTTTCATATCGTAGCAGTCATGAAGATCGCCCAAGAGCATTATTTTAAATTTGCCGTTTTTAAAACGTAATGGTTCGTTGTTCATAAAAAACCTCCGCAGTCAAATTTATACAAATAAATTATACAACCCGAAAAGGTCTTTGTCAACAATAAAGCAGATACAGAATAACCGCAAAACACCGTTTTTGTCGTGTATGGTGTTCTGCGGTTTCCGAGATCTCTTATTCCATCGAAGTGCCGACTTCAAGCTCTCTTTTGTCTCTGAAAAGCATTGAGATGCACCAGATACCGGCGAGGGCAACAATTGTGAAGATTATTCGGCTGACGATAGCATCCTGACCGCCGAAAATCCAGCCGACAATGTCAAACTTGAAAAGTCCGATTGAACCCCAGTTGATAGCTCCGATGATAACCAATATCAATGAGATCTTGTCTATCATATAAATCATCTCCTATAATTTTCTCATTACTATTTTCTCTTGAATTTATTTTTTTATGCAATAATTTATATTTTGTTTAATTGTTTTGTTACTAATTTTCAAAACATTTATTCTTAACATATATAAAACTATGGTAAAATAATAAAAATATATTGACTAATTGCAATGTAAATGCTATAATCACAATAACCGGTATACTCTTATTTATAAGGAGGAGTTTTTATGAAAAAGGTTCACCGAACGTGCAGAAAGGCGTTATCCGTCATCTTGGCGCTGACGCTTATGCTCACGACTTTTGTCTGTTTTGATATCGGAGCGCTTTTCGGCTCTGCTGTTGACGCAAGCTCGGCAATCACGGTATCTGACAACAGTGCTTCCAATGTGTATTTCTATGCCCCGGAGCAAATATATCTTGAGCCTAAGCTCACAGGATATACAACCCAGGACAAATACAATTATCAGTGGTTTGTTGACTCAACGGTAAATGACTCAACAAAACTGCAGACGCTCAGAACAGGTGAAAATTCTACCGGTAATTTTTACTTCTATTATGAGAATGCCAGCTCGGTTACTGTATCGTACAAATATCTTACGAACAGCATGACCGATATGACCGCTTATACTCAGACGAGCCAGACCTCATCGGGCGACTACGCAAATGCGAATTGTAACATCAAGCTTGCTGAGTATGCCACACCGCTCAGAGCTTATAACACAAGCGGTACTGCGTCATACATCTATTATACCAAGGCGGGCAACAAGATTGATACAACGATCACGAGAGAAAGCGTTTCTCCCTATCTTGCCGCCGGAACAAAGGGATATTATATTGAGTGGAAGGCAACATTTGTCGATAAGCTTGACGGTCAGACCAAGGTTGCTTACGCTTATACATATGTTTACAAGCCGTACCTTCAGCCCGTAGGTACAGCCATCAATACCAATAACTACCGCGGAAATAATTCCTACGGATATGATATTTCATGGATTTCGGGTATTCATTCATTTAATACCTCAAGTACAAAAGCTACTCATTCCCCCAACTCAACAAACGGCGGAAAGAGTCTTGTTACTTTTTCTTCATCAAATCCCAAGGGCGTTCAGCTCGGCGTGGCAGGCACAATGCTTTATGCTCAGTTTGCAACTCAGGTTGTTTCAAACGGTAACTTCTTCTATACCGGAATGAACAATGAATCCGCATATAACTGGGTCAACGGTGACGGCAGTCCGTACCTTAAGGCTAAGTCCTTCCACTTCGTTGAGAATAAGAAAAATTCAAGCTCAAAGGACGTTTCACAGTATACTCTTGCAACGTCTCCCGAGGCATATCTTACGGTAGACGTCAGCCGTTATCACAACCTCAGCAATGTCCCGAACCTTTCGGCAGGTCTCATGATTACAAGTGACGAAGGCTCGGATAACGGCGCATGGTATGTTGCCGACGGTACAGGCAAGGTGGATTCTTCCGATGAAATCATTGATCTTAACCACAATAATGATACTCCGGCAAGAACTCTTTATAACAACTACAAGACCTATATGGCTAATCAGGGCGACTTTGATAACAGAGGATCTTATGAGGGCGAAGGCGTTAAGTACAACGGACCCGTTGTTATTCCGATCTCGACCACAAACGGAAATGTTACATATAAGGTCAGAGCAGGTTATCATAACTATCAGAGCAAGGACAGAGTAACGTGTATCGGCGTTATGCCTCTTGTCGTTACTCAGACCAATAAGGAAACGCTTCGTGACGCAATGAACCATGCCACGAATATCGTTGCAAAGTACGGTCTCAAGCCGGACGGCACAAGCATTTACTACAATTCATCAAATTCAAACTGGACAAAGTTTGTTTCACTTTACAGGACGGCAGGCTTGATGCTTGCGAAGCTTGATCTTGCATCAACAACATCCATTTCGGGCTACACGCTTTCAACGGCTGTTTCGAACCTCAACAGCGCGATCGCAGCTATCGAGTCGGAAGCAAAGATCACATCAACGGCAACGGCTCGCTTCCTTGCACTCAGCAAGACGGCAAACGGCTACAAGCTTATCAACGTTCAGGACGTTGAGAGCAACTCAAATGTAGCAGACGTATCAAAGAACTTTGCATACGGACAGAACGTTAAGTTCTCGGCCATTGATTTTGCGGGCTATGATTACGTAGGCGCAAGCGCAGGCCTCAAGGCGGTTGACAGCGAAACCGGTGAGGATTATTCATCGCTTATCACGACTGCCGACAGAACAATCAGCGTAAACTTTGCAAATTCAACTTCAAATGTTCAGTACACCTTCCTTTACATTCAGAAGGAGTATTCGACAATTGTAGATACAAGAGGCGGAGATTTTAACTATCTCAATATCATCAACTCTAACTTCCCGTCAATAGGCGGAATGGGCTATCCGACGTATGCGGCAGATGCATCGGT
>SAMEA104315428__coassemble_884_pt1 | contig 29752 bp, 26 predicted proteins | sample SAMEA104315428__metabat2_low_PE_040 | metagenome-assembled genome bin SAMEA104315428 (sample SAMEA104315428) | gut metagenome | biome: Monkey gut; feature: monkey-associated habitat; material: faeces | place: China | collected 2013
TCGTCAGGCTATGAAGAGGCCGCCGCACAGGGATTGGTTGCTGGAATCAATGCCGCAAGGAAGGTAAACGGACAAAAACCGCTTATTTTGGAGCGTTCGGGCTCATATATCGGCACATTGATTGATGATCTGGTCACAAAGGGCTGTTCCGATCCTTACAGAATGATGACCTCACGCTCAGAATACCGTCTTTTGCTCAGGCAGGACAATGCAGACCGCCGTCTTACGCCGATAGGTCACGAAATCGGACTTATCAGCGACGAAAGATATGATAAGTTCTTGAAAAAGCTTGATTTGATAGCCGAAGAAAAGAAAAGAACCGAAAAGACGGTTTTTCCGCCGTCGGAAGAGTTGAACAATATACTTGTTTCACGTGAAACATCACTGGCAGCGACGGGTGTACGGCTTTGTGATTTGCTGAAACGGCCGCAGATCGGATATGACTGCCTTACGCCGATTGACAGGGACAGACCCGATTTGCCGTATGAAATCTTTGAACAGGTTGAGATTGACACAAAATATGAGGGATATATCAAAAGACAGCAGGCTCAGGTAGATGAAATGCACCGTTTAGAGGTTCAGACCTTGCCCGAAGACATTGATTACAATTCAATTCTCGGATTGAGACTGGAAGCAAGAGAAAAGCTTACTAAAATCAGACCCCACAGCATCGGACAGGCTTCGAGAATATCGGGAGTCAGTCCGTCTGATATTTCCGTTTTACTCATTTACCTTGAAAAGGAGCGAAAAAATGATTGATAAGGTCATTTTAAAGGAAGAAGCAGAAAAACTTGGTGTTTCGTTGGATGATACTGCGCTTGACAGGTTTGACATATACGCCGAACGCCTAGTTGAAACGAATAAAACCCTTAATCTTACTGCAATTACCGACCCTGAGGGAATCCTATACAAGCATTTTATTGATTCGCTTTCGCTTTTGAGCTGTGTTGATTTGCAGATGGGCGCAAAGGTTATTGACGTCGGCACGGGTGCAGGCTTTCCGGGTGTTGTTTTGCTGATTGCAAGACCTGATTTGAAAATGACTTTGCTTGACGGAACAAACAAAAGGCTTGTTTTTATTGATTCGTTGCTTCGTGAGCTCGGACTTAATGCCGATATTGTTCATCAGCGTGCCGAACTTGCAGGCAAGGACGCAGATTTTCGTGAGAAATATGATCTTGTAACGGCGCGTGCTGTTGCCAATCTTAACACGCTTGGTGAATACTGTCTTCCGTTTGTAAAGGTCGGCGGAATTTTTGCTCCGATGAAAGCCGCAAAAACCGACGAAGAAATTACTATGTCCGAGGGTGCGATAAAGCTTCTCGGCGGCAGAATCAGGGAAACAAAGCATTTCAATATTGAAAATTGCGGAGACCGATACATTATTATTACCGAAAAAATATCGCAAACTCCGTCAAAATATCCGCGTGCTTCGGCACAAATATCAAAAAAACCGCTCTGATAAACAAAAAATAAAAAGAATAAGGTGTTTTTCGGTCAATGAAAAACAATGGACAACCTCCTTTTGTCGTGTTACATTATTTTTGTGGTACGTCTTAAGGAGGTTTTTATATGCTCAAAAGCCAAACTAAATATAAAAAGAGCAACGAAGTGGTTTTATTGCCGGCACGCTTGATTCAGCCGAATCCTCACCAGCCGAGAAAGAGCTTTAACTGGGACGATTTGGAGGGTCTTGCCGAAAGCATACACTACAACGGTCTGCTCCAGCCGATAACCGTCAGAAAGAAAGAAAACGGTAAATATGAGCTGATTTCGGGTGAACGCAGACTTCGCGCCTGCAAAATGGCTGGTCTTTCGTCTGTTCCGTCGATTATTGTTGACGTTGACGAAGAAAAGTCTGCCCTGCTTGCCGTCATAGAAAACCTGCAGCGTGAAAATCTGCATTTTTTTGAGGAAGCCATGGCAATTGAAAGACTTATAAAGGGTTTTGGTTTCAGTCAGGAGGAGGTTGCGCGAAAGCTCGGAAAGTCTCAATCGGCTTTGTCAAACAAACTGCGAATCCTGCGGCTGCCCGACGAGATCAGATACAGCGTTATGCTCTACGGGCTTACCGAAAGGCACGCAAGGGCGCTGCTTCGGCTGCCGAGCGTTGCAATGATGGAGCAGGTTCTTGATACGGTAGTTGAACAGGGGCTCACCGTGAATGCGACGGAGCAGCTTATAACGGATATGCTCAATAAAACGCCTGAAAAAGAAAAGAAAGGCAAAAAGGTTATGGTGTTCAAGGATGTCAGAATATTTATAAACACACTTAACCACGCCGTGAGCACAATGCGTAAGAGCGGAATAAACGCAACGGCGGAGAAAAATGAAACCGAGCATTACATAGAGTATATTGTGAAGATAAACAAGCCGGATTCCGGCAAATAAATCTTGAGGGGTTGTCGCTTCTGGCAGCCCTTTTTAAAATGTTTCACGTGAAACACTAAAAAAATCAATTTTTTTACTTTTCTTTTATATGTATATGTGATATAATCTTTGATACGGAGAAAATACAAGGAAGTGAATATATGGCGAAAATCATTGCGGTAGTAAACCAAAAGGGCGGAGTCGGAAAAACCACCTCGACGGTTAATCTCGCCGCATCTGTCGCTGTGAAAGGACAGCGTGTCCTTTTGATAGACATTGATCCGCAGGGCAACGCGACAAGCGGACTCGGAATAAACAAAAGAGAGCTGAAAGCCTCGTCTTACGACGTGATAATCAATTCAATGCCGATTGAAAAGGCAATTCAGAAAACGGATTTTGAAAATCTGTGGCTGCTTCCCTCGAATATGAACCTTGCGGGAGCGGAGCTGGAGCTTGTTGATATGCAGCACCGCGAAACCAAGATAAAAAATGCCGTTGCGTCTGTCAAATCACAGTATGACTTTATTTTTATGGACTGTCCCCCCTCTTTGGGCTTGATAACGCTTAATGCCCTTTGCGCCGCAGACACGGTGCTTGTGCCGATTCAATGCGAATATTACGCGCTTGAGGGACTTTCACAGCTTATGTCGACAATTCGTCAGGTCAAAAGGCTTTATAATCCGTTGATCGAGATGGAGGGCGTGCTCCTGACAATGTATGACGGCAGGCTGAACCTGACCCACCAGGTTGTCAATGAGCTTAAACGCTTTTTCCCAAAGAAGGTGTACAGCACGGCAATTCCGAGAAACGTTAAGCTCTCCGAAGCACCGAGCTACGGACTGCCGATACATTATTACGATAAAAATTCCAAGGGTGCGGCGGCCTATGACGCCCTTGCAGAGGAATTTTTGAAGTTGAACGGTAAGGAGGTAATCTGATGGCAGCAAAAAAAGGCGGACTCGGCAGAGGTTTGGATTCACTTTTTGCCGATAATTCTGTTGAAGAAATAAACTCGTCTGTAAACAAGCTTCGGATAATGGAGATTGAACCCAATCATGACCAGCCGCGAAAGGACTTTGATGAAAAAGCATTGTCGGAGCTTGCCGAAAGCATCGAACAGCACGGTGTGCTTCAGCCCCTTGTTGTGCGGCCGCTGACGAACGGCGGATACCAGCTTGTTGCCGGCGAAAGACGCTGGCGCGCGGCAAGAATAGCGGGGTTGACGGAGGTTCCCGTTGTCATAAAGGAGCTTACCGACGAGGAAGTTATTGAAATTGCGATGATTGAAAACCTCCAGCGCGAGGACCTCAATCCGCTTGAAGAAGCGCTCGGTTATCGCTATATGATGGACGAGCTTAAAATAACTCAGGAACAGGCGGCGGAAAAGGTCGGAAAGTCACGTCCTGCCGTTGCAAATGCGTTGAGATTGCTCAAGCTCCCCGACGAGGTTCGTGAAATGGTGAAGAACAATCTCCTCTCCCCCGGTCACGCGCGTGCGCTTCTCGGATTTGACAATGACGAACTTATAATTCAGACCGCGAAAAGAATTGTGAAAGAAGATCTTTCGGTTCGTGAGGTTGAGAGCTTGGTCAAAAAATCAAAGAAAGCACCAAAAATTCCCAAACAGCAAAAAAGAGACAAGTTTTTCAGCGAAGTGGAGCTTGCTCTTATTGATAACCTTGGCAGAAAGGTTAAAATAAAAGAGTCCAAGCAGGACGCAGGCGTTCTTGAAATTGAATTTTTTGACAAGGATGATCTTGAAAGTCTTGCGATGAAACTTGAGAATTACGGTAAATAATATATTGGAGTGGTAAAAATGTTAGATATCAAACTTATTCGTGAAAATCCCGAAATGGTGAAAGCGGCAATGAAAACAAGAAACAAGGATATGGACGCAACCGTTGACGAAATCCTTGAAATTGACGCACAGCGCCGCGAGCTTATGAAAGCAACGGACGCGCTCAAGCAGGAGCAGAATGCCGCAAGCAAAAAAATCCCTCAGATTAAAAAAGAGGGCGGCGACATCTCCGAAATTATGGCAAGAATGAATGAGATAAAGGCAAAAATAAAGGCTGACGACGCTAAAATCGCCGAGCTCGACGCCAAGCAGAAGACCCTCATTTATGAATTTCCGAACATTCCGAACAAGAGCGTGCCGATCGGCAAGGACGACAGCGAAAATGTTGAAATCCGCCGTTGGGGTGAGCCGAGAAAGTTTGACTTTGATTATAAGGCTCATTGGGATATCGGCGCTGATCTCGGAATACTTGATCCGGAAACTGCCGCAAAGGTAACCGGTGCTCGTTTCCACTTTTATAAGGGTCTCGGCGCGAGACTTGAAAGAGCGATTATCAGCTTCTTCCTCAACACTCACACGGAGCACGGCTACACCGAGGTGCTTCCGCCGTTCCTTGTAAACAGAGCCTCGATGACGGGCACAGGTCAGCTTCCCAAGTTCGAGGACGACGCGTTTAAGACTACGGACGACCTTTTCCTCATTCCGACCGCAGAGGTTCCCGTAACCAATATGCACAGAGACGAAATTCTTGACGGCAGCAAGCTTCCCATCAAGTATTGTGCTTATTCAGCTTGCTTCCGTGCCGAGGCAGGTTCGGCAGGACGCGACACAAGAGGACTTATTCGTCAGCACCAGTTCAACAAGGTTGAGCTTGTTAAGTTTGTTGACCCGGAGACCTCTTATGATGAGCTTGAGTCGCTCACAAACGACGCGGAAAGAGTGCTTCAGCTTCTCGGTCTGCCCTACCGTGTTGTCTGCCTTTCAACGGGCGATATCGGCTTCTCCTCGGCAAAGACCTATGACATCGAGGTTTGGATGCCGTCCTACAACAGATATGTTGAGATTTCCTCTTGCTCCAACTTTGAGGACTTCCAGGCTCGCCGCGCGGCAATCAGATTCAAGAAAGATCCGAAGAGCAAGGCACAGCTTGTCCACACGCTCAACGGTTCAGGCGTTGCAATCGGAAGAACGACAGCCGCAATTCTTGAAAACTATCAGAATGAGGACGGAACTGTTACTGTTCCCGAAGTTCTTGTACCGTACATGGGCACGGATATTATCAAATAATTAACGCCGTTTTAACAGAGTTTTAAACATTTTGAGGTGCGTTAATTTTATATCAATTTCACATTGACAAAAAGGATAAAAATGATATAATTATCCTGTAATAAAACAAAGGAGTGTTTTTTATGCCACTTGTAACAACCACAAAAATGTTCAAAGACGCTTATGAGGGCGGCTACGCCATCGGAGCGTTCAACGTAAACAACATGGAAATAATCCAGGGCATCGTTGCAGCAGGAAAGAAGCTCAACGCTCCCCTTATCCTCCAGGTTTCCAAGGGTGCCCGCGCTTATGCGAACCACCTTTATCTCGTAAAGCTTGTTGAGGCAGCTGTTGAGGAGTCCGGTCTTCCGATCGCGCTTCACCTTGACCACGGCCCGGATTTCGAGACCTGTAAGGCTTGCATCGACGGCGGTTTCACCTCTGTTATGATCGACGGTTCTTCACTTCCTTACGAAGAGAATGTCGCTCTCACAAAGAAGGTTGTTGACTATGCACACGCTCACGGCGTTGTCGTTGAGGGTGAGCTCGGACAGCTTGCAGGTGTTGAGGACGAGGTCAGCGTTAATGCTGAGGACGCGTCTTACACAAATCCCGATCAGGTTGAGGATTTCGTAAAGCGCACAGGCGTTGATTCACTTGCTATCGCTATCGGCACAAGCCACGGCGCATACAAGTTCAAGCCCGGCCAGAAGCCGCAGCTTCGTTTCGACATTCTTGAAGAGGTTTCAAAGAGACTTCCCGGTTTCCCGATCGTTCTCCACGGTGCATCTTCTGTTATTCCTGAGTTTGTTGAGGAGATCAACAAGTACGGCGGAAGCATGCCGGACGCAATCGGTATTCCTGAGGATATGCTCCGTCAGGCAGCAACAATGGCAGTCTGCAAGATCAACATCGACTCAGACCTCCGTCTTGCAATGACAGCAGCTATCAGAAAGCACTTTGTTGAGCATCCGAGCGATTTCGATCCTCGTCAGTATCTCAAGCCCGCCCGTGACGCAATCGAAGGAATGGTTGAGCACAAGATCAACACAGTTCTCGGCTGTGCAGGCAAAGCATAATCAAAGAATAAAATTAAATCGACACGGCTCAAAGTCGTGTCGATTTTTTTGAAATTAAGGAGGCTTATTATGGATTTATGTGCTTTGATTATATCCATATCCGCTTTTATTCTGTCTGTTTTTCAGTTTGTACGAGATTCGTCAAGACAGAAAAAAGAATCAACTCTTATAGCATATAACGAGTTGCAGGATGATGTTTTTTCTGATCTTACTACTTATCCATATCCTATGCCAAAAATAAGTCATGGTAGTGAAGACTGGAAAAAATTTACCACATACCTTGCAAAACTTGAGAGATTCTCTGTCGGAGTTAATACTGGGGTTTATTCATTGCAAATTCTTAATTGTCTTGGAGGGGCATATTTTATTCGCGAATTTGAAAAACTTAAACCAGTTATAGAAGAAAAAAGAAAAAAAAATACAGTTCCCGGCGGACATTATGATGAGTTTGAAAAAACGGTTAATAGATTAAAAGAATACAGAGAAGCAAAGAGCAAGATTAAAAGAATGTTTTTAAAAATTAAATGGATGACAAATTCATTTGAAAAATAAGCCATAGCCGTCGGCTTTTATCGTCGGTTATGGTTTAACTAAATCAAAAATGTTTATTACAAACAGTCCTTTCTTTTTTGCATAATTTACCGTATAGGAAGTTCCGCCAAAATTTCTTTCAAGATAACAAATGCAAATTTTGCTATTATCAACTAAATGACGATTTCGTTTTAAAGTACACCCATTTGAGTATTCATCTGTTATATATACAATTTTATCCGCTTGGTTTTTTATTTCAAAAAATGTTTTCTTTTCTTCAATGCTCCAATATTTAAAATGATTTCTGCAAGGTAAAACGAGAATCAATTTAATAAAACTATAATCTTTTTTTAGTTTTATAATAGTTAGGGCTGAAATAATATCAAAGCCTAAGGCTCCACCTACTCCAAAAAAATAATACCCGTTTTGTATAAGCAAAACGATAACTTCTTCAAGTATTTTTGATATAACATCATACCTTTGCGTTGGAATGTTTCTATGACCTGTAAAACATACAGTTTTTTTCATTTATACAACACCTCAAAATAATTATATCGCCAACTGTTTAAAAAAAGTCAACAATATGCGATTAATTTTTTAACTAATTGTTGATATAATTTAACAGAAATAGAGGTGAGCCAATGTTAGACTATGAAGAATTTTTAAAAGAAGTCGGTCAGAGAATTACGGACAGAAGAAAAAGGTTGGGATTGACACAGGAAGCATTGGCGGAAATGGCTGATGTGACGACGCAATTTGTATCGTATGCGGAGTCGGGAAAAAGGGCGATGAGACCGGAAAATCTGATGAAAATTGCATCGGCTCTCGGTGTCAGCACGGACTATCTGCTGACCGGTGAAATAATTGATAAGGATATTTCGATTATTTCGGAAAAGATGAAGAATTTATCTTCTTCGCAGGTAAGAATTATTGAAAGCATAATCGACGAGTGCAATAACCTGTTTAAAGAATAAAATCGGCGCAAGCTTTTGCGTCGATTTTTTATAGCCGTGAAATGAAATTGTCTGCGTCTTTTCTTGACTTGAAAACAATTATTTTTTTGTCGGGAAAGCTCGCAAGAATTGAATAGATTTTCGGCAAATTTTCCGACGAAAAATTCTTGATAAAATCTAAAAATCCGTCGTCAATTTCTGTTGCGATCCATGGCATATCCTCACACTTTTTACCGATTCTTTCCTTTGCTCCGTCAAGGCAGATTTCAGTCGGGACATCGAAAAGAAAAACCGTATTACATGCTTGCAAGCGCCGCTTCATTGTCCGCTCGTAATTGCCGTCGATTATCCATTCGTCAAGCCGGAGAATCTCGGAAAGGCGTCTGTCGAAAACATCTCTTGAAACTGTCGTTTTATCACAGTTCCAGTTGATTGAATCAAGGTAAAATAAAGGCGTTTTTGTTTTTTGGCTGAGCTTTAGTGCGAACGTGCTTTTTCCGCTTCCTGGACACCCGATGATTACAGCTTTCATATTTTTCTCCCCGTCTGTTTTGCATTGATTATATCACATCATTAAATCAAATACAATTCCAAAAGGGATTGATTTCGAGACAGGAGTGCGATATTCTGAATGAAAGAAAAAATATATATTTGAAAAATTGTTTTTTTGCTGTTGCCCTGTGATGCAGCTAAAAAGTATATAAAAATATATTTAAGGGTTGTGATGTTATGGATACTCAGGCGCGGCTTCAACAGTTATTGTGTGAACGCAGTTGGACGGAATATAAGCTTTCAAAAGAATGCGGACTTGCTCAATCAACTATCGGCAATATTTTCAGGAGAAACACCTTGCCGTCTGTTGCAACACTTGAAACCGTTTGCAAAGGCTTTGGGATAACAATGTCACAATTTTTTGCAGAGGATGAGCTTGTAGAACTTACTCCGGATTTAAAAGAGCTTTTTGACTGCTGGGTTAATCTTAAAGCGAATCAGAAATCAGCGGTGCTTCAAATTATAAAAGCAATGAATGATGAAAAATAAAAAAGGACGCCGAACGATACGCTTGTACCGCTCGGCGTCCGAAAAATTATAAAAAAACACATTACCCGAAAGTAATGTGTTCATGGTGCGGATAACAGGAGTTGAACCTGCACCGAGTTGCCCCGACTAGAACCTGAATCTAGCGCGTCTGCCTATTCCGCCATATCCGCAAAAAAATAAAAGCTCTAAGTTTTACACGGTGAGCCAAACCGAGGCGGGGCACATAGCCTGATCCGCATAAGTAATTATAGCATATAAAGAAAAAATGTCAAGAATATTCTTTCATTTTCCTTTATTATTTGCAATTATTATAATGTAATGATATAATTAACCGAAAACTTTATTGGAGCGAGTGATATGTACCATTTTTTTGTCCCGGCGGAAAATATTACTAAGACGCAGGTTGTTATAACAGGCGGCGATGTTAACCACATAAAAAATGTTCTGCGAATGAAAGCGGGCGAAAGAATAATTGCAAACGACGGCAACGGCGCGAGCTACTGCTGTTCGATTCGTGAGCTCGGCGATGATCGTGTTGTTGCCGACATTGAAAAGGGTCAGCTTGAAAACACGGAGCTTCCCGTTCGTTTGGTACTGTTTCAGGGATTGCCGAAAGCGGATAAAATGGAACTGATAATTCAGAAAGCGGTCGAGCTCGGTGCGGCGGAAATTGTCCCTGTCGAGATGACGCGTTCGGTCGTAAAGCTTGACGAAAAAAAGAAAAAAACAAAGCTTGCACGTTGGCAGTCTATTGCGGAAAGCGCGGCGAAGCAGTCGGGCAGAACGGTTATACCGACGGTGAAAAATGTGATGACCTTCGGCGAAGCTTTGCAATACGGAGAAACACTTGATATGCTCCTTGTTCCTTACGAGTGCGCCGACAGTCTGAAAAAACTGCGTGAAAAAATTGACGGACTGAAGCAGGAAATGAGCGCCGGAATTTTTATCGGGCCTGAGGGCGGATACGAAGAAAAAGAAATTGAAAAAGCAAAGGAACACGGCGGAGAAATTGTGTCGCTCGGCAAGAGAATACTTCGCACGGAGACGGCGGCGATAGCGGCGCTGTCGATTTGTATGTTTAATATCGAAGCAAATATGTAAGGAAAATTTTTATGTTACCTGTTGAATTTACAAAAAGAATGAAAGAAATTTTGGGCGAGGAATACGAAAAATTTGAGGCGGCGTATTCCGACAATCCCGTGCGTTCTTTTCGCGTAAATACTAACAAAATAAGCGAAGAAAATTTTAAAAAAATCAACCCTTTCGGCGGCGAAAAAATCAGCTTTGAAAAGAACGGATTTTATTTTTCCTGCGACGGTATCGGCAACCACCCTTATCATCACGCAGGAATGATCTACATTCAGGAGCCGTCGGCAATGGCGGCAGTTGCAAGCGTTGATATTCAAAGCGCTTGGAATATTCTCGACCTCTGTGCGGCACCGGGCGGCAAGTCAACTCAAGCGGCTCTCGGCAACACGGACGGGGTGCTGGTATCGAACGAGATCATCCCGTCACGTTGCAAAATTTTGACCGGAAATGTTGAGCGTATGGGTCTCAGAAATGTTATAACCACCTGCGCCGACGCGAAAAAAATTGCTTCGGTTTTCGGCGAGGTTTTTGACCTTGTTATAGTTGACGCGCCGTGTTCGGGTGAGGGAATGTTCCGTAAGGACGAGAACGCGCAAACGGAATGGAGCGAAGAAAATGTTATCCGCTGCGCGCAAAGACAGCGCGAGATTCTGGAAGAAATAAAAACGACTGTCAAGCCCGGTGGACTTCTGCTGTATTCGACCTGCACTTTTTCGCTTGAAGAAAATGAAAAAAATGTCGATTGGTTTCTCGGAGAAAATGAAAATTTTGAACTGATAAATGTTGATGAAAAGGTGAAAGAATCAACCGCAGACGGAATCAGTTTTGACGGCTGTAAAGCGGAAAACATTTCGCGCTGCAGAAGATTTTATCCGCACATTGCAAAGGGCGAGGGACAGTTCATTGCGCTGATGAAAAAAACGAACGGAACGGGAATCGTAACAAAACCGCAGACGGCACTTTGCGACGTTGCGAAAAACGAACAAAAATTTATCTATGATTTTCTTGACGAAACGCTTACGAATTACAACAAAAATGCCGTGAAAAAATACAAGGAAAATTTTGTTTATTTCGATTCGGATTTTCCCGTTCCCAACGGAGCTTTTTCATGCGGAGTTACAATCGGAACATTGCAGAAAAATTATATAAAACCTCATCATCAATTCTTTTCCGCAATGGGGGATTTGTTCAAGCAAAAAATAGAGCTTGATGTCGGTCAGGCTGAAAAATACATTCACGGTGAGACCGTGCACTGCGGATATCAAAAGGGTTGGTGTGTCGTGACGGTTGAGGGCTGCCCTGTCGGCGGAGCAAAGGCTGTTGGCGGCGTGGCGAAGAATCACTATCCCAAGGGATTAAGAACATTTTAGGTAATTGCTGACATTCGGCAGTTATCGTGAGAGAGACTGCTGCTTTCGGCGCAGTCTCCTTTATTTTTGCGGTGTCGCACCGTTGGGGACTTCTTTTGGAGCCGAAAACAGGCTTTTTTTGTAACAAAGTACACAAACAGGGCGGTAAATTTTTACATTCGGTTTGAATAATATAATCAAAGACGACTTGAATTTTACGAGTCTTTTTGATACAATATAATATGTATAAGAATAAAATAACACCATTGTTTGCCGAGGTGACAAAATGAGTAAACATAAAACAAATGCGAATGATGTACCCCTTTACCTTTTTCATCAGGGCAAGAATGCCAAAGCTTACGAATTTTTCGGAGCGCACAAAACGGAAACGGGGGACAGCGTTGTTTTCAGAGTCTGGGCGCCGCACGCCGAGGCTGTGAGCGTTGTCGGTGATTTCAACGGCTGGGAGCCGGAAGAGAATCCGATGAAAAAGCTTGAGGATAACTCTGTTTGGGAGTGCAAAATCGGCGGAATAAAACAGTTTTACAACTACAAATACTGCATAAAAACTCGGGACGGAGAACTGAGGTACAAGGCGGATCCTTACGGCTTCCATGCCGAGACCCGTCCCGAAACCGCGTCGAAGTTTTATGACATAGAGGGCTACAAATGGAAAGACGGCAAGTGGATGGAAAAAAGGAAGTCTGCCGCGGTCTATGACAGCCCGATAAATATCTATGAGGTTCATGTAGGCTCGTGGAAGCTCCACGAGGACGGAAATTTTCTTTCTTACCGTCAGTTAGCAGACGAATTGACAAAATATGTAAAAGAAATGGGTTATACTCATATTGAATTGCTCCCCGTATGCGAGCATCCGTTCGACGGTTCCTGGGGCTACCAGGTTACGGGCTATTTCGCTCCGACATCGCGCTACGGTGAACCGAAAGACTTTATGTATTTCGTCGACAAGTGCCACCGCGAGGGAATCGGCGTTATCCTTGACTGGGTGCCTGCCCATTTCCCGAAAGACGCGCACGGACTTTACGAGTTCGACGGCAGAAGCTGTTATGAATACGAGGATATCCGCAAGGGCGAACACCTGCAATGGGGAACGAAAATTTTTGATTACGGCAGGAACGAGGTCAGGAGCTTTCTCACCTCGTCGGCAATGTTCTGGCTCGAAAAGTATCACGTTGACGGACTGCGCGTGGACGCAGTCGCATCAATGCTTTACCTTGACTACGGCAGAAACGACGGCGAGTGGGTGGCGAACAAAAACGGCGGCAGAGAAAATCTCGAAGCGGTTGAGTTTCTGCAGAATCTGAACATTTCGATTTTCCGCGAGCATCCCGACGTTATGATGATTGCCGAAGAGAGCACCTCGTGGCCGCTTGTGTCCAAGCCGGTTTGCGACGGCGGACTGGGATTCAATTTCAAGTGGAATATGGGCTGGATGAACGACTGCCTGCGCTATTTCTCAATGGACGGAATCTTCAGAAAGTTCAACCACAACAATCTCACTTTTTCGTTCTTCTACGCGTTTTCGGAAAACTTTGTTCTCCCGATTTCGCACGATGAGGTTGTCCACGGAAAATGCTCGATGATCGGCAAAATGCCCGGAACCTACGAGGAGAAATTCGCCGGACTCAGAGCGTTCTATGCCTACATGATGGCGCACCCCGGCAAGAAGCTTCTGTTTATGGGTCAGGAGTTTGCACAGTTCATTGAATGGAACTATAAACAGGGCTTGGATTGGCTGCTGCTGGACTACGATATGCACAAAAAGATGCAGGACTATGTCCGCGAGCTGAACCGACTCTACAAACAGCACAGTCCGCTTTGGCAGATTGATTACGACTGGGCGGGCTTCAACTGGATAAGCAACGACGATGTTGACAATTCGGTTATTTCTTTCAGACGAATTGACAGGGAGAAGAAAGAAATCATTGCGGTTTGCAACTTCACCAACGTTGAGCGTGACGGTTACCGTATCGGAGTGCCGCGCGCCGGAACGTACAAGGTTCTGCTGAACACCGACAGCGAGAGCTTCGGCGGCGAGGGCAAGGGAACCGCGGTGAAAGTCAAGAGCGAGAAAATACCGATGCACGGATTTGAAAACAGCATAAGCCTTGACCTTGCAGGCTTGAGCGTTATCTATCTCACGCCACCGGTTAAAAGAAAAAACAATAAAAATACTTCACCTAAATCAAAACAGGTCAGAAAATAAAGGAGGAACTGCTATGTCCCGAAAGCACGAATGTATTGCAATGCTTCTCGCAGGCGGACAGGGAAGCCGTCTCGGTATTCTCACGAAGAACATTGCGAAGCCTGCCGTTCCCTACGGCGGAAAGTACAGAATTATTGATTTCCCTCTTTCAAACTGTGTAAACTCCGGCATTTACACCGTCGGTGTTCTTACCCAGTATCAGCCCCTTGAACTTAACGATTACATCGGTAACGGACAGGCGTGGGATCTTGACCGTGCCGACGGAGGAGTTCACATTCTTTCGCCGTATCAGCAGATATCGGGCACCGAATGGTACAAGGGTACGGCAAACGCGATTTACCAGAACATCAATTTCATCGACAGATATGACCCTGAGTATGTTCTCATTCTCTCCGGTGACCATATCTACAAGATGGATTATTCAAAGATGCTTTCATTCCACAAGGAGAAAAACGCCGACTGCACGATAGCTATGCTTGAAGTGCCGTGGGAGGAGGCGTCCAGATTCGGACTTATGCTTGTCAACGACGACGGCTCAATTTCCGAATTTGAAGAGAAACCGAAAAATCCGCGTTCCAACAAAGCTTCAATGGGCGTTTATGTTTTCTCGTGGAAGAAGCTCAGACAGTATCTTCTTGACGACGAAGCAAATCCGAAGTCAAGCAACGATTTCGGCAAGGATCTTATTCCTGCCATGCATGCGGCTCACGAAAGACTGTTCGCCTACCCGTTTGACGGCTACTGGAAGGACGTCGGAACGATTGACAGCCTTTGGGAGGCTAACCTTGACCTGCTCAATCCGAAGGTTGATCTTGACCTGACGGACACAAGCTGGAAAATTTACGCGAAAGATCCTGTTACGGGTCCGCACTATGTTGCCGACACCGCAAAGGTGCAGAACTCAATGGTTGCCGAGGGCTGTGAAATCGCCGGCACGGTTGATTTCTCCGTTCTTTTCGCAAACGTCACGATTGAAGAGGGCGCGGTCGTTAAGGATTCGATAGTTATGCCCGGCAGCGTCATTAAAAAGGGAGCGGTCGTTCAGTACGCAATAGTTGCGGAAAACGTGACCGTCGGTGAAAACGCACAGGTCGGCAAGAGACCCGAAGAGACGGAAAACCTTGATGATTGGGGAGTTTCCGTTGTCGGAATGGGCGTCAAGATCGGCAATGGCGCCACGGTTGCACCGAAAGCAATGATCGGCGAAGATGTAGAGGAGGCGTAAAAGATGAGAGCTAACAACGTACTCGGACTTATTTTTTCAAATACATACGATAATTACCTCAGCGAGGTAACGACGGTGCGCTCAATGGGTTCTGTGCCTTACGGCTGCCGCTACCGCCTTATAGATTTCCAGCTTTCCGTGATGGTCAACAGCGGAATCGGCAAGGTCGGTATCATCACCAAGAGCAATTACCAGTCCCTTATGGATCACGTCGGCCACGGCAGAGCATGGGATCTTTCGAGAAAGAACGGCGGACTTTTCATTCTGCCTCCGTTCAACCTCGGCAACACCGGAGTTTATTCCGGAAAGATTGAAGCGCTTGCAGGTGCAATGGATTTCCTGAAAAAATCCGAAGAGGAATACATCCTGATGACCGACTGCAACACTCTTTATAATGTTGACTTTGCACAGATGTTTGCTTTCCATGAAGAAAAGGGCGCGGACATCACGATTGCTTACAAAAACACGGATGCTCCGAACATTCGTGAGCTTGCAAAGTTCGATATGGACGGCGACGGCAGAATAACCTCTATCAGACGCCGCAGCGAGGAAAAGGCGAACTATTCGCTCAATGTTATTTTGATGAGGAAGTCACTTCTTGAGCGTCTTATCAGCGAGGCGATCGGTCTCGGTTATCATTCATTTACCGAGGACATTCTTCAGCGCCAGCTCGGTTCCCTGAAAATCTACGGCTGCGAGTTTGACGGCTATGTAAAGATGATCGACGGACTTCAGAGCTACTTTGAAGCGAATATGGATCTTCTCAAAAAGGAGACGAGACAGTCGCTTCTTTCCAAGGAGAAGCCCGTGTTCACAAAGGTCAAGGACGATGTTCCGGCAATTTACGGCCTCGATTCCCAGGTTTCCAATTCGCTTGTTGCGGACGGCTGTGTAATTGAGGGTCATGTCGAGAACAGCGTACTTTTCAGAGGTGTGCACATCGGCAAGGGCGCGGTCGTAAAGAATTGCGTTCTCATGCAGAACACATACATCAGCGATGACGTCAATCTCAACTGCGTTATCGCCGACAAAAATGTTGTCATAAAGCCCGGCAAGGTTCTTTCGGGCGATGAAAAATTCCCTGTATTTATCGGCAAGGGAATAGTTATTTAAAGCAATACCGCAAAATCAGGTGTGCGGATTGCACAGCAAGAAAGGATGAGCTAAATGAAAGTTTTATATGCCGCTTCGGAGGCGCTGCCGTTCATTGCCAGCGGCGGACTCGGTGATGTTGCAGGCTCTCTGCCCCACGCGCTGAGGAAAAGACTTATCGGCTGCCGTGTGGTTTTGCCGATGTACGATACAATTAAGCAGGAGCTTAAAGACACGATGAAGTTCATCACTCACATCTCGGTTCCTGTTGCGTGGCGCCGTCAGTACTGCGGAATTTTTGAAGCCAAACACAACGGAGTTATCTATTATCTGATTGATAACCAGTATTATTTCAAGCGCGACACGATCTACGGACACTACGACGACGCCGAAAGATTTGCTTTCTTCTCAAGAGCGGTTCTGGAAATAATACCCCACATTGATTTCAAGCCCGACATCATTCATTGCAACGACTGGCAGACTGCGCTGACACCGGTTTACTACTCGGCAATGTATGCAAACTCACCGGGTTATGAAAATATAAAGACGATTTTCACGATTCATAACATTCAGTATCAGGGAGTATACGGCAAGGAGCTTCTTGAGGACGTGCTCGGTATTCCTGCCGACAAGGCGTCGCTGCTCGAATATGACGGCTGTATCAACTTTATGAAGGGCGCGATTGAGTGCGCGGATAAGGTTACAACGGTCAGCCCGTCCTATGCCGACGAAATTCTTGACCCGTGGTATTCTCACGGACTGGATTCAATCCTCAACGAGCGCCGCTATAAGCTCTGCGGAATACTCAACGGAATTGACACCGTCGGATACGACCCCGAAACGGATAAAAATATTAAGGCTAACTTCTCTGCCGCCGACACTTCGGGCAAAAAGGCGGACAAGGAAGATCTCCAGAAAACAATGGGTCTTCCCGTTCGTTCGGACGTTCCTGTTGTCGGAATGGTAACAAGGCTTGTTTCACACAAGGGTCTTGACCTCGTTAAGGGAATACTTGACGAGCTTCTTGCAACGTCGGAAATGCAGCTTGTCGTTCTCGGTTCGGGCGACTATGAATACGAGAGCTATTTCCGCTGGATTGCAGACAAATATCCCGAAAAGGTAGGTCTGCGCCTCGGATTTGTTCCTGAGCTTGCGAGAAAAATTTATGCAGGCGCGGATATGTTCCTCATGCCGTCGAAGAGTGAGCCCTGCGGACTTTCCCAGATGGTTGCTCTGCGTTACGGCACCGTCCCGATCGTTCGCGAGACAGGTGGTCTCAGAGATTCGATAACCGACTGCGGCGACGGAAAGGGCAACGGATTCACGTTCAAGAGCTACAATGCACACGATATGCTCGATGCAATTCGCCGTGCACTCACGCTCTATTATAACGGCGACTGGAACGAGCTTGTTCTGCGTGCGCTCAACTGCGACTTTAGCTGGGGTCGCTCGGCAAACGCATACATCAGATTGTATAAGGAAACTCTCAAAGGTTAAAATTGTCCCCGGTGTTTTTGCGCCGGGGCATTGTAAGTAAAAGGAAAATATTTATATATGAAATCATACTATATTCAACTGATTCGCAACGGACTGACCGAGGGCAACGTGAGCGGAAAATACATCGGCCACATTGATGAGCCGCTCAGCGATGAGGGCGTAACACAAATTAAACAAATGAAAGAGGACTACAAATATCCTTCGGTGGAGGCTGTTTTTGTAAGTCCGCTTTCGCGGTGCACGCAAACGGCGAAGCTGATATATCCCGGCTGTGAACCGATTGTCATTGACGGACTGATCGAATACAATTTCGGCGAGTTTGAGGGCAAAACGGCGGACGAGCTTCAGAATCATCCCGTTTTCCCCGATTGGCTCGCGGGCAAGAAGGGTGTAAATCCTCCGTTCGGCGAGAGCAACGAGGAGTTTGCAAACAGGATTGCAAACGCATTTATCAAAATCGTTGACGGACTGATTGAAACGGGAGTGACGCGCACGGCGATCGTCACCCATGGCGGCGTTATAATGGCTCTGCTCTCAATGTTCGGACTTCCGCAGGCGGCAATGCATGAGTGGCTGACGCCCGGCGGATGCGGCTATACCATCAGAATCACGCCGTCGCTCTGGTCGCAGGGACGCAAGGTCGAGGTTATCGCTCAGATTCCCGAAGTTGAGGGAGAAAGAGACAGCTTCGGCACAGATCCCGATGATGATTTCAACGTTGAGGATTACATAAATTAACCGACAAGGAAATACACTATGAAAGACTTGAAAAACACTTGCAAAATTGCCGTAATTCAGGCAACACCCGTCATGTTCGATAAGAAAAAGGGCTTGGCTAAGGCTCTCGGTCTCATTGATGAATGTGCCGCAAACGGAGCCGAGCTCATCGTTTTTCCCGAGCTTTTTATTCCCGGATATCCCTACGGAATGACGTATGGCTTTAAAGTTGGCAGCCGTTCGGAAAACGGACGCAAGGATTGGAAAAAATACTATGACAATTCCATGCTTGCCGATGGCGAAGAAATAAAGAAGCTTGCCGAAAGTGCAATTAAGCACAAAGTTTACATAAGTATCGGCTATTCCGAGCGTGATGCGATGAACGCAACGCTTTACAATTCAAATATGTTCATTTCACCCGACGGTAAAACGGTCAATCATCGCAAGCTCAAGCCGACGGGAAGCGAAAGATTTGTTTGGGGCGACGCCGATAAGGACTTTTTCCCTGTCATGGAAACCCCGTGGGGCGCAATGGGCAGCATGATCTGCTGGGAAAGCTATATGCCGCTTGCTCGTGTTGCGCTTTATCAAAAGGGAATTACTCTTTATATTTCGCCGAACACCAACGATAACCCCGAATGGCAGAACACGATCCGCCATATTGCAATAGAGGGTCATTGCTATTTCATCAACTGCGATATGTTTTTTACAAAAAATGACTATCCCGAAACCGAAAGCGCGAATGACGAAATTATGGCTTTGCCCGACATAGTGTGCCGAGGCGGAAGCTGTATAATCGACCCGTTCGGTCATGAGGTTACAAAGGCGGTTTGGGACAAGGAAGAAATAATTTATGCCGAGTTGGATATGCAGGTTGTCCCGGCGAGCAAGATGGAGCACGACGTTTGTGGCCATTATGCACGACCCGACGTTTTAAATCTTGAGGTTAAAGAGAATTTATAAATAAGGAGCGTTTAAATGAAGCAATACAGAACAGTTGTAAAAACAAATAAATTCCCGCAGCTCACACGCCGCGTTTTTACCATGGCGGACGGACTGAAATCCGACAACATCAACGCAATGAGCTTTGACAAAAAAGGCATGCTCTTTGTCGGCACGGACAAGGGTCTTGCAAGCTTTGACGGAGAAAAATTTTCTCCCGTAAATCTCGGCATAAAAGACGCAAATATTTCAATGGTTTATTTCAACGAGAAAAACCGTATGTTCGTCGGCGTCGGAAATTTGTTGCTTGAGTTTGACGGAAAGAAGAAAATCTCCGAAAAAACATTCAGCTCAAAGCTGGTTGATATTAAGGTTGACCTTGACGGAAAAACCTGGATTTTGACGGAGTCGGTTCTCTACAAGCTCGGCGAGAACGGCGGATATGACATTGAAATCGGCGTACCCGGAAAGGGAAGCTGCCTTGCGGTTTACAAGAACGACAAGGTCTATGTCGGTACGGCAGGCGGCGGACTTCACGCGCTTGTCGGAAAACGCTGGCATTGGTCGGAGCTTATGGAGGGTGTTACAGGTGTGCTCAGCAACACGATAACCTGCCTCTACATAGACCCTGTCGGCAGTATTTGGGTCGGCACGGACAAGGGTGTTTGCGTCTACGACGACAACAGCTACTGGCTTGACCGGTCAAAAATCGACGGGTTACCCGACGCGCACATAACGGGCATGGCAGTCGCGGAAAACGGCGACAAATATTTTTCGACGACTACCGGCCTTATTCATCAGCACAACGGCAGACTTTCCTACTACGGCTATAAGCGCTGGGTGCCGAGCCCGTACACAACGGGTGTTATTATTTCGCCCGACGGTTCGGTCTGCGTTTCGACGGATAAGGGCATCAGCCTTTTTGAAACGAAGATGATGTCGCTCAGGGAAAAAGCAAATGAGCTTCGCGCCCAGACGGAAAAATATAACGTTCGCTACGGCTATGTCATTGACCGCGACCTTGAGCACGAGGGCGTTCTGTCCACCGACGAGGGACACATTTTGGCTTCGGACAACGAGGGCCTTTGGACGGGTCTGTATACAGCGGCGCTCTGCTTTGAGTATGCCTGCACAAAGGACCCTGAGGTTCGCAAGGACGCTCACCGCAGCCTGCTTGCAATGATAAGACTGACCGAAATCACGGGCATCGAGGGCTTTTTTGCCCGTGCGATAAGATATGCCGACGCTGTTGACTACGGCACAGGCGCACGCCATGAGTGGCACGTTACAAAGGACGCCGAGGGCAGGGAGTGCGAGTGGCTCGGCGAGACCTCCTCGGACGAGGTTGTCGGCCATTTTTACTGCTACGCGAACTATTTTGACCTTGTTGCCGACGGCGAGGAAAAGAAGCTCATTGCCGATACGGTCAGGAAAATTCTTGATCACATTATCGACCACAACTTCCACCTTGTTGATACGGACGGACTTCCGACAACATGGGCAAACTGGGATCCCGATTTGCTGAACAACGACCACAAGTGGATATATGAAAAGGGAACGAACTCGCTTCAGATGCTTGCGTTCCTGAAAATCGGTTATCATATAACGGGCGACGAAAAATATGAAAAGCTCTTCGTGAAATTTGCAGGGGAGAAGCACTTTGCAATGAATCTCATGCAGTACAAGATTCCCGACGGACATCTTCTTCACATCGACGATAACCACGATTTCCTGATGATATCCCTGCTGATGAAATACACCGATAATCCGAATCTTCGTTCGATCTTTGCAATGGGTCTCACACACCATTGGGAGGACGAAAAGGTTGAACGAAACGCTTTCTTCAATTTCGTATACGGCGCGGTAACGGGCGAGCGGTACAATTCCGACGACGCGATTGATGAGCTGATGGATATGCCTGTTGACCAGGTAATGTGGCCGCTTTATAACAGCTATCGTACCGATTTGAAATGGGATATGGCTCCGACAGAAATCGGGATGCCTCCGCAGTTGTTTGAACCTCTTTCGGCTCACGAAAGAAGAATCACAAGCAACGACAGCAACCGATTTACGGTTGACAGCGGCGCGGAGGACGTTGCTCAGGAAATTTTCAAAAAGTCCGATGAGCCGACGGCTTACACGATGTTTCCCGGCACGGGAAATGACAAGGGTCTTGTACTCAAAACCTGTATAAACTTTACCCACCCTTATTGGTTTGCAAGATATTACGGTCTGATTGAGGACTGCGAATAAAGGAGCGATTGAATGGGGAAAAGGATTATAGTTGCCGGAGGCGGACACGGCGGAATTGCCGCGGCTGCTCTTCTGGCGGAACAGGGCTTCGACGTGACGGTGTACGAAAGAAACCGCCGCGAGGATATGGGCTATGACTGGACAGATATTTTTGACAAAAACGGACTTTTTGCCTGCGGAATGGAAATGCCGCCGAAAGAAAAATTCCGTCTCAAAAACGATATGACCTTTATTGCCCCGTCGCGCACGGCGAAAATCAAACAGCACGTCCCCGAAGAACAGCTTGAAATACAGATGGAGCGCAAGGACATTTATAACCACATAATTGAGTTCGCCGAGCATTGCGGAGTGAAGTTCCGCTTTGAAACGGAGGTCAAGGCTCCCGTTATGCTCGGAGGCAGAGTTGCCGGTATCAGGACAAAGGACGAAACGGTTTATGCCGACCTTGTCATTGATGCGGCAGGTATAAACTCGCCCGTCAGAAAAAATCTTCCCGACTGTCTCGGCATACAAAAGGAGACGGACAAATACGATACCTTCCACGTTTACCGAGCGTTTTACAACAAGACCGCCACGGTTGAGGGCGACAAGTACAGGGTCTATCTTCTCTTCGATGGCAAACAGCAGATTTGCTGGGTCGCGGACGACGAGGAATACACCGACGTTTTGATCGGCAGATTTACTCCGCTGACCGACGAAGAGGTTGAAGAAACCCTGACGAAGCTGCGCGAGCTTAACGACGATCTCGGCACCGAACGCCTCAGGGGCGGACAGTATGTTACGATACCCGTTCGTCAGCCTCTCGGCGTGCTGGTTGCCGACGGCTATGCGGCGATCGGAGACAGCGCGTTTATGACCGTTCCGATGATAGGTTCGGGAATTGCAAACAGCTTCAAGGCGGCAAGAATGTTGGCGAACGCAATATTTGCCGATGACAAGGAGCTTTACTCCGCAGAAACCTTGTGGAGCTACCAGCGCGAGTTTTATAAGAAGCTCGGCAACGGCCTGGCACCGCTGGCGGTAATCAAGCTGATGATTGCAAGCTTTTCGCCGAATGACTTGGATTATTGCTTCGAGAAAAACATTCTCAATTCGGACGATATGACGATCGGCGCGGACACGAACAGCATAAACTGCTTCATCAAAAAAATGATGAATTTTGATTCGCTCAGGACGAAAACGGTCGGAGTTATGAGCGAACCTGAGATGTCGAAAAAGATTTTTGCAATGGTTACAAGAATTTCCGCAGTTATGGCGGTGACGAGGGCAATGCCTGTTCGTTACGACCGCAGAGCGGTAAACCTGTGGGTTAAGCAATACAATAAATGTTTTAAAGTTGATTAAGGAGAGTTAAAATGTTTTCTTTTATGAACTGTATCGGTCAGCTTCTCAGCGGACTGCTGACGATTGTTTTCACGGCTCTTTTCAGTCTTTCTTCGCTTCTCGGCGGAATAAAGCAGGAGCTTCCGAAAACGCCCGATGATTTCACACCCGTTCTCCGTTTTGTTGTTTGCAGCGATGTTCATCTTGACTGCACGAACGACCAGAACAGAGAAACGAAATTTGAAGCTGTTTTCACGGATACATACAAGTATGCCGCAAAGAGCGATTACAAAAAGCTCGACGCCGTAATTGTTGCAGGCGATTTTGCAAACAGAGGCCGCGATGAAGAATATGAGCGTTTCAACGAGCTTGTTGCAAAGAACATCAAGCCTGAAACTCAGCTTCTCACCTGTTTGGGCAACCACGAGTTCATCAATTATCGTGACTACGACGCAACAATCGCTTATGAAAGATATAAGGCTCTCATAAACGAGAATGTCGATACACACGTTGTGATTAACGGTTATCATTTCATCGGCGTTTCTTATGACGACAACGGCAAAACCTTTAAGGGCAAGACCGACTGGCTCGATGCACAGCTCAAAGAAGCGTCAAAAGACACGCCCGACAAACCGATTTTTGTTTATCAGCATCCGCACCCGACCGCAACGGTTTACGGAAGCATTAACTGGAGCGACGTTGATATCAGAGCAGTACTCACAAAATATCCGCAGGTCATTGATTTCTCAGGTCATTCGCACTACGCTTCCACCGACCCGCGTTCTGTATGGCAGGGAGCTTTCACGGCAATCGGCACAGGCTCAACCTGTGCGCTCATGAGCAACCTCAGCTATTTCGGACACGATGAGGACGCGCCGGGAGACAGCGGCACCTGCTGGATCGTTGAGGTCGATGCAGACGGAAACACGAGACTTCAGCTCTGGGATCTCGCAAACCATCAGTTCTTTGAGAAGAACGAGTATTATTTTGTGAACAGCACAAAGCCGACCTCACACAAATACACTTGGGGCAACCTTAAATCACTTGACACGGCGCCGCAGTTCCCCGAAAATGCCGAGATCAAGGCAGCGAGAAACAACGAGGGTAACGTGATTCTCAGCTTCCCCGACGCACAGGGCTACTGGGGAGCGGAAAACTATAAGATTTCCGTCACAAAGGATCATGTCAAGGATGTATGGTCGCAGACCGTGGTTTCCAACTATGTCCGAACGGTATCCAACGGAATGAATGTTGATATCGGCAGCCTTGAGAGCGGAACATACACAGTACGCATTAAGCCGTACAGCCCCTACGCAAAGGGCGGCAAAACCCTCAAAGCAACCATCACGGTTGAGTAATCCAATACAAAATTTAACGCATAAAAATATCCGGCTCGCTGATGCAAGCCGGATTGTTTTTATGTTTTATTCTTATTTTTTAATAGCGTTCTTAATTGCCTGGGGAAGAAGAACGAATACATATTTGATAAGCATATCAACAATAGCGCTTACAAAATTCTTAACGTAATTGCCGATGTTGGATACGTTATCTGTCGGGAGATCCTCATAATCCTCGGTCGGTTTGTTCTGTCCCACATCTTTCTTGATCGCATACTTATCAATGAGGGTGATTTCCTGAGTCTCGTCGTCAACGAGGTAGGATTTCATAACGAGCTTGCCGCCCTCGATCTCAGTTGTCATGAAGCAGCCGCCCATATCTCTTGTGGAAAGACGGAAGTCGCAGCAGCCCGGAATAGGATCAATAGCGTCGTAAACTCTGTATCTCTTTGTGCCTGCCGTAGCCGGAACAATGTGAACGGATCCCTCGGGATTGAGGGCAAATGTTGTTTCTTCGCCGTTGAACATTTCTGTTACATACTGAACGTTATCAACAACCTTATCGCCTTTAACCTGCTTTGATCTGTAGTAAACATGGTCGTGACCTGCCTCTACTACGTCGATATCAAGCTCGTCAAAGAGCGGAATAAGAACATCTCTCATTATAATCGCATCAGGCTTGTTGATATTCTTGCCCTCGGAGTATGAAGCTCTGTGCATGAGAACGATTTTCCAGTCCGCATCGGTCTTGCTCATGTCATTAACAAGCCAGTTTCTCTGAGACTGTGTCATCGGATACATGTCGTTTGTGTTGATAACAGCAAAATGAGCGTTGCCGTAGTCAAATGAATAGTAAACGCCGTTTACCCAGTTCGTGTTGGACTCGGTGTTCGGATTGCCGAGGTTGAACATGGAGTTGAAGACGTTGATGTTAAGCTTGTTTGTGATGTTACCGTCATGGTTGCCGGCAACGGGAGCGATTGTGGTGTTCATATTTGCAAACGTAAAATTCTTGAAGTACCAGTTCCACTCGTCATTGGTGTCGTCGTTGACAAAGTCACCGAGGTTTACCATGAACTCGTAGTTCGGAAGAGTCTTGATTGCGCCCTTCATTGTCTCTGCCGCGTGAGCAAAGTTTTCGTCGCTGCTTGCCTGAACGTCGGCAATGGAGATGAACGAGAACTTGCTGTCGCCGTCGTCAGTTCTGAAAGTGCCGTTCTCACTCCACAGGTCGAGTGACTTGTCGCCGACGCGGTATGTATAGCTTGTGCCCGGCTCAAGATCCGAAACAGTTACCTTGTGGCAATAAAGGTCACGGAACTTGTAAATGTTGCCTGCGGAATAAGTCTGCGCCTTGGCAAAGCTTCCGCTGAAGTTGGCGGTTTTGATAATCTGAACGTCGCTTCTTGTGTAGGTTTCTGTGTACCAGCAGAAGCCCCTTGAGGTTTGCGAATCACCATTGAAAGCACAGCTAACTCTTGTAACGGAGTCAGTTGTTTCCGCAGATGTGGCAATGGCTGAGCAACCGAAGATCATTGCAATACAAAGTATTACGGAAATGATCTTTATGGATATTTTCTTCATAAAACAGCCTCCTGTTTGTTTTTGTGGGCAGAAACACCTGCCCTTATTTTAATGTAATTATACAACAAAACCGCAACCTCGTCAACGTACAAACTGAGCGCCTTTTTTTGTGCAAAATGTCTACGAAAAATCCGGCACAGTCAAGGCAACTGCGCCGGAGAAATGATGTTCACTTTATGCTTTCTTCTTAAAAAGGTTTGCAAAGCTGAAATTGATATATGCTTTGATGAGCTTGTGCTCATCGTGCTTGTAGAACCAATTTACGAGCAGTCCGCCGATTATTCCGCCGATCGCTCCGATGATAAGTCCGCCGATAACGTCGGTCGGGTAGTGAACGCAAAGATAAATTCGCGACATTCCCATAAAGATTGCGAAGAAGAACGCAAGCCAGCTTACCTTTTTATTAGTCACGCAGAAAAGTCCCGTGACCATTGCCATTGCCGAGGTTGTGTGACCCGACGGGAACGAACGGTCGCTTTCAACCTGTGCTCCTGCGTTCAGCCACCATTGATAAACGGGGCTGTCAAGATGAGTGTACGGTCTCGGACGAGAGACAAGCGGTTTAATTGTCAGGTTGGTGAAAAGTGCTCCGACAATGATACCGGCAAGCATTGCCGAGCCTGCCTTTCTCGTCTTTTTGAAGAGCATGAGAATAAGTGAAATGATTATCAGCGCGATTCCGTCGTGTCCGAGGGTTGTTATCGCGTTGAAAAAGACATCAAGAAATCCGCCTGCCGCTCCGTCGTGCAATCTGTGGAAGAAATCAAAAATTGCAAGATCAAAATCGGCGAAAGTTGAATTGAGCCATTCGGCTGCTGCCGTGAGTTCCATTTTTCTACCTCCTGTTTTTTGTAAAGCTATTATAGCATTAAAAACACCGTTTTTCAATAAACAGTTTTGTAATTATTCTGTAACAAAGTTGAAACTGAATTGTTTTTGTGCTATTATCAACATATAAAAGACGAGGAGGTTGTGTTATGCAGCTCATAACAAAACTGATTTCTGCGGTTCTTTCCTTTATAATGGCGTTTGTACCCGTCGGAAATTCCGTTGAAAAGAACGGTTCCGATACTCCCGCTTCGGACAGCTATCCCTACACGTTGGAGGATATGTCCGTTGTTTATGACAATGTTGATGAAAACGGAAATTACTATCCGCTGGTCGTTGTACCCGGTATTTCCCATTCGATAACCTATGTTGTTGATGAGGATTATGACAGCTCAACTGCCGAGGATCCGTCGCGTCCGCCGATTAAAAAGGACGCTTTCGGAAACGACCTCCAGAGCGGAACGGTTATTTTTGATGTGCCCGAACTCTTGAAAACGGTTGCTCTTTATTTGATTGCGCCGCTGGTTAAATCGGTTATAGCGCAAAAGGACTGCGGACTGGTTGACGCGATTGAAAAGGTCGCCGACTCGGCTTTTTCGGCGCAGAAAACTCTGCCCGACGGCAGCTTTGCCAACAACGAGATAGGTCTGCTTGAGTTTAACGGCTCGTTCGCCGATTTCGCAACTCCTGACGATGCCGAAACGCAGAGCTATATGCAGTTTCAATGTGCTTACCTTTATAAAATACTTCCCCTCAGAGCCGTTTCGGATATAATCGGCGAGGAAAATCTTTTCTTCTTCACCTTCTCGCTTTTCTCCGACCCGATGACGTCAGCTCAGCGACTTGACGAATACATAGATATGGTTCTTCAAAAAACAGGGGCAAAAAAGGTCAATCTCCTGCCAATAAGCCTTGGCGGTACGGTGTTTACCGCGTTCTGCGACAGCTTTACCGACACCGATAAGGTCAATACGATCGTGAATGTCGTTCCCGTGCTTAACGGAACACAGTCGGTCACGGATATGTTTAACCGAAATTTTGATGTTTCCGCCGAGTTTTGGTACAACGAGGGAATCCCGATGATGATTTCCGAGTTTACGGAGTACGGTGAGCTTATCGGTCATGCGGTCAATTTTTTGCTTCGTGCGCTTCCTGCGGAGGTGAACGCCGCGATGCTGACAAGGATCTACGATGTTTTGCTGAACAATCTTTTTGTCAACACGCCGCAAATCTGGGCTATGGTCACAAAGGAGGGCTACCCGGAGCTTGCAGAAAAATATCTCGGCGATGAGGAACACGCGCCTGTCAGAGCGAAAACCGACGCTTTTTATCAGGCACAGCTTAACCTTGCCGACAACATTAAGAAAATGACGGCAAACGGAATCAAGATAAATATAATTTCAGGCTACGGACTGCACACGGGCGATGCTCGCTATAATTTTTTCCGCGTGACGGCGAACGCCGACAAGGTCAACGGCGATGGAGTTATAAATGTTGAATCAACAGCGCTCGGCACAACTGCGGCGCTGCCGGGCGAAAAGCTTTCGCAGGGCGGCAGACTTTCTCCCGACGGCGAAATTGATGCCTCAACGGCGGTTCTCCCGGACAACACATGGTATTTCTACAATATGCACCATGAGGACGCGGCAAACAATTCGCCCGTAATCAACCTTGCGGTTGCGCTGATGTATTCGCACGAAGTTGAAAACGTGAACTCCAAGCCGGAAAAATATCCGCAGTTTAACGGTAATTCGGACAACTGGTTTATTCGCCGCTGGAGATACCGAGATGTGAAAAATCTTTATGCGGATTATCAGGCAGGTAAACTTGACTGGTCTCAGGAGACCGTTGATGAGTGCAAAGCGATGATGTACGATTGCGAACGGGTGATGAAAGCGACTGTTGCCGACGCAGAGTTTTGCAGGGAAACGACGAAGCGAGTCAACGATTTCTGTGCGAAACAAGGCAAGATAAGCGAAGAGAACGCAAAGCTTTTAACGCAGAAACAGCTCAACGAGCTTCCCGAATGGGCAAAGGTTCTGACGAAGATAATAAAATTTGTTGACGATACTCTTTTCAAGGTCTACGGCGATAAAGCGTATTCGGAATTTTGGAAAATATATTTTTAAATAAATAAAGATACAGCACCGAAGTCGATTTTCGGTGCTGTAATTTTAAATTTCAATGAAGTTTTTATACAACATACGGATTAGGCTTGCAAAGAATAGAAATTAAATCGATGATCCACCCGATTCCGCAAAGACCAAATGTGAAAAGATAAAGTATTCCCATTCCGGCTTTTCCCTCATAGAACTTGTGAGCCCCAAAAAATCCAAGGAAAAAGCAGAGACAAAAGGAAACCCATTTGTTGCAAACTTTCTTGCCAAACGCACCGTTTATATTAGTATTGGTGTTCGTGTTTGCATTTGCATTGTTGATTACTATTTGTGGCTGCGGTGCATCGGTACCGTTTAATGATTCAACCTGACGACCGCAGGAAGTGCACATAACGGCATCGAATGGAATCGTAGCGCCGCAATGCTTGCAAAATTTTGTTTTTTCTGTGCTTTCCATTTTTTAACCTCCACATTGACATTTACTGAATGTCATATTTTAGCCCATTATAGCATATAATTCTTCTGTTGACAAGCACTAAATGTCAAAAAGGAGAAAAAATGTTTATAAATAAAACCGTTGACGGCTTAAATAATTTCTGTGGACACAGAATTGCCGAAAAAAGAAAAGAGATGAAGATTTCCCAGCGCGAGCTTGCTGACAGGCTTCAGATTATCGGGCTTGACGTGGATAAAAATGCCATCCAGCGGATTGAATGTGGAAAAAGATTTGTGACCGATATTGAAATTAGAGCTTTTTCAAAGGTTCTCGGACTTTCGTTTGATGAACTCCTTTCCGATTAAAGAACAGACTGTGCCGAAGCATTCGCTTTGATACAGTCTGTTTTTCTTTATGTAAAGCTGAAAAAGTGTACAACCACGATAGAATACAAAGTCACACCGTAGGGCAGTGCCATACGACGAACTTTAATAAAATCTAAATCGTAGGGTGTGATGACCACATCACACCGAGAAATAAGAACAAACCGACCAAAGTTTCCCCTCAAGGGGAAGGCGGTAAAGAAAGTGCAGATAAATAAATTTAATTACATATTAAACTTAAACAATAGATTTTTAAGTAAAAAAATACAAAAACAAACTAATAACAAGGAAATAAAAAGTCAATTAAGAAATTAA
>SAMEA104315428__coassemble_885_pt1 | contig 29716 bp, 27 predicted proteins | sample SAMEA104315428__metabat2_low_PE_040 | metagenome-assembled genome bin SAMEA104315428 (sample SAMEA104315428) | gut metagenome | biome: Monkey gut; feature: monkey-associated habitat; material: faeces | place: China | collected 2013
AGACTTTCGGCTCTGATAAAGCGCATCAAGACGAAGTACCCCGACTGCGCCGTAACTCTGTCCGTCGGCGAACGAAGCAAAGAATCATATCAGACCCTATACGACGCAGGCGCGGACAGGTTCCTGCTCAGGCACGAGACGGCTACCCCATCGCATTATCAAAGACTGCACCCTGAGGAAATGAAGCTGGAGAACCGACTTCAATGCCTTAAAAATCTAAAGAAAATCGGCTACCAGACCGGTGCGGGATTTATGGTCGGCTCTCCGTACCAGACCGCCGACTGTATTGCTTCCGACCTCGAATTTCTTTGCGATTTCAAGCCGCAGATGGTCGGAATCGGTCCGTTCATTCCGCACCGTGACACACCTCTGCACGATTTTTCGGCAGGAAGTGCCGACTTGACCGTTTTTCTGCTCAGCTTGGTAAGGCTTGCCCTGCCGAACGTGCTTCTCCCTGCAACGACCGCGCTCGGAACGGTGGAGGGAAAAGGCCGTCAGAGAGGTGTGCTTGCCGGCTGTAACGTAGTTATGCCGAACCTTACACCGATGAGCGTGCGAAAGGACTATCTGCTGTACGACAACAAGGTCGGCACGGACAGCGACGCAAAGGACGGGCTTGACCTGCTGCGCTCGCAGATGGAAGAAATCGGCTATGAGGTAGTAACCGGCAGGGGCGATTCACCCGATAAAAAATAAAAGAAATAACAGAATAAACAGAAACGGATCTGCCATGATGAAATATCAAAGCAGACCCGTTTTTTATTAAGTCAATACCGCTGATTATCCTTTTCTCAGCATCTCGATAAGCCTTCCCGATTCGGCAGTCTCTGTCGGGTAGTCAGTACAGCGCGCCTCCACCGAGCAGCGCTCACAGCCGATAGCTTCAAGCGCATCTATGAATGAGCGGTAGTCGAACTCTTCAAAGCTTTTCGGGAATCCCCTTTTCAGTCCGGCATGAGAGGACGGATTGGAAAAATGCGCGTGTTTTACAGAACCCTTGAGTTGCCTGATATCGTCGTTTGTGTCACCGACACCCACCATGTGATAAAGATCGGCAAGCCCTGCAACATTATCCTTGTCTGAAAGAACCGCAAGCATTGCGCCCTCTTTGACGGTGTTGATGATATTCGTCTCGTTCTTTCTGAGCGGTTCAATAACCATTGTGATACCGTATTTTTCCGCAATCGGCGAAACAACATTTCCGAGGAAATCTCCGAGCTGACGGAATCCCTCGGCATAGCTGACGCCCTCCGGTATTCTTCTTGCCGCGCCGGAACCGAAAGCGACAACCTCCAAGCCGAGCTTCTTTCCTCTCTCCATTCCTTTTTCAATGAAGTCGGTGAACCGCGCCGAGTAATAATCGTTTCCGATGACCGCAAGGTCGGACGGGAGAAAGCAGTTTGCCGCCTCACACCTTATATCCGCCGAAGCAAGCGCATCGGCAAATCTTGCAACAATTTCATTCTCCGCTTGTGACAGATAGGAAAATCCGCACTCCATATAATCGAATCCGGCATCCTTTGCAATTTTTATGTTCTGAGGGCTGTCAATGCCCATACACATTCCGTAGCGCATAAAGCACCTCCGATTAAAGGTTTAGTCGGCGTTGACAAGCCATTCGTGCTCTTTGGCATAGAATCGGGTCGTCTTATACCACGGATCTCCGTCAATATGGCGAATCATCCATACATAATACATTGTGTATCCGGGAGCTGTAACCTGCTCGTGATCGTTGCCGTCCGTGATGGTGCAGTAAGCACCGTCTGTGCTCTTGAAAACATCGTCGCCGTTGAAGCAGGCGCCGAAGCCCTGCGGCGGATCAAACTGATAGTAATAAACCTCCGGCTGCGGATGATGATGCGGCGGATAGCTTGACCATCTTCCGGGCTGGTTGAACACCTCGCCCATAACCATATTGGAGTAAGGCGCATTGTCATAGTCAAACATTGTTGAGCAGATACGGTAGCCCGTACCCTCCCATTGTCCTTTTCCGAAATGCTGATAAAGGCAGTCCTCAGGCTTGTAGAAAACGGGCTCAAACTCTCTTTCATTATCCGTCTGCTGAACTATAAACTCACTGTCGGCAAGAGCCTTGATTTCAATTTTCACTCCCCTGCAAGCATGCAGACAATACGGAGTTTTTTCAAACGGATTGGCTCTCTTCATTTTTTCCGTTCTGCCGTTCCAACTTATGTTCATCTCGCCGCGGAGAATGAGTACAGCTGTTTCGTTCTGCGGGTCAAGAATTTCATATTTCTCGCCTGTCGCAAGTCTCTTGACCTTTATATTCATTTTCATCTCCGCGTTTTTCCCGTTCATTTCGCAGAGTATTTTTTCATTGTTTTCGTTGAATGCGGGATTTTCCAGCATAGCATTTCCTCCTTTGCCGCAAATCGGCGTTTTGTAACCGTCAAACAAAACATTCCGACGGCTGTTTTCATTGTATCATTTTGCAAAAATTATTTCAAGTACCGTTTCGGCGTAATAAAAATATATTTTTACGTCAAATTTATTGAAATAACCGTTTGATAATGTTATAATTGATTGATTTCAGTTTGTTAACTGACAATTTGGAAATAAGGAGCTGACAAAATGGCAGAAAATGAGAAAAAGACCGTACCTTCCGTTGAAGGCATGGAAGCTCATATCGACACATGGCGAGACATTATCAAAAACAAGCAGAGAGGCATTTTTGCCTTTGACGAGCTTGCTGAGATCAAGCTTAAGGCACTCAAAAAGAGAATATACACGGACTTTGAGAACACCGCTCCCTGGAAGATGCGCGAGTGCATCTATAAGGATATCGGCGACTACGAGTATCTCTACGACGGCTGGAAGGATCTTAACGTCGGCGGCTACTGGGGCGGCAACGGTCTGAGCTCGTTCTTCAAGAATAAGATTACAATTCCCGAGCGCTTCGAGGGTAAGAAGGTTACACTTTACGTTTACTTCGGCGGAGACTCGCTCGTTTCCGTAAACGGCGTGCCCTTCCAGGGTCTTGACCCGTTCCGTAACGCAGTTGTTCTTACCGACTGTGCCAAGGCGGGCGATACATACGATATCGACATCGAATCCTATTTCGTATGGCACTCCAACGAAAGCTCGCTCAAGAAGCTTGAGTGTTCATTCATCGCTACAACCGACGATGAGATCAACGAAATCTACTGGGATTTGAAAGCGGTTTACAACGCACTCTTTATGCCGGGCATGGGCAACGATTACGCTACCCTTATCCGTGAATCACTTAAAGAGGCGTTCCAGTATGTTGACTTTGATGAGCCTGATTTTGACGTATTCAAGGCAAAGCTGAGAATGTGCAAAAAGGTTCTCTATGACAGAGTTTACAACAACCCGAACTACAAGTGCATGGGCAAGCTCGACCTTATCGGCAACTCCCACCTTGACATGGTTTACATGTGGGCTTACAAGGAGTTTGTCCGCAAGGTCGGCCGTACTCACGCAACAATGCTTCGTCTTATGGAACAGTATCCCGACTTCATCTTCTCCCAGAGCCAGGCAGGTATGTATGAGGAAATGAGAGTTCATTATCCCAACATCTTTGAGCAGGTTCAGAAGAGAGTCAAAGAGGGTCGCTGGGAGTACATCGGCGGTATGTGGGTCGAGCCTGACTGTAACATCATCTCAGGTGAGAGCTTCGTCCGTCAGTTCCTCCATGGCGTTCGCTATGCCGAAAAGTGGTTCGGCGTAACGCCCAAGACCTGCTGGCTTCCCGACGTTTTCGGCAACAGCTACTGTATGCCGCAGATCATGAAGAAAGCCGGAATGAAGTACTTTGTTACCCACAAGATGGGCATCTGGAACGACACAAACCCGTGGCTCTACAACTCTTTCTGGTGGGAGGGCCCGGACGGTTCCAAGGTATTTGCAGCCGTTCCTCCGACTCATTTCATCGGTTCAATGGAGCCCGATTCACTCAAGACAAACTGGGTCAAGTATACCGATAAGGACACCATCGGCGAGTCCATGTACTGCTACGGCTGGGGCGACGGCGGCGGCGGAGTCGATAGCGAGATGCTTGAATATGTCAAGAGATATAAGAACTTCCCGGGTCTTCCCGAAACAAAGGCTTGCAAGATTGAGGAATCACTTGAAAATATGCGTCAGAAGGCTGTCGCTGCAGGCGATAAGATTGTCACCTGGAAAGACGAGCTTTATCTTGAGGAGCACCGCGGAGTTCACACCACAAAGGCTGCTCTCAAAAAGGCAAACCGTTACTGCGAGAATCTCTTCAGAGAGGCTGAGATGTACGCAGTTATCGCAGAAAGCTACGGCTACGAGTACCCGACAGAGGAGCTTGCTCTCGCATGGAGAAAGATCCTCACCAACCAGTTCCACGATTCACTTCCCGGAACTCACATCACAGAGGTATTCGGCAAGCTCATGAGCATCTACAACGAGGTAATCGAGACAGGCGAAAGAATCCGCAATGAAGCTCTCGCCGTTATCGCAGAACACATCGGCTACGACAAGAACCTCGGCAAGCCGTTTGCACTCTTCAACTCACTTGCAAACTCCGCAACAACTAAGGTTGAGCTTGATTATCAGGACGTTGACATCTTCGACGAAAACGGCAATAAGGTCGCAACTCAGGCCTACACAAAGCCGAACGGAGACAAGAAGCTTGTTTTCGTTGCCAAGGATATTCCGGCAGTCGGCTACAAGGTTTACTATAAGATGCCTGCCGCAAAGGCTCCCGCTTATGACGAGAGCAACGGCAAGGAGATTGAGAACGGCAACTTCAAACTCGTTCTTGACGACAATGCAACTCTTATTTCAATCTATGATAAAAAGAATCACCGTGAGGTCATCTCCAAGGGCGGCAAGGGCAACGATTTCAGACTCTTTGAGGATATGCCCGGCGGATACGACGCATGGGACATTGTTGCAACCTACGTTGACCGCGAGTTTGAGCTCAAGGACGGCATAGTTAAGGATATCGTCAAGGGCGATGTCTACACAATGATTTCCATTGAGAAAGATGTTCTCAAGTCAAAAATTGAGCAGAACATCATCATCTATAACGATCTCGACAGAATCGACTTTGATACTCATATAAGCTGGCACGAGGATCAGAAGCTCCTCAAGGTATTCTTTGACGTTGATCTTCAGACGAAGAACTACACAAGAGACATTGCCTACGCTACAATGGAGTGCTGCTCTTACAGATACAATCCGTATGATAAGGCAAAGTTTGAGGTCAATGCTCACAACTGGATTGACATGTCCGATGAGGACTACGGTGTATCACTTCTCAACGACTGCAAGTACGGTCACGAGGTCAACGAGCACAAGATGATTCTTACTCTTCTTAAAGCTCCGATTAAGCCCGACCCGAAGTCCGACAGAGGCGACCACTACTTCACCTATTCGCTCTATCCCCATGCCGAGACATGGAAGAAAGCTAAGACTCTTGAAAGAGGACTTGAAATCAACCATCCGCTTGTTCCCGTTGACATCAAGTCGGAGGGCGAGCTGGGCGCTGACAATTCCTTCATCACTCTCACAAGCGACAGCATGACTCTTGAAGCTGTCAAGAAGTGCGAGGAGGAGGACGCATACATCATCCGTATGGTTGAGAAGAAGGGCAGAAGTGTTGACGCAAGCGTTAAGTTCTTCGCTCCCCTCACCTACGCCGCAGAGTGCGATCTCATTGAGAGAAACGATGTTCCCGTTGATTTTGACGGCGACACAATCAGCTTCCACGCAACTCCGTTTGAGATTAAGAACTTCAAGGTAAAAATCAAATAAATAACCGTAAAAATTACTGCTTCGCCTGAATGACGGAGCAGTAATTCCATAATAAAGCTATGAGTTTCAAAAATGATTTGGCAAACCAAATACGAAAATACATACAATCGCCCGAAAACATTATCGACGAAGTCATCAGGGATAATTGTACCGACATTGACGCGCTGTCCGAAAAGCAGATGGCGGATATCTGTGCCATACGCAGAAGCAACTGCCTGAGAGCGCAGAAGTTTCCGTATTCGCTGGAGGAGCTTGACCTGATAATCTCCGCCGTTGACCGCGACCCGTTTTCGGGGTTTGCAAAACTCAGGGACGCAATTCGTCAGATTGAGTTTATTCTGGATAAATAATAAAACCTGTTGCAAATTGATATTTGCAGCAGGTTTTTGTTTACAATAAAATACAGTTAAAAATTTTTACAGCACGGATTTTATGCTTTCAAAATCAACAAGATTCTGATTCGGTGCCTTTACGGACGGAACAAAAACGTTTTTGCTGACCGTAACCTTGGAGCAGTTTTCTTTTATTTTGACTCTTCCCCTGTTAAGCTCGGTTTTATAGCGGAAGTTCATCACCGTGTTTCCGTTGAAGCTGAGCCCCGACGCATTGGCTGCACGAAGCACATTTCCGGGGAAATTTTTAAATGTATTGTTATCAACGGCTATGTTGAAAAACATTGGCTGTGCCGCCTGATTTCCGCTGATGTCAGCGGAAATTTCTATCTGTGCGCCCCAATCAACAACGTTGCAGTCATCGAACGTATTGTTCCTTACCGCAAGGCAGTTTACTCCCGTGCCCTCAAGCCACAGTCCGGGCGAAAGATCCATGATGATCTTTATCGGATTTGCCATTGTCTTGTAAAATCTGTTGTTCTCGCAAAGTCCGTTGTCGCTCTGAAGAAGCAAGCCTCTTGCGCGGTTTTCATGGAAATAATTTTCGCTGATGACGTAATTTCCGCTGTCAAGACTTCCGTTATAAATTATACAGCCCTCGGTGATTTCGTCGGGAAGCTCACGGTCAAAGGCTATGGTTTTGTCATCAACAGCCGTAACCTTTGCACTAAAGCCGAGCGATTCAAATCCTGTTCCGTTGAAGACTGCCGTATCGCCCACGCGCAGACTGTTGGCATTTGTGTAGTACTCAACCGTACTGTCACTCACACGCTTTGTCACGCAGAGCAGGTTGTCGTGAACGTTGACGCAGTCGTCTCCCATGAAGCTGAAATCACAGCCGCTTATTCTGAAATGACCGTTCGTGTTGGCAATATGCACCGCATCGGCAGTTGCGGAAATACGGTGGTCGCTTTCATGCTCAGGGTCAAGTCCGACCACACAGCCGAGAAGCTGGAATCTCTGCGAGCGTCCCTCAATCAGCCAGCCCATACCTGCCGCGCCGTAAATTTTGACGTTTTCAAAAGTGATATTTTCAGTGTTGTAAACGTTGAAAACATTGCCATCATAAACATAGTGGCGAAGGAGAAAAACATCGCCGTTTTTGAAGCTTTTAAGCTTACCGTTGTGAGTGATTTTCAATACGTTTCTGCCCGTCTTTTCAACCGAAGTTATCATTTCGGGATCGGAATAAACATAATTCTCCTTAAAATTCTTTCTGACGCCGGGCGTGAGTGTTTTCGGGTCATACTGAGTAAACACCTTGATCGGAATATCCTCGGACACATCCTCAAGCTCGGTAAATTCTATCTCAAAGGTCTTTTTTAGCTTTCTGACATTTTTCACCTTGACGATTGAACCGAGACGCGATTTTTCAAGATTCCACTTGATTGTAAGTCCTCTGATTTCCACGCAGTCTCCGTCATTTACGTTGAAATAATACGGATTTTCAAAGTAAAACTCCGCACCGTCGGCATCAAGCATAATGTTTTTCATCGAACCGAGTTCTATCGCCCTTGCCGTGCGGAAATAATACTTTCCTGCTTCAACAACCAGCCGTGTGTTCGGATTCTGCCGGCAGAAGTCTATCGCCCTGCAAAACGCATCATAATTGTCCTCGGACTCGGCGCTGAGCCCGAAATCGGACGCATTTACGGTTTTATAAGCGTCCGCCTTTGGTCTCGCTATGTAAAAAACTGAATCTTCCACGCCGTCTACCCTGTCGTAGGTTCTGTAAGCTTCCTGTGACGGTTCGGTTTCCGAAGCAAGATTTTCAGGCTCAGGCACCGTCGTTGTCTGCCAGTTGAACAGCGGCGCAAGTGAAACCATTATTGCCGTAACTATACACAAAATGCTTTGCGTCATTTTCCGTACCTCACCTTTTTTCTATATGCATACCTGTTGTGCTGATAACTGCAATTTCCTTGCCGAGGTCGTCACAAATGCTTATTTCGTAGAAGCACAGTCTTCTGCCCTCTTTGATTTTTTTGCACTCGGCGAAGAGCTTTTCCCCTTTGGAAGGCGAAAGATAGCTGATGTGGCTGTCTGCCGTCGCCGTGAAAACCTCTTCATTGTTCGTTGCCACAGCAAAGGCGAAGTCAGCAAGAGTAAACACAACTCCTCCCATAACCTGTCCGTGCGCGCCGTAGTGCCTTTCATCAAGAGCCAGGCTGCACTTTGAACAGCCGTCGTCAACCTCGTCGATTGTTATGCCCGTAACCTCGGTCGCATATCTATCGCCCTCAAAGAAACGGCGCACCTTTTCTATGTCTCTCATATCAATCACCTTGCTCAGTCGTTAAAATATACGGGTTTTCCCGTTTTGGCAGATTCATATATAGCCTCAAGAATCTGCGTAACAACAAGAGCCTGACCCGCCTTTGTCGGCGGCTCGGTATCATTCACAACAGCGTCGAGCCATGCTCTTGCCTCCAGAAGAGACGGGTCCTCATTTCCGTCGCCGTCATAGAACGCAACGCCGCCGGCATTGAGATCGGGCTTGAGTACACATTGTCTGCCGTTTTTAATGAAGTTTATATTCAGTCCGTCGAACATATCGGCGCCGCCCTCTGTGCCGCACACCATTGTAATAGCTTCTTTCGGATTTCTGATGTTGAGCGCCCAGCTCGATTCAAGCATGATCGTTGCGCCGTTTTCCATAACTATGAAGCCGAACGCCGCATCCTCAACCGTATATTTTTCGGGATCCCAGTCACCCCACGCGTTGCCGCTGTTTTTCTGATCGCGAAGCTTGGCAAACGTTGTGCCGACCACCATTTTCGGCTTGTAATTGTTCATCATCCACAGCGTCAGGTCAAGCGCATGAGTTCCGATATCTATAAGAGGGCCTCCACCCTGCTCGTACTCGTTGAGGAACACGCCCCATGTCGGAACTGCACGGCGGCGAAGAGCGATTGCCTTGCCAAAATATATGTCGCCGAGCTCTCCGTCCTCACAGAGCTTTTTCAGATAGAGCGAATCCGATCTCCAGCGCGACTGATAGCCGATCGTCAGCTTCTTTCCTGTTCTGACGGAGGTTTCAAGCATTTCCTTTGCCTCTTTGTATGTCTTCGCCATCGGCTTTTCGCACATAACGTGCTTTCCCGCCTCCATCGCGTCAATCGAAATAAACGCGTGCGAGCGGTTGGGCGTGCAAACGTGAACTACCTCTATACTCTCATCCTTTAAAAGCTCTTTATAATCGGTATAGACAGCGGCGCCCTCTATACCATATTCCTCGGCGGCCTTGACCGCTCTTTCCTTTATAATATCGCAGAATGCGACCAATTCAACATTCTTGATTTTTTTAAGTGACGGAAGATGCTTTCCGTTTGCAATTCCTCCGCAGCCTATGATACCGATTCTTACAGTCCTGTCCATTTTAACACTCTCCGAAAAGTTAAATTTCCGAAACATTCGGAATGTAAGATTATGATATCATACCGTCAAAATACAGTCAATGCATTATTTGCTCTTTTTTCTGCTGTTCTTTTTTGCAAGTCCCTGTGCGACCTTCGGAAAGCTGTTTTCCGTAGCGGAGGTCGGCTGGATTTCATAGGTTCCGTATTTGTGCAGCATATCCGCGCAGTTTTCGGGTTCGCCCGTCACAGGCTCGTCAATCGGAAGATATACCTTCTTTTCATCATCATTCATCTGTATCACCCTCAATTATTATTCTCTTTTATTATCAATAAATCCCACAAAAAGAGCTTGACTTGCAGGAAAATTTGTGGTATAATTTCACATCATATCAGAAGCGGGCGTGGAACGTTTTTCACGTCCGCCCATATTATTTTTATATAAGTAACCGATTTCGGCGGTTACATCAAATTCATCGGAGGTGCAAAAATGGATTCACTTATTCCCTTTCTGGATCCTATTCGAGGGGTCACTCTGCCGGCTTTAATAATTAAAGTATTTCTTGCGGTCTTCCTTGGCGGATTGATAGGTCTTGAAAGAGGACACAAGCACAGAGCAGCGGGCAGCCGTACATATATGATAGTATGTCTCGGCGCGGCTTTGACAATGATTCTCAGTCATTATGAAACATATATAATGAGAAATTTATGGGAAGAAATTGCCAAAATGTTGGATAAACAAGTTGACGTTTCACGATACAGCGCAAAGGTAATCAGCGGAATCGGTTTTCTCGGTGCAGGTACAATCATTGTAACCGGTCGTCAGGAAATTAAAGGTCTTACAACAGCCGCAGGTCTTTGGGCGTCAGCCTGCATGGGTCTTGCAATCGGCTCAGGATATTATGAGTGTGCGATTCTTGGATTCTTACTTATTTTGCTCACAACAATTGTATTTGAAAAAATCAGTTCTTGGGTTATATCCAACGCCCGAAATATGGATCTCTACGTTGAATTTGAAAAGATTGAAAATCTCGGTGAAATAATCAGCACATTTAAAGAAATGAATATACAGATATTTGATGTTGATATTCAACGTGAAAAGCAATCCAACGGAGTCACCATCGGAGCTGTTATTTCTTCAAGGTTGCCAAAGAAAGAAACCCATTCAAATGTTATGTCTAAAATTTCAAAGTTTGACTTTGTTACCGTTGTTGACGAAATATAAATAGGGAGGTAAGCTTATGTTTGAATTTTTGGATCCTTTGAGAGAAGTCACTACCGTCTCTGTTTTTATTAAAATGTTTTTAGCTGTTATTTGCGGCGGTGCAATAGGAATTGAACGTGAACACAAACGCCGCACGGCAGGTTTCAGAACGCACATTCTGATTTGTCTGGGTGCTTGTATGACGACAATGATCAGCCATTTTATGTTCTCATACCTTCATTTGTACACAGACGTATCTCGACTCGGCGCGGGCGTTGTTGCCGGTATCGGTTTCATCGGCGCAGGTACAATAATCGTCACGAAACGCCGTCAGGTCAAAGGACTTACAACAGCGGCAGGTCTCTGGACCTGTGCTATCATCGGTCTTGCAATCGGTGCCGGGTATTTTGAGGCTGCCGTACTTTCTACAATCGTAATCCTCCTTGCAGAAATCTTCTTCTCAAGATTTGAATACTGGGTTCTTGACAACGCAAGGAATATCAACATCTATGTTGAATATTCCGGCAACGAATATCTCGATTCGGTAATAAGGCTTTTAAAAACCTACCGAGTTGTTATTCTTGACCTTGAGATAACCAAGTCCGGAATCAACTCATGCGCAATATTCCAGCTTCAGCTTCCGAAAAAGCTGTCGCACGACAAGCTGATGACCGTCGTCTCCACCGCCGAGGGAATCATCTCGGTTGAGGAGCTTTAAAATAATCAGATTAAAAGCCCGATTCGTTCGGGCTTTTATTATTGTTTTCGGGCTAAAAAGTGAGATAATCTCCGTTATTTGCCCCGAAATCGGAATTTTAATGTAATATTTTTTACCTTTTTTCATTTTTTAGATTTTTATTAGAATATTTTTACAAAAATACTTGACAATAAATATGCAAAAGTGATAGAATACCAAGGATTGATATAGTGATTTATTATGTGTCCGTGTGGATATGTGATCCGTCATTATTCAAATTATTCAAGAAAGGAGATGTAGTTTTTTGCCTACCTTTAATCAGTTAGTCAGAAACGGCAGACAGACTATCGAAAAGAAAGCGAAAGCTCCTGCTCTTCTCAAGGGTCTCAATTCTAAGAAGAACATTGTTACCGATCAGAATTCTCCCCAGAAGCGCGGCGTTTGCACAGCAGTTAAGACTGCTACACCTAAGAAGCCTAACTCAGCTCTTCGTAAGATCGCCAGAGTTCGTCTTACAAACGGTATCGAAGTTTCTTCGTATATCCCCGGTGTAGGTCATAACCTTCAGGAGCACAGCGTTGTTCTTATTCGTGGCGGTCGTGTTAAGGACCTTCCCGGTGTTCGTTACCACATCATCCGCGGTACACTCGATACTCAGGGTGTTAACGGAAGAATGCAGTCCCGTTCAAAGTACGGTGCTAAGCGTCCGAAGGCTGCTAAAAAGTAATTCCTCTTTTTAAAAGGAAATTTTGAAAGACAGAATCTTCTTGCAGGCTGCGCGGTGTGAGGTACTCCGCGTAACAATGTGAGAGTGTATATATATTTAATGTATGTGCTTCTCCATTGGCGCCACAGGGTTTTGTCACTTGAGTACCTATGATATCATTACTATGAAGGAGGGAAGCGAAGTGCCAAGAAGAGGCCAGATTGCAAAACGTGATGTTTTGCCAGATCCGCTTTACAATTCAAAGTTGGTAACAAGACTTATCAACAATGTTATGTACGATGGTAAAAAGGGTGTCGCACAGAAGATCGTTTACGACGCTTTTGACATCATCAAGGAGAAGACAGGTAAGGAGCCGGTAGAGGTTTTTGAAGCCGCTATGGAAAATGTAATGCCTGTTCTCGAGGTTAAGGCTCGCCGTGTCGGCGGTGCTACCTATCAGGTTCCTATGGAAGTACGTCCCGAGAGAAGACAGACACTCGGACTCAGATGGATCACCAACTATTCACGTCTTCGTTCGGAAAGAACTATGAAAGAGCGTCTTGCTAACGAGATTATGGATGCCGTAAACGAAACAGGTTCAGCATTCAAGAAGCGTGAAGATACTCACAAGATGGCAGAAGCCAACAAGGCTTTTGCACATTTCAGATGGTAATCTTCCCGAAATTTTCAGGGATTTAATTGCTTATTTAAATTTACGGAGGTTTATATGGGAAGACAAGTACCACTTGAATTAACAAGAAACATCGGTATTATGGCTCATATCGATGCCGGTAAAACAACAACGACCGAGCGTATCCTTTTCTACACCGGTGTCAACCACAAGATGGGTGAAACACACGACGGTGCAGCAACAATGGACTGGATGGCTCAGGAGCAGGAGCGCGGTATCACAATCACTTCTGCTGCTACCACCTGTTTCTGGAAGGGTCACCGTATCAACATCATTGATACTCCGGGTCACGTTGACTTTACTGTTGAAGTTGAGCGTTCTCTTCGTGTTCTCGACGGTTCCGTAACCGTCCTTTGCGCTAAGGGTGGCGTTGAGCCTCAGTCTGAAACCGTTTGGCGTCAGGCTGACAAGTATCATGTACCTCGTATGGTATATGTAAACAAGATGGACATTATGGGCGCAGACTTCTACCATGTTATCGACATGATGAAGGATCGTCTCAAGTGTAACGCTGTTCCAATCCAGCTTCCTATCGGTCGTGAGCTCGAATTTAGAGGAATCATCGACCTTGTAACAATGGAGGCTGAGGTTTACTACGACGATAAGGGTCTTGACATCAGAATCGAGCCTATCCCCGACGATATGAAAGAGCTTGCTCAGAAGTATCACGAGGAGCTTATCGAAGCAGTTGCAGAGCAGGACGACGCTCTTATGGAGAAATTCTTTGAGGGCGAAGAGCTCACAGTTGATGAGATCAAGACCTGCATCCGTAAGGCTACGATAGCTAACGAGATGGTTCCCGTATGCTGCGGTACATCTTACCGTAACAAGGGTGTTCAGATGCTCCTTGACAATATCGTTGCTTATATGCCTGCTCCGACGGACGTTGAGGCTATCAGAGGCACCAACCCCGAGACAGGCGAAGAGGAAGATCGTCATTCTTCCGACACAGAGCCGTTTGCAGCTCTTGCTTTCAAGATTGCAACAGACCCGTTTGTCGGTAAGCTTTGCTTCTTCAGAGTTTATTCCGGTACTGTTTCGGCAGGTACAACCGTTTACAACTCTGTTAAGGACACGGACGAGCGTCTCGGCCGTATTCTTCAGATGCACGCTAACCACAGACAGGATCTTGACGTTGTTTACGCCGGTGATATTGCGGCTGCCGTAGGACTCAAGAACACAACAACAGGTGATACTCTCTGCGATGAGAAGCATCCGATCATCCTCGAATCAATGGAATTCCCGGAGCCTGTTATCCGTGTTGCTATCGAGCCCAAGACCAAGGCAGGTCAGGAAAAGATGGGTATCGGCCTCCAGAAGCTTGCTGAAGAGGATCCGACATTCCGCTGCTACACCGACGAAGAGACCGGTCAGACGATCATCGCAGGTATGGGTGAGCTTCACCTTGAGATCATCGTTGACAGACTTCTCCGTGAGTTCAAGGTTGAGGCTAACATCGGTAAGCCGCAGGTTGCTTACAGAGAAACAATCACTCAGAACGCTGATGTTGACTGCAAGTATTCACGTCAGTCAGGCGGTAAGGGTCAGTACGGTCACGTTAAGATCAGAATCGAACCCAACCCGGAGAAGGGCTTTGAGTTTGTCAATGCCGTTGTCGGCGGCGCTATCCCGAAGGAGTACATCCCTGCTGTTGAAGCCGGTATCAAGGGCGCAATGCAGTCAGGTGTTCTCGCAGGATATCCTGTTGTTGACGTTAAGGTCACTCTTTACGATGGATCATATCACGAGGTTGACTCCTCTGAAATGGCCTTTAAGATCGCCGGTTCTATGGCATTCAAGGATGCTATGAGAAAGGCTGCTCCTGTTCTTATGGAGCCGATCATGAAGGTTGCCATCATCGTTCCGTCCGATTATCTCGGCGACGTTATGGGTGACGTAAACTCCCGCCGCGGTATGATCCTCGGCCAGGAGCAGAGAACGGGTGCCGTTCAGGTCGACGCAAACATTCCGCTCTCAAATATGTTCGGTTACGCTACCGATCTTCGTTCCAAGACACAGGGACGCGGTCAGTACGTAATGGAGCCCAGCCACTACACGGCTGTTCCGAAGTCCATTGCAGATGACATCATCAGCACAAGGACAAAGGCTCAATAATTTTCAAAAAAGGCTTGCTTTTTTGAATGGAAATTGTTACAATGTAACTATGCAGTATGCATTGAATAAAATTATTAAACACCAAAGGGAGGAAATTCCAAATGGCAAAGGAAAAATTTAACCGAACCAAACCCCATGTCAACATTGGTACTATCGGCCACGTTGACCATGGTAAGACTACTTTGACAGCTGCTATCACAAAGACCCTCGCAATGAAGGGCGAAGCTGCTTTCGTTGACTACGCTAACATCGATAAGGCTCCTGAAGAGAGAGAGCGTGGTATCACAATCAACACCGCTCACGTTGAGTATGAGACTGCTTCTCGTCACTATGCTCACGTTGACTGCCCGGGCCATGCTGACTATATCAAGAACATGATCACAGGTGCTGCTCAGATGGACGGCGCTATCCTTGTTATCGCTGCTACTGACGGTCCTATGGCTCAGACTAAGGAGCACCTTCTCCTTGCTCGTCAGGTTGGCGTTCCCTACATCATCGTATTCATGAACAAGTGCGATCAGGTTGACGATCCTGAGCTTATCGAGCTTGTTGAGATGGAAATTCGTGAGACTCTTAACGAGTACGATTTCCCGGGCGATGACACACCGATCATCAAGGGTTCTGCTCTCAAGGCTCTTGAGTATGACGGAGACGACGTAAACGCTCCTGAGCTTGCTTGCATCTGGGAGCTCATGGATGCTGTTGACAGCTACATCCCGACTCCTGACCGTAAGGCTGACCTTCCGTTCCTTATGCCTGTTGAGGACGTATTCACAATCACAGGCCGTGGTACTGTTGCTACAGGTAGAGTTGAGCGTGGACAGCTCAAGATGTCTGACGAAGTTGAAATCGTTGGTCTTTCCGACGAGAAGAAGAAGACTGTTGTTACAGGTATCGAAATGTTCCGTAAGCTCCTCGACTATGCTGAGGCAGGCGACAACATCGGTGCTCTTCTTCGTGGTATCCAGAGAACAGACATCGAGCGTGGCCAGGTTCTTTCTAAGCCCGGTTCAATTCATCCTCACACAAAGTTCTCAGGTCAGGTTTACGTTCTGACTAAGGACGAGGGTGGCCGTCATACTCCGTTCTTCAACAACTATCGTCCTCAGTTCTATTTCAGAACAACAGACGTTACAGGCGTTATCACTCTTCCTGAGGGAACAGAGATGTGCATGCCCGGCGATAACGTTACAATGAACGTTGAGCTCATCACTCCGATCGCTATCGAAGAAGGTCTTCGTTTCGCTATCCGTGAGGGTGGACGTACAGTTGGTTCAGGCGTTGTTACTGCTATCAACGAATAATTGAATTATTCACCTATAAGAGACAGGTCGAAAGGCTTGTCTCTTTTTTTGATACATAAAAACACCGTCGACAGTTTTTAGCCGACGGTGTCCCCTTTTACCTATATTTTATTTTTGAGCTTTTATAAGATTCTTATAGAATCGTACTGCGCCCGGAAGACAGTTATACTCGATATTCTCGTTCAAGCCGTGCATACCCTTCATCTGCTCCGGACCGTAAATAACAGGAGCAAAACGTATGCAATTCTTGCATAGCGGCTGATAGAACTGTGCGTCGGTTGCGCCGGTCATAACGTAAGGACTTGATGCGAGTCCGGGGAATGACTCCCCTATCACCTTTTCCACCAATCGGAACGCCTCGCCGTTGATGTCCACCGGCGGCGTGTAATCGTTTGAGTGGATTATCTCGGTCTCAAGTCCGTGCTTTTCGGCAAGCTTCTCAATGATTTCAAGGCTTTCCTTTTCACCCTGGTGCGGAATGAATCTCATATTCGCGCCAAGTGTCGCCTCCTGCGGAATCACATTGTAGGCGTCAGAACCTGACTGCGTTGTGAATGCAATCGTGGTTTTGAGCATTGCGCCTGCCTGTGCGCTGAATGCCGGAAGCACTGCCTTAAGCAAAGGTCTGAACAGCCATATATTGCCGAACAGGAATCTGAGTCCGAACGACGACGCGTATGGTGCGAGCGACGAAAACATAGCCGCAACTTCGGGCATAAGCTTCTTCTTGAACGGAGAATGCTTCTCAACATCGTCAACAAAAGCCGCAAGTCTTGCAATCGGGGTATTCTTTGTGGGAGCGCTTGCGTGACCGCCCGTGCTGTGAGCGGTAAACTTAACGTCAGCCTTTCCCTTTTCAAAAACGCCGACCATCGCAAAGTTGCCGTTGATTCCGCCGATGGGGTTCGTAATAATTCCGCCGCCCTCGTCGCAGACAATAAACAGCTCTATTCCCCTGCGCTTGAGCTCGTTCACGATTTTGGGAGCTCCGTCGCCTGCCCATTCCTCTGTACACGATGAAGCAAGGTAAACATCTGTCGGCGGAGTGTAGCCCTCTGCAAGGAGTTCCTCAACCGCTTCAAAGAATGCCATAACCGAGCATTTGGTGTCCGAGGCTCCTCTGCCCCACACCTTGCCGTCCTCTATGTCGCCGGAGAACGGCTCGTGCTTCCATTCGCCCTCCGCCGGAACAACGTCCTGATGACTCATCAAAAGAATCGGCTTTTCGCTGCTTTTTCCTTTCCAATAATAAAGCAGGTTGCCGTCAATTTCAGTTTTCTCAAGCTTTTCATGAACAAGCGGAAAGAGCTTTTCAAGAACCTTGTGGAAGCCGAGAAACTTCTCAACCTCCGGCACGTTGGCGTGCGAGGTCGTGTCATATTTAATCATTTCTGAAAGCTTTTCGGCAAGCCGCATCGACTCTTTCTCGTCCTCGTTCGCCTTGTAATCGGACTTTTTGTGCGGCATTGCCAGCGTTCTGACAAGCGCAATCAGAAGTAAAAGAATTATCAAGCCCGGAATTATCAGCAGATACTTCATTATTTGGCCTCCTTAAATTCCTTTTTATAGAAATAATAGGATATTCCGATTGCAATCGCGCCCGACGGAATAATCATAAAGCTCGTCGAACTTGCAAGTGACGGAACAAGAATGAACAAAAGGCTCATCACAATCAGCGGAGCAACCGCTATGCTCATATTCTTGCGGTAATATTTGTATGCCATTGCTCCGAAAAGTGCAGGAACAACATTGTCAAATGCCGGAGCCATGGTCGGACTCTGAAGAAGCGGCTGCAAGGGCGTCAAAGCGAGAACACCGAGAGCAAGAACAAGTATTGTGACAAGCGACGATGTTGCAATGGAAAGTGTTGAAATAATCTCGTTTTCTTTTGTTCCCGTTTTCGCACCGACCATATCCCTGGCATTGACGGCGCAGGGAATTTTCATATTTATAAGGTTGCCCGTGATGAAAGCAAGATATCCGCCGCCCGAACCGAGCATAGGAGTATATATGAGGAACTCGGCTATACTGCTGACGAGCCAAACCAGACCGACAGAGACAAAGGCCTTTGCAGCCGCTCCGAGGTCTGGATATGCGCCGAGATATTTTCCTATAAGGAACGGTGCGCCGACAAGCATAATAACTGTTATTGCGCTGACAACACGTCCGATAATATGAGTGGTTTTACTGTATTTTTCCCATGTTTTATCCATATCATCGCCCCCTTATACCAATCTGATAAGTACGGCAGCAGCCATACCTATTATCATACTGCCTGCAATTGAGAAATTGTCAACCCAGGCAAGCTTCTTCTTTTCCGAAAGGAATATAAACAACGCCATCGCGAGCGCGGAAACCGCCGCAACCGCCAACGGAAGCCAGTCACCCGTGAACGTAAAAAGTCCGTCGTGTGAAACAAGACCGCCGACATAGCTGCCGATATATGCGCTGACAAGTCCGATAAACATTGCTGTCATCGCCCTGTCACCGAAGCCTGCCTTGCCGCTGCCGTCACCGGTTTTAAGCTTCTTGGTATACTTTTTGTTGAAGAAAAATGAGAGCACCATGCCCCACATAATACATACACTCATAAGAAGCGCAATCGTCGAAAAAGCCTGCGGAGTCATTTCCGATGCTGAAAGCTTGCTCATTCCGACCTGCTCCGCCGCCGCCTGAGCGACCTGCGTCTCATAGTGAAGCGCACCGATAACCGAAAGTCTGAGCCACGGCCACGGGATTCCGAGACTGCCCGAAAGGGCAATAACTCCGAGCAATATGCCGACGCTCGGCACCAGCGAAAATGTCGCGCTTGAAACAATTACGCGTTTCATCTTTGTCGTGTCCATTCCGATAGCCTTGCCTGCCCTGTATGCGCGCACCATAAATACAACGCACACCAGCGCAACAAATGCGATTATGCCGCCGCAGATAAGGTACATCGGAGAGCTGTTGAGCTTGGTTAAAATTGATGTTCCTTCTTGCATAATAAATCTCCTTTCCGTTACGGCTCATGCTGAATGTGAGCCTCTTACGTTTCGATTATATCACAGTTTTTTATGATTGTAAACCGACTGAAAGGGACATAAATTTTGCCATTTAAAAGGCATTGTAATAATATGTTCAGTATGTACAAAACCACAAGGTGAATTTTTTAACAAATTTTTAATTCACATCTTCCATTTTCCGAAAGGCTATGTTATAATTTAATGGAAATTGATTTTAATCATTTATCAGGAGGTATAATATGGATCAGAAATTAGAACCCTTATTCACGCCTTGGAAAATCGGTAACTGCGAGATCAAGAACCGTATAGTTCTTACCAGTATGGGCGGTACCGATCTTTTCGGATGGATGGAGAAAAACCATTTTGACAAAGACGGCGCGAAATTCATCATGGAGATCGCAAAGAACAATGTCGGTCTTATTCTCCCCGGCTGTCAGCCCGTTTACAACCCGATGTTCGGTCAATGGCTGTACAAGAACAAGAAGATGTACGACGATCTCAAAAAGTGGATGCCCGAGTTCCACAAGACGGGCGCAAAGCTTTTCGTACAGCTCACAGCAGGCTTCGGCCGCTCATTCACAATCAGCTCCATGATGGAGAGTCTTTTCACCAATCCTGTGCTCAAGGTTCTCAGCAAGCCGTTCATGGATCTCGATATGATTACGGCAACAGCAAGCCCCTCTCCGAACCGTTGGTCCGACAAGGTTCCGTCAAGAGCCCTCACCAAGGAGGAGATCCACAAGTTTGTTGACGCATTTGCAAAGAGCGCAAAGATGCTCAAGGACGCAGGCGTTGACGGTGTTGAGGTTCACGCTGTTCATGAGGGTTATCTTCTTGACCAGTTCACACTCAAATATGTAAACAAGCGTACCGACGAATACGGCGGAAGCTTCGAGAACCGCTATCGTTTCCCTGTTGAGGTTGTTCAGGCAATCAAAAAGGCTTGCGGCGACGATTTCCCCGTTTCTCTTCGTTACAGCGTTATTTCCAAGACAAAGGGCTTCCGTCAGGGTGCTATCCCCGGCGAGGACTATGTTGAAGTCGGCCGTGATATGGAAGAGTCCGAGAAGGCTGCAAAGTACCTTCAGGACGCAGGCTATGACTGCCTTAACTGCGACAACGGTACATACGACGCATGGTACTGGGCTCATCCTCCTGTTTATATGCCGGAAAACTGCAACCTTGCAGACGTTGAGCATATCAAGAATTACGTTGACATTCCTGTTATCTGCGCGGGACGTCTCGATCCGAGAGTAGCCGCAGATTCAATCAAGGAAGGCAAGCTTGACGGCGCAGGATTTGCACGTCCGTTCCTTGCCGACCAGGCATGGGTAACCAAGATGATGAACGACCAGGAAGACGATATTCGTCCCTGCATCCTTTGCCACAACGGCTGCTTCAATATGTGCCACTACAAGGGCGTTCCGAACGATCAGGAGCTTTCCGACAGTCTCCACCTTGCACGCTGCGCGGTTAATGCGGAGACAATGCAGTGGAACAAGCACTACATCAAAAAGACAAATTCACCCAAGACCGTTCACATCATCGGCGGCGGTATCGGCGGCATGGAGGCTGCACGAGTTCTCAAGCTCAGAGGCCACAACCCGATCATCCACGAGAAGAGCGATGTTCTCGGCGGTACATTCATCCCTGCCAGCGCAGAGAGCTACAAGGGCAAGCTCCGCGAGCTTCTTGAGTGGTACAGACTTCAGATGAAGAAGCTCAACATCGAAGTTAAACTCAACGACGAGGTTAAGGACGTTTCCGTATTCGGTGATTCTCCGGTAATCGTTGCAACGGGTTCAACTCCGCGTCAGCTCAGAAGAGTTCCGGGCTACGAGAAGATGGTTGAGGCTTGTGAGTTCCTTACAGGCACACCTGTCGGCGACACGGTTGCTGTTATCGGCGGCGGTCTTACAGGTAGTGAAATCGCTTATGAGCTTGCTCTCAAGGGCAAGAATCCGATCATCGTTGAGATGAAGGACGACCTTGTAAGCCAGAAGGGCGTTTGCCTTGCAAACTCCTCCTACCTCAGAGAGTGGTTCGCACTCAACAAGACTCCTGTTTATCTTGAGACAACCCTCAAGGAAGTCAAGGACGGTTCTATCGTCTGCACTCAGAAGGACGGCAAGGAAATTGAAATCCCCTGCGATTCAGTCATCAGCTGTGCAGGTTACATTCCTGCTCCTCTTGCCGAGAAGTCGGGCAACGTTCACCTTGTCGGTGACTGCCTTGCAATCGGTAACCTTCGTTCTGTTGTATGGCGTGCATACGACGTTGCAATGAAGATCTGACGATAAAACAATATAACAAATTTGGGGGCTGCGCAATTGCAGCCTCCTTTTTTGACATATTTTCAATTTAATGCTATTATATTGGCGGAGGTAATGTATTATGATCGACAGCATTGGATTTGACCTTGACGGGACCCTTTGGAACTCAACCGACAGCATAACAACGGCGTGGAGAACTGTCGCCGTCGAATTTGGCGTACACCTCCCCGATCTTGAAGAAATGAAATCCGTCATGGGGCTCAACCGCATTGATTTGATGAAAAAGCTCTTTCCTGATATGGACGAAAAGTTATCTGCCGACTTCTTTGACCGCGCAACGGTTGAATGTGTAAAGGAACTGAGCCGGCATGGCGGAAAGCTCTACGACGGTGTCGAAGAGACTCTTCGTGAACTCAGCAAACATTACAAGCTTTACATTGTGAGTAACTGTCAGGAAAGCTATATGAACGCTTTTCTCTCGTACCATAAGCTCGGAAAATACTTCTGCGACTTTGCATACGAAGACCCCGACACGCTCTCAAAGGGTGAAAATATAAAGAAAGTGATTGCACGCAACGGATTAACCGCTTCCGTATACATCGGCGATACACAGGGTGACTGCAATGCCGCCAAACTCGCCGCCGTCCCCTTCGGTTTTGCCGCTTACGGCTTCGGAACGGTTGACAGATATGATTATAAATTTTCAAACTTCTTTGAAATCGGTGAAATTTTGAACAGCAATAAATAAACATTGAAATAATCGTTTTTATATGATAGAATAATTGTCGAGGTGTATTTATATGCAAAAAGAAAAGCTTTCCGAAATAATAAACAAAAAGGTTCTCTATATTATTGCGGCAGTCATCAGCATAATTATCGGTGCGGGTCAGATTCTTCTCATTGTTACCGAACACAAGTATTTCTCCGGCGGAGTGTGGTATATGCTTGCCGCCGCATGGTTCCTGCTCGCAGGCTTTCTTGTTTACAGATACATCAAAACCGTAAAGGACGAAAAAGCCGAGGCAAAGAAAATTGCCGAGTTTAAGGAGCTTTACAAAATCAAATAAAAACTGCTTCGGGTCGCTTAGTGCGGCCCTGTTTTTTGCCTCAAAACTACTTTAAAAAAATTTTTTAAAAATTTTTAAAAAAAGTATTGACTTTAGCGCGCTAACGTGTTACTATACTACCACAATAAAGTTTCGGAGGTAAAAAATTATGAAAAAGATTATCGCACTCACACTCGCAGTACTCATGGCAGTTATGGCATTTGCTTTTGCAGGCTGCGGAGACAAGAAGACAGACAGTGACCTTGCTTATGTTCAGAGTAAAGGCAAGCTCGTTGTAGGTATCACGAGCTTTGAGCCGATGGACTACAAGGATGCCAACGGTGAATGGATCGGATTTGACGCAGACATGTCAAAGGCTTTTGCAAAGAGCCTCGGCGTTGAGGTTGAGTTCGTTGAAATTGACTGGGACAACAAGGTAATGGAGATTAACAACAAGTCGATCGACTGCGTATGGAACGGTATGACTCTCGACGATGAAGTTACATCAGCAATGTCCTGCACAAATGCTTATTGCAACAACGCTCAGGTTGTTGTTGTCAACAAGGACGTAGTTTCCAAGTACAACAGCGTTGAGGCTTGCAAGGATCTCACCTTTGCGGTTGAGGCAGGCTCCGCCGGAGAGAAAGCGGCAACTGCAAACGGCTTCAAGGCTACACCTGTTAAGGATCAGGCAACAGCTCTTACCGAGGTTTCCTCAGGCACATGTGACGCCGCTATCATCGACAAGCTCATGGCTGCAGCAATGGTAGGTGAAGGCACAGCAAACGCTAAGCTCACATACACAGTTGACCTCAACTCTGAGGAATACGGCGTAGGCTTCCGTCAGGGTAGTGACCTCACAGCTAAGCTCAACGAGTTCTTCAAGACCTCACTTGCAGACGGTTCAATGGAGAAGATTGCAGAGCAGTACGGTGTTCAGGCTTCTCTCATTAAATAAGCTAAGCAAATCAAAATAATTCGCACAAACAGAGGACATGAGGAATGTTCTCTGTTTTGGTGCCAAAAGGATGTTTTTATGTCACAGTTTTTTGAACAGTTCCCAATAGTATTTGAATCGCTTAACATGGGATTTCTCCAGACCGTCAAGCTGTTTTTCGTAACACTTATCGGTGCTTTGCCGCTCGGTTTGATTATCTCGTTCGGCTCAATGTCAAAATTCAAGCCGCTCAGCGGTCTTGTCAAGGTCATAGTTTGGATTTTCCGCGGATCCCCTCTTATGATTCAAATGCTTATAATCTACTATATGCCCGGTCTCGTTTTCGGCACCCCGATATGGGGCGGCGGCGAAGACGGCAGATTTACTGCGGCGGCAGTCGCTTTCATTCTCAACTATGCCTGCTATTTCTCCGAGATATACCGCGGCGGTATCGAAGGCGTGCCGGTCGGACAACAGGAAGCAGGAATTGTCCTCGGTATGACAAAATCGGAAATCTTCTTCAAGGTTACACTCCTCCAAATGATAAAACGTATCGTTCCTCCTATGTCCAATGAGATTATCACTCTCGTAAAAGACACCTCTCTTGCAAGAATTATCGCTTTGCAGGAGGTTATATGGGCAGGACAGGCTTTCCTCAAAGGCTCAAACGGAATTTCAGGTCAGATCTGGCCGCTCTTCTTCACGGGTATTTACTATCTTGTATTCTGCGGCGTTCTCACTCTTCTTTTCGGCAAGCTTGAAAAGAAGCTCGACTATTTCAAAATATAAGGAGGGCTGAGAAATGGCTATACTTGAAGTAAAAAACTTAACAAAAAATTTCGGAGCAACCGAGGTTCTCAAGGGCATTTCCTTTGAGCTTGAAGAAGGCAAGGTTCTCTCCGTCATCGGCTCTTCGGGAAGCGGAAAAACCACTCTTCTGCGCTGTATTAACGGACTTGAAACCGCAACATCAGGTCAGATAACCGTAAACGATCAAATTGTTTTTGACAACAGCATTACGGATAAAAAGCAGATCAAGGACCTTGAAAAAAACCGTCAGAACATCGGTCTTGTTTTCCAGCAGTTTAACCTTTTTCCGCAGTATACGGCTCTCGGCAACGTTACACTTGCAATGAAGCTTGCGGCAAAAAGACGCCCGGATTACAAGCAAAAGAAAAAGGAGCTGCTTGAGGAAATCGACAAGACGGCAAAATATTTCCTCGGAAAAGTCGGACTTTCCGACAAACTGGATTTCTACCCCTGCCAGCTCTCCGGCGGTCAGCAGCAGCGTGTTTCAATCGCCCGTGCACTTGCGATGAATCCTAAGATTCTGTTCTTTGACGAGCCGACATCCGCGCTCGATCCCGAACTCACAGGAGAAATCCTCAAAACGATTCGTCAGCTTGCAGAGGACAATATGACGATGGTTATCGTCACCCATGAAATGAACTTTGCAAAGGACGTTTCCGACGAGGTAATATTTATGGACAACGGCGTTATTGCCGAGATGGGCACCCCTGAGGAGGTTCTCGTCAACCCGAAAAACGAAAGGACTCGCGCCTTTCTCAATACCTATCAAAAATAATTCAAGGAGCAGCTTATGAAAAGAACAGTAAAAATTCTCATCAGCGTTTTTCTCTGCCTTGTATTGGTTGTCGGCTCGGTTCTCCCCTCCCTTGCGTCCGAGCCCAAGACCGCATTTGTTGTCGTCAGCGGAATGAACACATTTCCCCTTTACAAGGACGGCGAAAAGGTTTTCCCGACATCAACAAAAACGATTATGAAAATGGCGTCGAAGCTTATTCTTCCGCTTGTCGGATTCTTTGCCGACGGTGACTATGACAAGCTCGGCGAAGACCTCTTCCCTGCGGCCGTTGAGGCTTTTGATTCGCTTTCCTGCAATCCCGACGGCACATCAAAGTATAACGTAACAACCGACGTGTTCCCTGCCAATGCCGGCAATTACACGGAGCTTTTCAAGGATGAAACCAGCGACGAAATCGGTGTTGTGAACGCAGGTATTGAAGCCTACGGCGCAGAGAACACATACTTCTTCAACTACGACTGGCGTCTTGATCCACTCAAGCACGCAGACGAACTGAACAAGTTTATCAAGAATGTCAAAGCGGAAACGAAGTGTGATCGTGTCGCCCTCGCCGCATTCAGCATGGGCGGAACGGTGACCTGCTCATATCTTTATAAATACGGAAGTGCCGATGTTGACAGCGTAAGCCTTTGCTCAACGGCATTCCGGGGCACTTCCTGTATGGATTCCCTCTTCACGGGAGATATGGATCTTGACTTTTACGGTCTTGTCCGCAGAATGTCTCAGCTCACAAGGAATGATTTTCTCGAAGAGCTTATTATGCTTCTCAACGAAGGTCTTGAGGCATACAAGATAAACGCTTCGCTTGAAAGCATTGCAAACGGCCTTACCGACAACCTTAAGGAGAGAATCTACAAGGAAATGATCATCCCCGTTTTCGGCTATATGCCTGGGCTGTGGGCTCTCGTTGAGGGTGACAGCTACGAAGCCGCCAAAAGTCTTATGCTTTCCGAAGCCGATCCGTCACTTGTAAAAGCGGTTGACGAATATCATTACAACGTTCAGGAAAAAGCGGAAGAAATCCTCCGAAAGGCTCAGAAAGACACAAACATCTACATCATTGCTCAGTACAATATGCAGGGACTGCCTATCTCGGAAACAGCTTCCGACAGCAACAATGATTTTCTGATTGACGCCGAATTTGCTTCCGGCGGTGCTGTCTGCTCAAAGCTCGGAGAGATGCTCCCCGATACATACACCCAGGCAAAAGACTGCGGCCACGACCACATCAGCCCCGACCGTCAGATTGACGCTTCGACCTGTATGTTCCCAGAACAGACATGGTTCATTCGCGATATGGCGCACGTTGACTACCCCGTCGGTGAATCAACCGACTTTTTGATCACTCTTTCGTCATCGGAAAGTCAGCTCACGGTGCAGAACAGCGGCTATTCGCAGTTTATGAAGTACAACAGCGGCGACAACACGCTGAGACCCGTATCATCGGATATTCTTCAGCCGACCGTTATGCATAACATTTTCGCTTTCCTTGCGAAGCTTGTTAAACTTTCGGCAGAAATTCTTTTCACAATCATAAAATGATTTAACGCCCCCGTTTGGTAAGCAAACGGGGGCGTTCTTTAAGTAAAATTATTACAGCTTCTGTCCGCAATTTGAGCAGAACAGACTTCCGGGTGCAACCTCTGCGCCGCAATTCGGACATTCGTTGCCGAGCTTTGCACCGCAATGATTACAAAATTTTGAGCCCGCCGGGAGCGATGCGTTACATTTCGGACAAACTATTGCATCAGAAATCACGGGCTCCGCAGCTCCGTATACAGCCGCGCGACCGCCGGACATAATGCAGTTTTCGACAACCTGGAAAATTTCCGACGGAAGCTTTTTCTGCTTCATTGCTCCCATGCCTGCCGTAATCGCCAAAGGCCATGCGATAAACAATCCAATGGCTCCCGCGCCGATCTTGTCTGACCATTGTCCTTCTCCGACAGTAACATTGAGCTGATTACCCATAACGGCAAGCTGTACCGATACGGCAAGTCTCATTCCCGTAAGGGTTTTCCAGCCGTCCTTGGGCTGACTCGCCTGCATAACGTATCCGTCAGCAGTCTGCGAACTTTGAACCTCCATACCCTTTTCGGTGTGGAAAAACACATCCAGTCTGTCAATAACAGTCTGTACATCTGTTCCGTTGAGAGAAAATGATCTTGATTCTGCCATTTGCAATACCTCCGTTTTTATCTATAAAAATTTATATAGTGAACAATCCCTTTTTTGATGTAATTATATCATGTATTGCTCTCTTATTGAGCCACATTTCCGAATAGTCAAATGCCAATTTTGAAATTGTTATGATCCGGATACTTTAAAAACATTTAATTATGCTGTATAATTGAATTAAATAATATATCATGGGGTATTGCAAATGAAATTTTATGAAAAGTTAAACGAATATGTCTCCATGCTCTCCTGCACGGCAAAGGAGCTTTGCTCTTCATCGGGACTGTCGGAAGCCACTCTCAGCCGATACAGGAAAGGCGACCGTATGCCGGAATTTGGAACGAAAAATTTTGAAGCGCTTTGCTTCGGCATAGCGCAGATTGCAAAACAAAAAGGCTTCGGCGATATCACCCCCGAAACCGTAAATGATGACTTTTGTCTGTGCTCCGACTTTGACTCAACTGACAAAGCCTTACTTCGTCACAATTTCAATACACTCATATCAACTCTTAATATTAACATAAATCGACTTTGCAAATATATCAACTATGACGTTTCCACCGTTTTCCGCATAAGAAACGGCACAAGGAAGCCTGCCGATTCCGAAAACTTTGCCTCTGCGATTGCATCGTTCATTGCCGCAGAAATTAAATCGCCGTCGGAGCTAATGCTGCTTGCAGAGCTGCTAAACTGCAGCACCGATGAGCTTTCGGATTCGTCAGAAATATACACGGAGGTAAAAAAATGGCTGCTCAAGGGAAAAACTCGCAAATCCGAAAGCAGTATAAGCGCCTTTCTCAACAAGCTCGACGGATTTGACCTTAACGAGTATATCAAAGTAATTCGATTCGACGAGCTGAAAGTACCGTCTGTTCCTTTTCAGCTTCCGTCATCAAAGACGTATGTCGGTCTTGACGAAATGATGGAAAGCGAGCTCGACTTTCTGAAAGCAACCGTTCTTTCAAAATCAAAGTCACCCGTGATAATGTACAGTGATATGCCGATGAAGGAAATGGCAAAGGACCCTGAATTTCCGAAAAAATGGATGTTCGGCATGGCAATGATGCTGAAGAAGGGACTTCACCTTAATCAAATCCACAACATAGACCGCTCATTTGATGAAATGATGCTGGGACTTGAAAGCTGGATCCCGATGTACATGACCGGTCAAATTTCACCATACTACCTGAAAGGCGCTCAAAACAACGTGTTCCTGCACCTTTTAAAGGTTTCGGGAGCTGCCGCTCTTTGCGGAGAAGCCATTGCAGGATACCATGGCGACGGCAAATATTACCTGACGAAGTCCAGGAAAGAGGTTTCCTATTACACAAAACGCGCACAGGAACTGCTCGCCAATGCCTATCCGCTGATGGAAATATACCGAAGTGATAAGGAAAGTGAGCTCAACACCTTTTTGCGTGCCGACGCTGTCAAAAACGGCAACCGAAGAAGCATTTTGTCTACGCTTCCGCTCTATACAATAGAGCCTCCTCTTTTGACTAAAATTCTCAAAAGAAATGCGGTTACCGAAGAAGAACAGCAGCGCATATTAAAGTATGCTGAAACGCAGCGCGAACGTGTTTTAAGCATCCTGCAAACGGAGACTTTTGAGGATGAAATACCTATTGTTTCCGCCGAAGAATTTGCGGAGTGTCCTCAGGTATTGGAGCTTTCGGGACTGTTCCGAGAGAGCGACATTACATATAATTTTGATGAATATATATCTCATCTGAAAGAGACCGAAGCTTTTTCCGCTCAACATCCAACATATATTCTGAAAAAGACCTCAGCGCAGGCTTTCAGAAATTTGCAAATTCTTATTCATGAGGATCAATGGGTTATGATTTCCAAGGGCAAAGCTCCTGCCATTCATTTTGTAATCCGTCACCCAAAGCTCAGAAAAGCGATTGAAAGCTTCATTCCGCCTGTAATAGAGAAGGATTCCTAACAAAAACTCCTATGGAACATTCGTATGTCCATAGGAGTTTTATTCAATAAATACTGTCTAAAATTTCAATCGCGTGGGCAATACAGCCCTCGTCGTTGGACCGTGTTATGTAGTCCGCAACGCCCAGCGCCTCCGAAGAACCGTTTTCGGGCACGAACCCGGCAGACGCCGCAACAAGCATATCAACATCATTATACCCGTCGCCGGCGGCATAAATATCCTTGGGTCGGCACCCCAGCATCTCTCCGAGTCGGAGCAATCCCGTACCCTTGTCAACGCCCTTTTTCAGGATTTCAATGTAGTCACCTGTGGTTTTGAGATAGTTCACTTCCCTGTGCTTTTCCAAAAGCTGCTGAACCGACTGAGAACACCCCTGCGCCAGAATCATAACCTTTGTCCACGGTCTGACCGCCTCTTCGGGCGACTCAACGCGCGCGAACTTGATTCCCTGGCTCGTGAAATGATGCATACTGTCCTCACACGGATTTA
>SAMEA104315428__coassemble_888_pt1 | contig 29356 bp, 19 predicted proteins | sample SAMEA104315428__metabat2_low_PE_040 | metagenome-assembled genome bin SAMEA104315428 (sample SAMEA104315428) | gut metagenome | biome: Monkey gut; feature: monkey-associated habitat; material: faeces | place: China | collected 2013
TCCGGTGATTATAACTTTTTCTAACTGTGGTACAACAAAAATTATTTTACTCCGATTTATATAAATGAATAATATCACCAAAACATTACGATTACAAATTACGCTGATATAAGGGAAAGATATGAAACTACGGTTAAATATTTTGCCTTAAATAATAAGTCTTTTAACGAATTTGATTTGCTGTGGCTTTAACTAATCCGGTTCTAACAACATTATTGCTGAAGAATATCTATTATTGCTTTAAATTCTTTTGTTTGCTTAAATTTATTTGACAAGGGATATTTTTCCTCAAATAGATATTTCATTCGGGCTGTAGCGCTGAACGGTGTTCCCAGCTTATGCTTATTGAACGTTCTTCCTTTGAACAGCATAGAGTTCATTTTTGTATATCTATCCATTTTGTCAAACCTTACTGCAAGTTCGGCGCATTTTTTCAAAAAGATAAGGGCGATTATTTCATTTCCCTTTTGAAAGTACAAATACCCCAGAGCACCGTGGTTGTAAATAACCTGTAACCATTGTTCTCCGTAATTACCGTCATCATAAATCATATTTTTAATATCTAAGATTTTTCCGAGAATTTCAATTTTATAGTCAATAGTAAAGTTATCATCGTAAAGGTAATAATGGCTAACGCTTGTATCTGCTAATTTTATGCTTTCTTCAATGGCTTCTTGAATTTTACTATAGTACTCCGGATGATTTTTTTGATAAAGATATGACGCCATGAACTCCTGACCGTCTCTCATGTGCGGCATATTTTCAATCATCTTTTCGACATCGGAAAATGATACAAGACTTTCATCTGACTCGGATAACTCGGCATAAAAAATAATTATGTGTCTTGTCGCAGAAATTCGTATTCTGTTAACGTTACAATTCTTTTGAATATAATCGTATATCGCCTTAATTCTTGCGCTATTATCTTTTAAATCGCTAAAATGAACTAAATATCCCAATTCCCTGAGCAAAACTCTGAAATCATTTGAAGAAATTTGCTTCATTTTTTCCAACATTTCTTTTCTGGATTGCGCGTTTGTCAGATTGTCATATTCTTCAATTAAAGCAGAGAGCTTTTCTTCGTTTATCGCCTGATTTATACCAAGCAAATCATCAACGGTGCTATTGAAAAACGAAGCGATAACAGGTAATATGGTAATGTCGGGATAACCCTCTCCGCGCTCCCACTTGCTGATAGCTTGAAATGTTACGCCGAGAAAATCGGCAAGATTTTCTTGAGTCAGGTCTTTTTCTTTTCTCAATTTTTTGAGATTCTCGCCAAAATAAATATTCATATACTCACCTCGAATAAAATTCAATAGCTATTGTGAGTTAATTATATATCAATGTCTTTATTGAATCAATAATTTATTAGTTGAGTACGGTTCAACTGTTGGTGGAATAATTCAAAATATAATGCTTATCTAAAGTGGTTTTGCTTTGAAACATAAGTGAAGACAATAACAGGATGTTTTTCCGTTTCTGTCGGGAGTATATGCATATTGCATATACTTTTTTGTTCAATAAAAATATGCTGATTTTATATATGCTCTTTAAATATATCTTTTTTATAAAAAGTAATGTATAATTTGAAATGAAAGGATGATTAAAAATGTTCAGGACAGCAACCAATGAGAAAATAGGAAAACATTTGACCGAGCTTATAGATATTAAGTTCGGTTCCACGCGCAACTTTTGCAAAGCGCTGCTGAAGCTTGAGTGCCCGGAGTACGATGAGCCTCCTAAGGATGAAATTGATAAAATGGCGAACAAGCTCTCGCAAATCAAGCAGGGCAAAAAGGGAATCCAGCTTGAGGATCTCGGATATTTCTCGGAGCTTTTGGAGGTTTCCTGCGAGGAAATACTCGGTGCAAAGGAGCACCTGCTTTCAAACGAATACCGCTACACAAATTATAATTTTGCGCTTTCCGATGATAAAGAGTTTTGGGATAAATTTATCAACCGTGACGACAAAATAATTTTGAACGCGGACGAATACGGCATGACCGTAATTGATTATGCGCTGAAATTTAAAAACTATAATCTGCTTAAATATCTTGTGGACAAAAAATATATTTGGTTCGTCGATTCACGAAAAAATGATTACAGCACTTCGTTCGGCGCCGATACAAGCATTGAACGCAAGACCTTAAAGAAATATGATTTTCTGAAAACAGAGCTTCGCGAAACAGACAAGCTGCGTACCGACTTAGCGGCGCTGGCAATCGAAAACGGCGATTTCGAAATGCTTGAAATGCTCCGCGCACGCGAAACACCGGATCTGTATTTTGTTTGCGGTTATTCCAATTTCCCGATTCGGTACGGGGAAAATTTTAACGAGAGCCTGGTGGAGTCAGCTTCTCAGGCATCTCCCGAAATGATAGATTATTTCACAGATGAATTTACAATAAAAAACATGGACAGGGAAATGAGGTGCGTATTTCCTTACACGGCGCAGCTCATTGAAAAAATGATTAAAAGCGATAACAAAAATGTTGTGCAGGCATTGAATAATGCTATCAACCACAATGCATGGGCGCTGAAAACTCTCGGAAAAATGATTTCCGAAGCGTTCGCTTTCAACTGCAAGGACTACTCGGAAGAGGCTGCGTATAATATTGCGACCGAAAGATTTAACATGAGCGATGACGGCGGATTTTTCATGTATACTCATTTGAATGTTAATCCGCTCGGCAAATCGAAATATATGTGGCTGAAAACAAATATTGTTTGCATCAACTGTCGGTCAAAAAATCCCGAAATCAATCGGCTTATTGCTGAGCTTAATGCAAGCTACGAGGATATAAAAACGCTTAACAAGAGAAAGCTTTTGAGGAAGTAAATCAGAAAAGGGGAAGTGTTATGTATTGCCCAAAATGCGGAGAAAAACAGGATGAAAACGCTGTGTTTTGCCAAAGATGCGGAACGCCGATGTCAGGCGTGGAACAGCAGGATAAACCAAGTCCGGCATTTGCTCTTTTAGGCTTTTTATTTCCGCTTGTCGGACTGATTCTTTACGCGGTCTACGAAAGAAAAGAGCCGCGAAGAGCGAAATCGGCGCTCAGGGGATTTGTTGTTCGGCTCGTTGTCATTGCGGTGGTTGTTGTAATTTACATAACCGTGGGTTCAACGGTCTTGAAAAACGCATTGGATTATGTAGAAAACTCGAACGTGATTTCGCAGGATTTGTTCGGCGAGGAAACGACTGAATCGACGCAGGAAATAATGAATAAATATTTGGATGTTTCGTTGGAGAAGCTGAACATCACAAACAACGGACTTTACAACGAAATCTCGCTCGATGTCGCACTGAAGAACAAATCGGACAGGGCGAGCTCGTTCAGCGTAACGATTGCGGCGGTCGGCAAAAGCGGGGAGCGGATATATGACGACACGGTCTATGTCGGGAGGCTGGAGCCTGGGCAGACAATCAGAATGAAAGCATTTAAATATTCGGATCCGCTGAACGAAAAAACGGAGCAGTTCAAAACGGCGGAATACAAGGTCATTGAAGCGTATAGGGAAGTTCTTTAATAATAAAAGGGCGCTGTCGGATATCCGACAGCGCCGCGCTTTATCTGTTAGATTTTATCAGAAAATATAACCGAACAGCACCTTGAGAAGTGCGAACGGAATATACTTCAATGCGGAGGTGAACTTAACCCAACCGCTGTTTTCCTGAGCGTACATATTGTAGTGGTTCATCGCCATTTTGCTGGAGCCGAAATAGTCTTTCCACTGAACAAGATATGTCTCGTAGGTTGAAGTGTCGTTTTCGTCGATGTCAATAACTCTGAAGCCCTTGTCCTCGTTGCCGTAGCTTGCAAGCGTGCAGCCGGGTGTTGCAACGATGTCAATGCCCTGATAGTTGATCTCAAAGGAATTGTTGTGGTCATGGCCGAAGAACATTGCAACGACGTCGCCCTGCTGAACCATTGCGCCGAACTGCGTGCCGGGTCTTGTGCCGGGGCACGGCCACTCCTTGAAGTAACCTGTCTTGTAGTATTCGTCCTTGAACTTGTATGACTTGCCGTCGCGCTCCATTGAGTTCGGTGTGCCCTGCGGACACTCCTCAAGAGCATCGTAAACCTCGTTGACGATAATGTGCTGGAAAACCATTGACGGAACAACCTTGCCGCCGTTTGCCGCCTTAAGCTCGTTTGACTTGTTTACATACCAGGCAACCTGATCCTCGTGAACGTAGTCGTAGCCGCCGAGCTCCTCATCGTAAGAGTTTGAATCAAACATCCATATATTGTATGCAAGCTCGTAAGCGTTCTTTGAAGAATAAATCGGAAGATTGTGTGTGCCGCAGCCGTACATATCGGGGTCTGCGTCATAGCCGATGAAGCAGTCGTACTTTTCGTACATTTCAAGCTCCTCTTCCTTGGTGAGCTTGATGTCGTCATCATCGTGGTTGCCGGGAACCATTGTTACGGGAATACCGTATTCCTCAAGAATTGACATATATTCGTTAATTGCCTTCTTGGCAAGAGCCTTGTCAATTCCGTGGCAAATGTTTGTGCCGGTTGAATAGCCTGCGAAGTTGTCGCCTGTGAGAACGATAAGGTCGGGTTTTTCGTTCTCAATCGCAGCCTTGATGAAATCCTTGACAACGGGGTTGAGTGAGGCGTTGTCCTGAATGTCTGCAATCTGAAGGATTCTGAATTTTCCGTCCTCATTGAATCTGAGTGACGGGTCCGATTTTTTCGCCGAAATGCCTACCGCAAAGGTTGAGAAAAGCATTACGACCGCAACGAGAATGGAAATCGCTTTTTTCATAAGTTACTCTCCTTTTCAATAAGTATGCTCGCATACTTCTTTAATTTTATCTCTCAGCTTGAGGAAATCCTCAAGTGCCTGAGGCTTGTTGTTGGGGTTGCGAAGCAGGGCGGCGGGGTGGAATGTGCCCATCATAAGCACGCCGTTTCTTTCAATAAATTCTCCGTGCTGCTTTGTAACCTTGAAGTCGGCGCCGATAAGTCGCTGTGCTGAAATTCTGCCGACGCATACAATTATTTTCGGGTGCATAAGACGCACCTGCTCTCTCAGCCATGTTATGCAGGCGTTCTGCTCCTCAGGTTTGGGATCGCGGTTGTGAGGAGGTCTGCATTTAACCATATTCGCTATGTAAATATTTTTCTTTCTGTCAAGTCCGATTGCGTCAAGGTATTTGTCAAGGAGCTGTCCGCTTCTGCCGACGAACGGCTCACCCTTGAGATCCTCCTGCTCGCCCGGACCCTCGCCGATGAAAAGCACCTCTGCATTTTCATTGCCGACGCCGAAAACGAGGTTCGTTCTGGTTGCGCCCAGCTCACAGCGGTTGCAGTTCAGGCAATCGCATTTCAGTTCTTCCCAGTTGTTATACATCAAAGCACCTCTTCCGCGTCGGACTTGATTTGGCGTGCAAGCTCATCGAACGAGCCGAATTTCTTTTCGGGTCTGATGAACCTGACAAGTCTTATATCAACATCCAGTCCGTAAATGTTTCTGTCAAAGTTAATAATGTGAGTTTCGCTGAGAATTTTTTTCGAGCCGACGGTCGGACGTTCGCCGATGTTTGTTACACCCTTGAATTTTTCACCGTCCACAGTCACCAAGCTTTCGTAAACACCGAAACGCGGCATGACAAGCTCGTCGGGAATTTCCTGATTGACAGTCGGGAAGCCCCACGTTCTGCCGCGCTTGTCTCCGTCGATAACCTTTGCGGTAAAGCCGAATTTTCTGCCGAGCATTTTGTTGGCTTTCTCAATCTTGCCGTCCTTGATGAACTGCCTTATCTCGCTGGAGTTCGCCGCGCATGAATCGACATCGACTTCGCCTGCGATGCGGCATTCAATACCGTGGGAATAGCACAGCTCACGCAGAGTCTGCGCCGTGCCTGCGGCATTTTTGCCGAAGCGGTAGTTATATCCGCAGCATACTGCGGCGGCGTTCAGCTTTTTTATAAGCACGTTTTCAAAAAATTCTGTCGGAGTGAGATTTTTAATTTCGCTGAAAATCAGGGTTTCAATCTTTAGTCCGCTGCTTTCTATAAAGTGTGCCCGTTCCTCCGCGGTCATAAGCATCGGAGGGGCTTTGCCGGTGATAGCTTTCAGACTGTGTTCGTCGAAGAGCACAACAACGGGGACGAGACCCTTTGAAGCAAAGCTTTTTGCCGCGTCGAGAACCGCTGTATGACCGACGTGCATCCCGTCAAAATTTCCGAGAGCAACCGCCGTTTTTTTTGCAATGTTTTCGTTCGTCATGTTATCACCAAAAGTCTGCGAGTTTCCTTGACCGAGCAAGGAAAAATGCTGTCGGGAAACTTATTTTTTCTTGAACATCTGCTTCATTCGCTGTTCCTTTGAAAGGACACGCTTACGCAGACGGAGCGATTCGGGCGTTACCTCAAGAAGCTCGTCCTCTTTAATAAATTCCATCGACTGCTCAAGGCTGAGCGTTGAGTGGGGAACAAGGCGAAGCGCGTCGTCACTTCCTGCTGCACGGGTGTTGGTCATCTGCTTCTTTTTGCAAACATTGCACACGATGTCCTCGTTGCGCGAACACTCGCCGACGATCATACCCTCGTAGACCTCGACGCCAGGTCCGATGAACAGACGTCCTCTGTCCTGAGTGTTGAAAAGTCCGTAGCCTGTGCTTGTGCCTGTTTCGTGAACGACAATCGAGCCTCGCTCTCTTGTCTGAATGTCACCCTTGTACGGCTCGTAGCCTGCAAAGAGCTGGTTCATAATTCCGTTTCCGTTTGTGTCGGTCATAAACTCGGAACGGTAGCCGATAAGGCCTCTTGACGGAATCTTAAACTCAAGGTGAGTTGCACCGCCGTCTCTTGAACCCATATTTTCAAGCTCGCCCTTGCGTGAACCGAGCTTTTCAATAACCGCGCCGACATACTGTTCGGGAACCTCGACAATGAGAAGCTCCATGGGCTCGCAGCGCTGACCGTTTATTGTTTTGTAAATAACTTCGGGACGTGAAACCTGGAACTCATAGCCCTGACGGCGCATCGTTTCGATAAGAATCGAAAGGTGAAGCTCGCCGCGGCCGGAGACCTTGAATGTGTCGGTGGAGTCGGTTTCCTCAACCCTCATGCTGACATTCGTCTCAACCTCTTTGAAGAGTCTGTCACGCAGATTTCGTGATGTAACAAACTTGCCCTCACGGCCTGCAAACGGGCTGTCGTTGACAATGAAGTTCATTGAAATTGTCGGTTCGTCGATTTTGACGAACGGGAGCGGCTCAATACATTCGGGGTCGCACGCCGTTTCGCCGATGTTGAGGTCGGTTATACCTGAGACGCACACGATGTCGCCCATCATTGCGCTGTCAACCTCAACTCGCTTGAGTCCCTCAAACTGATAAAGCCTTGATATCTTCACATTTTCCTGTGTGCCGTCCTGCTTGCAGAGAACAACATTCTCTCCGCGCAGAATCTTTCCGCGTTCAACTCTGCCGACGCCGATTCTGCCGATATAGTCGTCATAGTCAAGGCTGGAGAAGAGTATCTGAAGCGGACCGTCAATGTCGCCCTCTGGAGCGCTGATGTGTTCAAGGATCGCGTCAAGCAGGGGCCTCATATCGCCCTCCCTGACGTCGGGATCGAGTGACGAGTAGCCGTCCTTTGCCGAAGCGTAGACAACGGGAAATTCGATCTGATCCTCGTCGGCACCCAGCTCAATGAAGAGGTCGAGAACCTCGTCGATAACCTCCGCAGGTCTTGCACCCGGACGGTCAATCTTGTTGACAACGACGAGAACCTTTTTCTTCAGGTTGAGAGCCTTTTTCAAAACGAATCTTGTCTGCGGCATACAGCCCTCAAACGCATCAACGAGGAGCAAAACTCCGTCAACCATCGTCAGTATGCGCTCAACCTCGCCGCCGAAATCGGCGTGACCCGGTGTGTCGACAATGTTTATTTTTGTGTCCTTGTAGTGGACGGATGTGTTCTTGGCAAGAATTGTAATTCCGCGCTCTCTTTCAAGGTCGTTGGAATCCATAACTCGCTCCTGCACCTGTTCGTTGTCGCGGAAGGTACCGCTCTGCTTGAGCATTTCGTCAACGAGGGTAGTTTTACCGTGGTCAACGTGAGCGATAATGGCAACATTTCTGAGATTTTCTCTTTTTGACATACAATCACCTTTCATAATTCCGTGGTTCGAGTTCTTGCAAAGTCCGCGTTCACCGCGCCGATTTTGCAAAAATTCGAGCCACTTATCCTTACAACGCCGATCGGTACGGCATTGCTTTAATCATTCTTATATTCTAATATATTATCCGCCGGTAGTCAAGATTTATCATTTACATTTTCCTTTATTAAACGGTTGAGAAAAGGATTTTTGAAAAATTTAATAAAATCTGAGCATTATAAAAAAACTGACGTGTTTTTTTGGAACATATTATAATTGAAATATTCCGGCTCCTTTGGTATAATAGATAAAAAATGAAAATCGAGGAAGTCTATGGAAAGCTCAAATAAAGTAATAAAGAAAAGAAAACGCAAACAACTGAACGCAAAAAAGATAATTATAATTTTGCTTTCGCTTGCTTTGCTGTTCGCCGCGCTTGCGGTTATCATACATTTCACAACGAGGGTAACGAATGATTCTTATGCGAACTGTGCGGTCGGCGACGTCAACGGCGACGGCAAGCTTGATTCAAGCGATTCTCTGTGCATTTTCAAATATATTGTCGGTCAAGAGGACTTGTTTGAAAATCAGGTGAAGAATGCCGACGTAAATCTTGACGGAAGAGTGGACTCGGTTGACGCTCTGCTTCTGCTGAGATATTCCGTCGGAGAGATTTCCGCAATTCCGTACGACGCGCAGAAAGAGAATCTTCTCAACAGCTCTTTGAAGAGAAAGAAAACCGTGACGGCGGATTCGTTCACATCAACGGCGCAGATTGTCAACGAGTGGGACAACAATGACGGCACCCATTCGTACCAGGTCAATCTGACTGTCCGCAACGATTCCGACACCGATTCGGGCGAATGGAAAGCTGCGGTCAGTTTTGACAAAGAAATCGTCTCTCTTGTGAAAAAATGGGACTGCACGGCTTCGAGCGACGGAAAAAGCGTTATCATTAACGGAACGGATATTACCGGAGGCGAATCATACACCTGCGGATTTATCATAACGGCTGAATCGGATTTGGCTGTAACTAAACTGATTGTGAGGTAAAGAATATGCACCGCTTAGGAAGAAAAATTATTTCCGTAATTCTGGCGATTGTTATCGCCCTTTCGTCCTGCATTATTTTTGCGTCGGCAGAAAGCCGCTCCGCGATTACGCAGGTTGACAGCCTTGAGGCGGCGACTGCCGAGCTTCTCAACGACAAGCACATTGACGAGCTTGAGCGCGACGAAGTTTATCCGACGATTCTCATCCACGGAATCGGACAGGCTAAAACCTATATGGTTGACGAGGACGGCAACGATGTTGTTGATCCGTCGGGCGAAAAGGTAACGGGTTGGCCGATATATTTCTATGTGCCGACGCTTGTCATCAAGCTTATTGTTCCTCTGGTTGCTTCGCTCGTGACTCAGAAGGACTGCGGACTTTCAAAGACGGCATACAATGCGGTCTACGATGCGCTTGATAATATCGCTTACAACGAGGACGGAACTCCGAAAAACACGTTCCGCGTTGAGGGATTCGACAACCGCTCCGTTGCCGAGTGCACAGAGGAAGAGAAAGAGACAATCTACGACCATGTTCCTATAAATGATTATGCCGAGAAAGCAGGCGAGGAGAACCTCTACTATTTCGCATACAATTCTTTCGGCGATATGTATCAGATCGTTGACGCTCTTGAAACTCTTATAGAGAAAGCGAAGAAGGATACCGGCAAGGACAAGGTAAATCTTCTTCCGATAAGCCTCGGCGGTGCCGTTTCGGTCGCTTATGTCGGCGAGCATCCTCAGGGCGAGGATATAAACAAAATCGTTCTTGTTGTTCCTGCGGCTGACGGTTCGGAAATCGTCGGAAAAATTATGCTCGGACAGCTTGATTACAGCGATGCGGGACTTTACAGAAATATGTTCACGAAGCTTGTCGGTACGGACAACTATACAGGCTGGCTTATCAACATAGCAATCCGTGTTCTGCCCAAGCAGGTTGTTATCGGACTTCTTGACGCGATCGCTTCGGGTCTTGCCGACTCGGCTTTGGCACGAATTACAACAATGTGGGGCCTTGTGCCGTCGTCGATGTATGACGAGCTGTCGGAAAAGTATCTTACAAAAGGAACAAAGTTTGCCGATGACGTGGAAAGGTTCCACAACGCTCAGGTAAATTATGTAAGCAACCTCAAAAACTATGAGGCAAACGGTGCGAAAATTTACGATATATGCGGATACGGTCTTGAGCTTTACAGCCTGATTGATTCCGATTCAAACTCCGACAAGATCATTCACTCCGCGTCCACTTCGCTGGGTGCAACATTCAGCAAGGTGAACGAGACCCTGCCGGCAGATTACAAGCAGCAGAAGTACACGAATGTGGACTTCATTTCTCCCGACGGTCAGGTTGACGCATCCACCTGCGCGTTCCCGTTCACAACATGGTTCTTCGGCAACCAGGATCACGAAAAGCTTGCAAGAAATGATGTTGTAATTTCTCTTGCTTCCGAGCTTCTGCTCGTCAAGGATATCGACGTTTTCACAACGATTGAATATCCGCAGTTCAACGGACACAGAAACACGCGTGATTTGAAGAAATATATTGCTATGGCTGAGGAGGTTGACCTCACAACGCTCAGCCCGGAGAATGCAGAGAGACTGACAAACGCAATCGCGGGCGCAAAGGCAATTCTTGCGACAACAATCGTTGTTGAGGGCGAGGAAGAAGCCGCCGAAAAGGAGCTTTATGACGCGCTTGCCGAGATCGGCGTTGTCGAAAAGAAGGACACAAAAAAGGACGAGGTTCTTCTTGTGATTTGCAGAACAGCGAGTGAGCTTCTCTATTACTTCTTCGGACCGAGAGGCTTCGGCGATCCGCTTTCGGTCGGAACAGCCCGATAAACCTAATACTTAATTAAAGAAACCTGCCGAGACTATGGTAATCATAGCCGCGGCAGGGTTCTTATATTTTTTATAAATGTTTATATATCTTTTATGCCTGTCGGTGGTGGATGTACATTGCGACGGCGGTCATGTCGTCGCGCTGTTTTCCGAGCTTGCGCTCACAGGCGGAGTTGACGATAAATTCGGCAAGCTCGCGCGGACTTTTTGCCGTGTCCCAAAGCTTCATTTCCTGCTGAATCCAGCCGTTGCAGTCACCGAGGATTCCGTCGGAAACCATCAGCACAAGGTCACCGTCCTCAAGCTTTGCCGTCGCCTTTGAAAATCCGATTTCGCGCAGTATTCCGATCGGCAGAGACGCCTGCTCAAGAGCCGCAACGCTGTCACGGTGGCGAATAAATGTTGCGGCAGCTCCGGCTTTCATAAAATCGGTGCGCCCCGTGTACAGGTCGATGCAAACCACGTCGAGCGTAGCGAGGGATTCGTCGGAGCTTTTTACAAGCAGGGCGGAGTTCGCTATCGGCAGGGCGCAGTCAAAGCTGAGTCCCGACTTGACAAGCTTAGAGAACAGCTCTGCCGCCATAGCCGAATCGACTGCGGCGCGGCTGCCTGTTCCCATGCCGTCGCTGAGAACCGTTATGTGTCTGCCGTCCGAGTCGCGGAAGCTTCTGTAATAGTCGCCGCACACCTTTATGTCGTCGGCAGATCGGCTGAACGCGCCGACCTCAACGTTAAAGCACATTTTCTGGCTGAACTTCAGCGTACATTCGTCACCTCTGTCGTCCAGTTCCGGCAGTTCGAGAGCCGTGCCTGTCGCCATGGACAGCGCTTCGGTGAACTGAGTGATATTGAAATTTTCACGCGGTCTGGACACCGTGAGACTCACGGAAATCCTGCCGAATTTGTCAAGGTAGCTTTCCGACGTAACGACGTTGAGACCCGATTCGCGCGCCTCTTCTCCGCATCGTTCGGATATCTCCGTGTCAAGATTCATATCCTCGTCAAAGTCGCAGGCGATAACGCGGAGAATGTCCGCCATGCTTTTGAACTGGTCGGACATAAGTCCCTGCATTTGGTCAACCTTTCCCTGCGCGCCGAGCGACGCAACATAGCTCATATATCGGAGCTTGATTTTCTCTTTCATTTCGTCAAAGCAGTAGCAGGATTCGGGAAAATTTTTCGGAAAGTACATTTCGCTCAGCTCGGCCTGTCCCGTCAGAGCCTGAGCGAGACGGTCTATTGTCGCTTCGGACGGACAGCGTATTTCTTCGCGGCAGCTTCCCTTGAGGTCGCAGTTTTCGCATACCTTGTTCCAGGTCGCCGTGATTGCACGCTTCAGCTCCTTTTCGTGCTGAGGTGCGAGTGTGCGCTGAACCGTATTGACGCAGTCCGAGACCTCGTTGATTGCTTCCGAAGCGTCGGCAAGCTTTTTCGTCAGCACACGGCTGTTGTTGCTCTTGACAAAAACGGGTGTGGGAAGATTGACCTTTTCCGAAAGCGACGAAAAAATGCGGTCGGGGAGAAGCAGAAAAACAATGCAGGCGACCGCACTTTCGGCGATTGCAAGATACGCTTTCAGCGAAGAATCAATGAGCGCGCCGACGGCAACACAGCCCAAAAAGCCGACGGCGGAAACATACTTGTTCTTTCTCGCAAGCTCGCCGCACAAAAGTCCCGCGAAGGCGTAGCCGACGCAAAGAAATCCTACCTGACCGCTCAGCCCCGTGCAAAGGCCGACGCAGATTCCGCCGAGGGTTCCGCCGTTTCCGCTTTTAAGTCTGCCGAGCGACAGGGTCAGAAAAGAAAAAATCATTCCGACAACCGAGAAATTGAACAGGGTATATTTGTAAAAAGGCATGAGGAGTATTCCGCCCGTCACGAGTGTGATTACAAGATCGCGTGTCGTGAACCGTGCAAACTCTTTTTCGCCGAAGATCAGAGAGCTTCCCTCGACAAAAATGTATGTGCCGACAAAGCACAGCATTGATTCATACAGTATCGTGACGAAAGTTTCCGCGTTGAAGCCCGTGGCGAGCATTATCGCTCCGCTGATGATGAACATACTTAAAAAAGAATTTATGTACGGCGTGTATTTCAGCAGATCTCCGTCAATGTGACGCTGACATATTGCGCAGATCATACAGCAGAAAAGCGCGACGGCAAGGTATTTGACTGTGTCGGTTGCGTCAAAGAAAACAAACGAGCCGATGACCGAGCCCGCGGTCGCCGCAACGCATTGAATACCCGACAGCGATGCAATCAGAGAGACGGAAAAGGGTGAAATGTCTCCGACCACAAACGGGTTCATCAAAAGAAATCCGAACAGGAACGACAGCACGCTTTTGGCGACGGGTTTGAACTGAAGCTTCGGAGGTTTTTCGACAGTCTTATCTATGACAAATTCTTTTACTCTTGTTTTTAACATAATAAATTCTCCCGAACAAATAATTTCTTAAGGCAATTTGCCTCGTGTTGCCCTTATTACATTTTATAACCGCAAACGGAAAAAACAGGTCGAAAAGAAAAATCATTTGGGAAGAACTTTTAGAGGAACTTTGAAAATAAAAGACGTTTTGTCTTGTATTTTGTCCCCGATGTATGTTACAATAAATCAATTATATCAGGTAATCAGCGGTTACTTAGAATTGAGGGCGACTATGGATACAGAAAAGCGCACGGAACGTGATGATCTTATAATAGGAAGAAACGCCGTATCGGAGGCACTCAGGAGCGGCAGAGCGATCGACACCTTGCTTGTTACCAAGGGCGAACGCAACGGCTCAATCGGTCAGATACTTGCCAAGTGCCGCGACCTCGGAATCGTTATCAAAGAGGTCGACAGAAAAAAGCTTGACCAGATTTGTAATTCGGCTACTCACCAGGGCGTTGCGGCTTATGCGGCATCCCACGAATATGCGAGCATGGACGACGTGTTTGCACTTGCACAGGAGCGCGGAGAAAAGCCTTTCGTTATTGTATGCGACGAGCTTGAGGATCCGCACAATCTCGGCGCGATACTCAGAACCGCGGAAGCCACGGGAGTGCACGGAGTGATTATTCCCAAGAGAAGGAACGCGTCGCTGAGCTATGTCGTCGGAAAGGCGTCGGCAGGTGCGGTCGAGTATGTTCCTGTTGTCAGGGTTGCCAATATAGCTCAGACAATGGAGGAGCTCAAGGAAAAAGGAATATGGTTCTACGGCGCGGATATGGACGGCGAAAGCTGGTGCGGCGTGGACTACGACGGCGGAGTTGGTCTTGTCATCGGTTCCGAGGGCAAGGGAATCAGCCGCCTTGTCAAAGAAAAATGTGACTTTGTTGTTTCTTTGCCGATGAAAGGCAAAATAAATTCTCTCAACGCTTCCGTTGCGGCGGGTGTGCTTATGTATGAGGTCGCAAGACAGCGGTCGGGAATCAAAGCAAAGGGGTGAGAACCTTGTCAGAACTTAACAATGAACAGCTTATGGAACTCATTGAAAGCATAAAGGAAAAAAACGGCGGCGAGACAAACGCCAGGAACTGGTCCAAGGAGGACATTGACCGTCTTCTGGAGCTGACCGACAGGGGTAAACAGCTTGAAAAGCTGGAGGACGATCAGGAGCCTGTCGAGAAACCGGAAGAAACACCGACTGCCGAAGAACCGGAAACGGCAGTTGCCGAAGAGCCTGAAACAAAGGCTGTCGAGGAGCCGCACGTTTTCGACATTTCCGAAGAGCAAGAAGACGTGGATGCGGACGAAAAACTCCGCGATATAATGAATGGCGTTGCCGAACCGAAAAAGGAAAATCCGCTTGGTTCGCTAAAAAAAACCTTCACTTCCCTTGCCGAAAAGGTTAAGGACGGCGGAAAGAAGCTGTTTGACTCATTTAAAAACGTTCCCGAAGAAAAAGAGGAACGCTTTGAACTCGAAGAGGATGAATCGGACGACGATTTTTCGGATGAGGACGAGAACGGTGAAGAAATAATTTTCCGTGAGGAAGAGAAAACAAAAACTCTTCCCGATCTCGGCGCAACCAAAGAGATGTATATTGAGAAGCCCGGTATTGTTATGAAAAAGGGTGAGGCGCAGGAGGATTTGGAGGGCGCTCCGATAATTATGTCCGCCGACGATGTACTTGAGGATGAATCCGTTTCGGAGAGCACCGAGAAAACGGGCAGCGATTTTAAGGATAAGATCAGAACTGCCGAGCTTGACGGACAGATTGTTTTCACGGGAATGGATACTGAGGATAATACTCCGACTCAGATCGACGAGAGCGAAGCCGAAAAAGAACTCTTTGAAAAACGCAAAGAAAAGATCAGCAAATTTGCGCTCATAGATAAGGAAGAAAACAACGACCCTTACGGAATGGATCCAGAAAGCAGCCGTATCGGAGAGCTGTTTGCCGCGAGCGAGGAAAGACCGCGCAGAAAAGAATCCGAAAACTTTGTCGGAATCGAATACTCTCAGACAAAGGATTCAAGACGGGTTATAAGATACCTGAACACGCAGAAGAAAAAGTCGCTTAACAAAATTGTCGGCCTTTCGGCGATTCTTGCGGCGACGATTCTTGTCAGCATTTTTTCTGCGTCGTCAACGACGATTGCCGGCGACAGAATACTTACAATTTTTTCTAATTTTGTTTTGCTCTGTCTCGGACTTATCGTTGCAAATCAGACGATAGTCAACAGCATTGAAATGCTCAAGAGAAAGAAGATAAATATAAACACGATGATTTCTCTTTCGGCTTTGATTTGCTTTTTCCAAAATCTTTTGATGCTTATTTTTTACTTCGCCGACAGCAACACGGTCAGCGTTTTTTCGGGCGCAGGAATCGTTCTCCTGCTGACGGGAGAGGTAAACAATTATATTGTCCACTCAAGAACGATTGACGCAATGGAAATGTGCACGGGAGATAACCGCGACAAGCTCTACAGTATTGAGGGAATTTCCGACGACAAGGATGCTGTCGAGCTTGCAAAGAATGTTAAAAACACAAGTCCGCGAATAAGATTTTCCTGTAAGACAAAATTCCCGGCGCGTTTGATCGAGCTTTGTATGAGCGAGACTGCCGCGGACAGGGCGACAAGAATTTTGCTTCCTGCCGTCGCAATTTTTGCGCTGATAAATCTTGCCGTTGCCTGGGCGGTCAAACGCGATTTTGCAACGGGATTCGCAGCGTTTTCAATAACGTTTTCGATGTGTATTCCTGCGTACGCGACTTTGCTTTATGAGCTTCCGCTGAGCTGGATAAACCAGAAGTTTAACAAGGACGGCGGAATGATATCCTGTCAGGAGGCTGTGAACGAGCTTTGCAGAACAAACGTGGTTATTCTTGACAGCAAGGATCTGTTTGATCAGAAAGCCTGCACCATGCACGGCTTCAAGGACTTTAAAAATGTTCGTCTCGATGACGCGATGCTTTACGCCGCCGCAATGGTTATACGTTCGGGAGGACCTCTCACGGGAGTGTTTGATCAGGTCGTTGTAAACAGGCGCGATATTCTTCCGGCGGTCAAGTCGTTCAGCTATGAAGAGAAGCAGGGAATTTCCGGTTGGATATTCGGTCAGAAAGTTGTTCTCGGAAACAGACTGATGATGGTTAATCACAACATTGAAATTCCCGAAACGGTAGACGAGGACAGATACCTGATTGCCGGACACGAGGTTATGTACCTCGGAATCGCCCACAAACTGGCGGCAATGATTGTTGTTGACTATGCGCCGAACGAACAGATCAGACCTTATCTCAAAAAGCTTCGCGACAGCGGAGTAAGCATTCTCGTTAGGAACTGTGACCCGAATGTTACCGAAGCTATGATTTCAAGCTGCTACGATATGCGGCTTAACAATATCAAGATTCTAAATTCGTCTTCGGGAAGAATTTTCAAGAAATACAAATCCCGTCCGAAAATGTCATCGCGTGCGGCTGCTATTCACGACGGAACGCCGTATACATTTATGAAGAGTCTCTGTCTTGCCTCAACTCTCCGTCAAATGTTTAAGGTTTCCGGACTGCTTTCGATTATCGGAACGCTGATGGGATTTATAATTGTACTGATACTTTCGGCGATGAATGTTATATGTGATTTGCCGGAAATCTTTGTCTTGCTGATGCAGATTCTTGTGACGTTTGGATTTATCGGAATCGTAAAGGTTGCAAGCTTCAGCAATTCCGAAAAGTAAAAAATTTTTTAATGGGGCTGTCGCATTAGCACAGCCCCATTTGTTTAAATGATGAAGAAAGAGGTTTTGTTATGATAAAATTCGGTGTTATCGGTTCCGGATGGATTGCCGAGGAATTTGTAAAAGGAGCGAAGCTTGTTGACGGATTTGTTTTCTCGGCAATGTATTCGCGCTCGTATGAAAAAGGAAAAAATTTTTGTGAAAAATTCGGTGAGATTCCTGTCTTTACAGAGCTTGAAGAATTTGCAAAAAGCGACATTGACGCTGTCTACATTGCAAGCCCGAATTTTCTGCACTATTCACAAAGCAAATTGATGCTTGAAAACGGAAAGCACGTTTTTTGCGAAAAGCCCATAACGATAACTCCCGACGAATTTAGGGAGCTCAGCAAGCTTGCGAAAGAAAAGGGTCTGGTCTATACCGAAGCAATTATGATGCTGCACCTTCCTCAGCGTGAGCTTATAAAAAGCAAGCTTGAGTCACTCGGAAAAATATCGACGGCTCATTTCGATTTTTCTCAGCTTTCTTCAAAATATCCTGCATTGCTGCGCGGAGAAAATCCAAACATTTTTAATCCGCAAATGAAAACAGGATGCTTGCGTGATCTCGGAATTTATTGCTTCTATCCTGCGATAGATTTTTTCGGTGTTCCGAAAAAGATAATTTCTTCTGCGGGCTTTGTTGAGAGCGGTGCGGACGGATACGGAACCGCAATACTTGATTACGAAGATATGCAGGTCACACTTACATATTCAAAGATCGGTCAGGATCAATGCGGTTCGCAGATTGTCGGAGACAAGGGCACAATGAAGCTCGGCTCGATTTCAAAGCTTACGGATGTTTCCGTACACTATTCCGACGGAAAAACAGAGCAGCTTGTCGGAGAAATCGAAAAACATATTTTGATGAGCGAAGAAGCAAAAGACTTTGTAAATTATATAAAGAATGAATCAAAAATTCCCGAAGAAATAAGCAGAAAGATTTTGGCAGTTTCTCAAGCAATGTTTACCGTAAAAAACCAGTGCGGAATAAAGTAAACGGAAAAAATTTTTTGAATTGCTTTTTTTTCCTGTTTTATTTTTAAATATTTTTTGAATATTTTATTAAAAAAATGATTGACGAACCTTTGTAAATATGTTAAAGTAATATATATGTAAAAGTGCGTCAATGGGACAAGTGCCCCCTTTTGCATAAATGCACAAGATGTTGTATTTTGTACTTTTTTGGCCACAAGACTGAAAGCTTTTCAGCGGATTTTACACAGATGGAGAGTGTCGCAATATGGCAGATAACAAGAAAAATACCGGATCCGGCAGCAGACTGAGAACCCTCGAACTGAGATACAGACCGGTGTTCGACATACATTTGAATATGGCGATAGACTACGAAATATCCATGCTTATTAACGACAAGGTAATGGGAGTTATGCTTCCGAAGCTCTTTGTTCCGGTGGCTGAGAAATCAAACCAGATTGTTCAGCTTAACCTTTGGGAGATTGAAGAGGCGTGTGAGGCCATAAAGCGCTGCGAGGCGAGAGAGGCTGACTTGAACTCAATAATTGTGGAGATATCCGTTAAAAGCTTTGCAAAAAAGAATTTTGTAAATAAGGTTAAAAAAATTCTTGACAAACATAATGTTTCCCCTGACAGATTCTGCTTTGACATCAACGAAAGTATATTGGAAGCCGTCAAGGATCAGGTTATTGAAAACATTACGGCTTTCAGGGAGATGGGACTCAAGGTTTCGATTAACGATTTCGGACTTGAATATACGTCGCTTTCCCACCTTGCTCACTACGACGTTGATTACATAGGGCTTCACAAGAGCCTGCTCGACGGAATTATGACGAGTGAAAAGGTGCAGAATACCGTTCAGGGAATTATTGATTTCTGCAAGAAAATCGACGCGCAGGTCAGAGTCGACGGAATAGAGTCGAAAGAGATGTTTGATCTTCTCAACAAGATGGGAGCGGATCAGTTCACCGGACCGTATTACGGCGACGCGATAAAAGAAAAACAAATCAACTAAGGAGTGATCGGCTTGGCTAAGAAAGATAAGAAAAATCAGTTTTCCGGCAGCGCTTCTGCTTCGGAGCAGGACCGCATGAGCCGATACGGCGTGAAGAGAGAGACTAAAAAGGTCAAGAAGAGAGAAGCCGTTATCAGGATTCTCCTCATTGTTCTTGTTCTTCTTTTGCTTTTCCTTTCCGTAATGTTCGGATGCTCCGCGTACATAAATGAAGCGAACAAGTACAATGAAGCAATTAAGAATATGTCGCTTTATGATGTTCCGGATATCAACAACTTTGAGGATTTGAAAAAAGTTGTTGACAACATGGACAAGGAGACTCAGGCGATAAGCACCGCGCTCAATGATCTTGATCTTACTCCGGGTCAGATCAGCTTTATAAAGGAAAGACTCAGACATATCAAGGAAGAAATCGAGAAAATTCTCGGTGCGGACATTGATATCGGCGACAGACCGACATCGACGGCAAGAGAGGTTACTTCTGTTCGAGAAGTCACGAGTGTTCGTATAACACGCTTGCAGCGAATCCAGGAGATAACAAGGGTTATTGAGCAGAGAGTCGAGAGAATCGAGACAATAATCAACACGGTTGAAAAAGAAGTTACAAGCATCAGACCGGTTGAGATAACCCGTTACAGCGATGTCACAAGGTACAGCGACATTACGCGTTACAGCGATATCACAAGACTCAGTGAGGTTCCGACATACGTAACCCGTTACAATGATGTTACACGTTATAATGACATAACACGATACAGCGACATCACAAGGTACAGTGACGTAACACGTGTCAGCGATGTTACGAGAGTGAGTGACGTGACAAGAGTAAGCGATGTTACACGTTACAACGATGTTACAAGATTTAATGATGTAACCCGTTACAGCGATGTAACGAGATATAGCGACATTACGCGTTACAGCGATATTACCCGATACAGCGACATAACACGCTACAACGACGTTACAAGATTTAATGATGTAACCCGTTATAGTGATATCACGAGATATAGCGATATTACAAATATTGTTGAGGTTCCGAGCGTAGTTACAAGCATCAGCGAAGTAACAAGCATTAAGGAGATCGAGGAAATCAAGGAAGTCATTAAGGAAGTCATCAAGGAAGTTGAAGTTATCAAGGAGATCATCAAAGAGGTCGAGGTAACGACAATTGTTCCTGTTACAAGCATCAGCGAGGTAACGAGTGTTCGCGAGATTATCGAGAATAAGACGAATGTTACCGATACAGGTGATTTCACGGCAATGATCAACAAATCCGAGGCGACAAGAGGCCTGCTTCTTTCGGAGTCGAAAGAGTTTACAGATATGACCGCGGTTCTCAGCGGCGCGAGCTGTGACGATATGGGCGACTGCACATACACATGGCTTCCGTCTGCAAGCGAACTTGACAGCATTGACGGTTCGCATAACCGTTCAAACGGTAAAGAGTTCTTTGCCTACACATTCTATGTAAAGAATGTCGGCGACGTTGATGTCAGCTACACAGCAAATCTCCGTATTGAATCGGTTAAGCTTGACGCGGACGAGGCGGTCAGAATAATGGTTATCAGAGACGGCGGTGATCCCACTATCTACGCAAAGCCGAAGAAGGGTACAACCAACGAATTTGATATAAATGACAAGTATAGTGAGGATGACAAGCTGTTTATAAACGATTCAACGGTTATGCAGGATAAAGACATTCTCACAAAGGCCGGCAGCTACCATAAGTATACGGTAGTAATGTGGCTCGAAGGCTGGGATCCTGATTGTGTCAACGACATTTTGGGCGGCAGCATTAAACTTTCAATGAAATTTGATTATGATTTTGTCTAAGCTTGGTGACGGGAAGTTTATTCCTATCAAATCAAATCATTGAATTTTAATCAACCGTTCCGAAAGTTAAGGACATTTCGGATAAAACTTGTGCGTTTGGCGGCGCGTTAACGGTCGCCAAAGCATGAAATCTTTATGGAGGTAAAGATAATGAAAAAGACATTCAAAAAGCGCGCATTCATTTCTGCCATTGCAATGCTTATTGTATCTGCTATCGTTTTGACATCAGCTACATACGCATGGTTCTCAATGGCTAAGAAAGTTGAAGTCAACTCAATGGAATTGAACGTCACTTCACCTGAAGGTATTCAGATTTCTGCTAACACTTCAGCATTCACAACAAAGCTTACTGTCGACAACATTAAGGGTATTGATGAAACAGCTGCCGGAAAGCGTTTCAATGCTTACACGGGCAACACAAACAATGTTCCTGAGACAGTAAAGCCGAGTTCAACAGTTTTCGATATCGGTAATGGTTTCCCGAAGTGGTTTGATGGATCCATTAACGATTCAGGTACCATGGACATTTTTGCTACTGATGAATACGGTAGTGGTTTTGTAGCATTTGATATTTTTGTCAAAGTTAAGTCTGCTACTACGGTTAAGTTCGGTTCTTCAAAGGTTGTCTGCGAAGGAAATGCCGAGCTTCCTACAGCAATGAGAATTGCCCTTGTAAATTGCGGCACAGTTGCTGAAAAGGCAGAGGCTTCTGATATTTCGGCAGCAACACCTAAGTCTGCTACTATCTATGAAGTCGACGCAGCAAACCATACTGCAACAGCAGCAGCTGCTGGTGCAAGCGGAGTTCTGCAGACAAGAGGTATAACAAGAGCCGGTACAGGTGTTAAAACAAGTAATGCATATAACAATATTGTTGCCGATACAAACTATTCGTGGACAATGACTACAGTTCCTGTAACGAGAGCTACGGACGCGAAGATCAATATTGCTGCAGGCATCACTCGTATGAGAGTTTATATGTGGATGGAAGGTAACGATGTTGACTGTGCTAACGATGTTGCAGGTTCAACTCTTAACTTCAACCTTGTTCTTGAAATAGACTAATTGTCTTTTTCGGAGCGTGCGGATTTGTAATCCGTTATTAACCCGTCACTTTGGGAGGGTGACGCCGATAGCGGCGTCACCCATAACCGGAGCTTAAAAAAGCGATTTACCCATACAGACTTCTGTGTCGGTAAATGACCTTTTTAGGCAAAAGAAATACAGGGGTGAATGTTTGATAATGAATGAAAAAGGTAAGAGTATATGGGGCGTCATATCGGATATACTGCTGATTATTATTATAATAATCGCGATAATAATAACCGTTATGACCTTCACATCTAAAAATTCGGAAGCCGGAATTGGAAATGTGCTTGGATATACTCCTTTTGCAGTACAGTCTGATTCCATGAACTCCGGGGAACCGTCCGGATTCGGTTCGGGAGATTTGATTATTTCAAAAGAAGTCAAGGATCCGAATGAGCTCAAAAAAGGCGATGTTATCACCTATTCGACCGTTATTGACGGAGAAAACGGCAAAAAGATTCGCGGATACAACACCCATAGAATCAGCGATATTTTGCCGGCAGGCGATGGCTCTGTCTATGCTTTCGTGACAATGGGCGATGCCGTCGGCATGGAGGATACCGTGACTGTTCTCCCCGATGAAGTTCTTGCAAAGCAGGTTCATTCAGGCATTGATGAAAACGGAAATAAGCTCACGGGAATGAAAATTTCAAACTTCGGTTCAGCGCTTAGCTTCCTTCAGAGCCGAACAGGATTTATGATTTGCATTATCATCCCGCTTGCGTTGTTCTTTATTTGGCAGATTTATAAACTGATAGCTATGTTTATGACTGCAAAAGCAGAGAATCTTGACGAGGAATCAAAACGCCGCGTAATCGAAGAGTATCTCGCCGAACAGAATAAGGATTCAGAAGATAAAACAGAAAAATAACATTCATCTCATAACCGTATAAATCAATAAAAAACAGAGGGTGACCGAAATGACAGTAACAAAATTCCTTGCAGAATTCTTAAATCAGTTTTTCGTAAAAGGTATCTGGGGCATATTCAAAGGAATAGGACTCGGCATTGCCAACATTTTTAACATTCCGCAGTACATAAAGATCTTTAAAGCCTGGTCGGGCGAGTTCACAATCGTTGACTGGCTCCTTGCAATTGTTGCGGTGATTGCAACGTTGGCTGTTCTTGCTGCTATAGTAGTGCTTGTCGTTGTACTTGTTAAGAAGTACATTAGAGTCAGAAAAACTCTTGTCGACCAAGAGGAGCTTCTTATGGAAGTCGGCAACCTTAACCGCGAGGTTATCAAGCTCAATTCCGAAAAAGAGCGTATCCTTGCAATGAAGGTTTCTCAGCTCGGTCTTAACCCCGGCGAAAGCCCGTTTGATGAAAACGGTGAAGAGAACGAAGAGAAGAAAGACGGCGAGGTTGACAAGTCAGCCGATGATTACAGCCGTTTCTACAAGTGTACACAGGTTGATCTTGAGCTTGAGAATTATGTTGCTCCTGATTTTGATAATGAGATCACTCTTCCCGAAATCTGCGAAAGATTCCGTAACTTTGCTTGCTCTCGTCTCGGTCTTTTCTATGAGATAAAAATTATCCGTTTGTTCCTTTCGGCATTTGCTTCAACAAGACTTATCATCCTTCAGGGTATTTCCGGTACAGGTAAAACTTCACTTGCCTATGCTTGGGGTAAGTTCCTCAGAAACCCCGTAACAATCGCTTCGGTTCAGCCGTCATGGCGTGACCGTACCGAAATTTTCGGTTACTTTAACGAATTTACAAAGCGTTTCAATGAGACTGAAGTACTCAAGAAAATGTATGAGGCTACCTTTAAAGAGGAAATCTTTATCACGGTTCTTGACGAAATGAACATCGCTCGTGTTGAGTATTACTTTGCAGAGCTTCTTTCAATTCTTGAAATGCCGTCAAGAGATGAGTGGGTTGTATCGCTTGTTCCGAGCGTATGGCCGACAGACCCGAAGCATGTTATCGACGGTAAGCTCAAGCTTCCCGAAAATATGTGGTATATCGGTACAATCAACAACGACGACTCGACATTCGCCGTTTCGGATAAGGTTTACGACCGTGCTATTCCGATCGACCTTAACAGCAAGGGTAAATTCTTTGAGGCGCCTTACACAGAAGAGCTCAACCTCAGCTATAAACACCTTGAGGGAATGTTCCTTGAGTGCCAGACCAAGTATAAAGTTTCCGACGAAAACCTCAAGAAAATCGAAGAGCTGGACGACTATGTTATCGAGCATTTCCGTCTTGCGTTCGGTAACCGTATCGTTAAGCAGCTCAAGGAGTTTGTTCCTGCTTACGTCGGATGCGGCGGAACAGAGATCGATGGTATTGACTTCGTTCTTGCCAAAAAGGTTTTCCGTAAGTTTGAAAGCTTGAACCTTTCCTTTATCCGTGATGAAATTGACGGACTTGTTACATATCTCAACAAGCACTTCGGCAAGGCAAACATGAACGAGTGCAAAGAGTATCTCCAGCTTCTCAAGAGACTTATGTAATCCCAAAGCAGTGATTTTAACTTTTGTCAAAGGGGACATAATACATGAACAAATCGTACCTTGAATTATATCTTGAATACAAGGATTATCTTGCGTCGGCAACGACCGAGAATGAGTTTTATGATGAAATGGATACTGCCATCAAGAGCGGTACGAACAGCTATTCCTTGTTTAACAGATATTTCGACAAGAAAATCGACCTTAAGTGGGTTGAAGAAATCGAAGCTTGTATAATTCCCCTTGACAACATTATTCGAGTTCCGAGAAAGTTTATTGTGCAGGAAGAGGAGATTGTTCCGATCGAGCGCGCAAGGAAGATTACCAATGAATCGATCAGACACCTTGCCCAGCACACAAATATGATTGCAAAGGTTGAGGGTGATGATGTTACCCCTAACCAGATTCTCAATGTTTTCCGTGAGGAGAGCTATGAGGTTTATGAAAACAGATTTGTTTTCACACTTATGCAGAACCTTGTAAGGTTTATTGATGTAAGATATAACGTTCTTTTCAATATTTCCGATGACGACAATATGGCGTCACTCAAAATGGAAAGCGATTTCACACGCGGACGCGAGAAGGTTCAGTATAAGCTGGAGGTTTCCGCACAGTCTGCCGGAAGCGATGTCGGCGGAGAAGTAGGTCCGGAGGGCGAGAATGCCACAGCATTCCAGCGAATCGAAAGAATTAAAAGAATTATCAATGAATATGCGGCTTCTTCATTCATGAAAGAGCTAAGAAACTGTGTTCCGGTCAGACCTCCAATCATGAGAACAAACGCTATTCAGAAAAACCCGAATTTCCGCGCTTGCCTGAAGCTTTGGCAGTTTATTCAGTCCTATGATGAATTGGGCTATGAGATTACAGTCAAAGAGTCCAACGATATGGTCAGCGCCGAATATATGAACGAGCTCAATCGTATGGCAGCTATGAACTATATGATGCTCAAAGCAAACACCCTTTCCGAGGATGCCGTCGGCAAGCAGAAGAAACGTAAGCTGAAGCCGAAACTTCTCAAGAGATTGGCTGAAGAGCTTGTTCTCGACTACGATATGGAAGAAGTCGAGATTCAGCGCGTGTTTGTCGATGAGGTCAGACGAGTCAGCCGCAAGAAGATTGAGGGCGAGAAAAAGATTCAAGAAGCTATCCAGCGTGCACTTGATTCCGAAAATGCACGCAAAAAGGCTATCGAGGATAAAATTAAGGCGAAAATTGCTCACGAAAAGGAAATGGAGCGCCGCCGAATTGCCCGCGAAAGAGAAAGAGCGCGTATTGCGAAAGAAAAAGAAAAGCAGAGACTCAAGAGAGAAAGAGAACGCGAGAAGGCTCGCATTGCAAAGGAAAAAGCCCTTGCAAAAGAGAAAGCGAGAAAAGAAAAAGAGAGAGCAGCAAAGCTCAAGGCGCAGGAAGAAGCTCGTATTGCGAAGGAAAAGCAGCGTGAGGAAATGCGCATAGCAAGAGAAAAGGCTGCAAAACTTGCAAAGATAGAAAAAGAAAAGGCTGCAAAGGCTAAGGCAAAAGAAAAAGAGCGCAAGGCAAAGGCGCTTGCAGCTCAGAAAGCCAAGGAAAAGGCCGCGGCGGCAAAACAGCGCGAAAAAGCTGCAATAGCAAAAGCGAGAGCGGCGGAAGCCGAGAAGCAGCGTTTGGCAAAAGAAAAAGCAAAGCAAAAAGAGGCTGCCGCAAAAGCTGCACAGGCTGAAAAGGACCGCATAGCCAAGGAAAAGGCTAAGGAAAAAGAACGCCTTGCCAAGGAAAAAGCGAAACAGAAAGAAGCAGCAGCAAAAGCCGCTCAAGCCGAAAAAGATCGCATAGCTAAAGAAAAGGCGAAAGAAAAAGAAGCCGCAGCAAAAGCAGCTCAAGCCGAAAAAGAGCGTATAGCTAAAGAAAAGGCTAAAGAAAAAGAGGCAGCGGCAAAAGCAGCACAGGCGGAGAAGGACCGTATAGCCAAGGAAAAGGCTAAGGAGAAAGAACGCCTGGCAAAAGAAAAAGCCAAAGAGAAAGAGCGTGCCGCAAAAGAGAAAGCCAAGGCGAAAGAAAAAGAGAGAATAGCAAAAATGAGAGCGGCTGAGGCTGAAAAACAGCGAATTGCCAAAGAAAAGGCAAAGGAAAAAGAACGTCTTGCCCGTGAAAAAATAAGGGCACAGGAGAAAGCCGCTAAGGAAAAGGCCAAAGAGAAAGAGCGCATAGCTCGTGAAAAAGCAAGGGAAAAGGCGAAAGAGCAGGAACGCCTTGCAAGAGAACGAGCCAAAGCGAAGGAAGAAAAGCTCAAGGCTGATAAAAAGGCAAAGAATGCTTAAATAACGATTTTTGTTATACCGATCGTGTAGTATCGTGGAAGTTATGCGGTCGGAAGACAGTGGAGGTTTTATTATGATCAAAAGGAGATTAGAAAGGGTTGCGGTAACGCTGCTCAGCGTAGCAATGTTGCTGTCATCAACCGGAATTGCGTCGTCGTTTGCAATCAACGAAAACGGCGTGTCCGGTTCTACCTCTGCACCCTCTGCCTCCACAGCTAATTCTTCCACGTCGGTTTCCCAGGAGGGCGGAGCGATTACAACCACATCGGTAACAACCGAGGGCGGAAAGCTCGTCAGCGAAACTAAAGGAACCGGTACGGCATCGGATCCGTACAGGATTGAAAATGCCGCAGATTTCCTTGCGATGCAGGATAAGATAAATCTTACAACGAGTGCCGACAAACATTTTGTACTTGCAAATGATATCGACCTTTCCGAGATAACTGCGGAAGATTTTGCTTCCAACCGAGTTTATTCGGGTTCTCTTGTTTCGGCAAGCAAGTCGCTCGGCGCATCTTCAAAGAAGGTTTATTTTGTTCTTGACGGCAACGGACATAAGATAAAGGGTCTGAACGTCACATTTACTAAGGGCGAAAACTTCGCAATCTTCGGATATGTGAACAGCAGATCGACAATTAAGAATCTCACGGTTGACAAATCGGTTTTAAACGTGGAAACAGATGCTAAAAACTGTGCAGTTCTTGCCTGTGAGAATGACGGCACGATATCGTCCTGCGAGATTACATATTCCGTTCTCACTATGAGAAATGCCGCAAATGCAGGTATGGCAGTTGCGGTAAACGGCGGAACTGTTACGGGTGTTAAGGTTCTCGGAACCCAGTCCAACGCGGGCGGAGCAACGAAATCCTCACACACGCTCAGCGGATGCGGAACCGTCGGCGGAGTTGTCGGACACAACAGCGGAAAAATTACTAAGGTTTCCGCAATAAACGTCGGCGCATTTATTGATTCATCACTTTCCGGAAAGACTGTATACGGCGGAATTGTCGGCACAACCTCCGGCACGGTTTCCAACAGCTTTGCTTCGGGCAACGTTACGGGAACCAAAGCAACAGATATTGTCGGCGGAATTGCCGGTTCGGCTTCCAACGGTGCGGCATTTGTTAATGATTATGCACTTGTTGCACTTCGTTGCGCGGCAGGTGGAAACGGACTTGTCGGTTCAGGCGCAAGCTCACAGATGCTGACCGACTGCTATTGGTCAAGCGCTGTCAGCGGCAGGAATTTCTCCGTCGCCGATGATGTTACGGGCTCAGGTAATATTGATTCGCTCGGATTCAAAGTTGTCAAGGTTGGCGAGACAAAAACAATTTCTGCTTCCGATTTGTCCGCGGTATGGGGCAAGGCGAACGTAACGGTTAAGGGCAATTACGGTAAATCGGGTAACGGTATATCGCTTGATGCAGGTTCGGCATTGGCTCGCGTCACAGGAGTAACCGCGAACACCTTAAACAAACTTGAATACACAGCGGAGATTGAGCTTCCGTCATCTGTCGGCGCGGGTTCGGTTACCGTTTCACAATACTTCAATCTTCCGATTCTCGTCGTTTCGGCAAGCACCGAGGGCGACGGCTCGGAATCTAATCCTCTTGGCATAACCAACGCGGCGGAGTTTAATCTTCTTCGCTATGCCGACGGAATTTACGCAAAGCTTAACAAAGACATTACCTTTGAAGCGGCGGCGTTTGCTTTTGACGGCTACCTTAACGGTAACGGTCACACGGTAAACGTTAAAGCCCCTGTATTTACAGAGCTTTTCGGCACACTTGAAAATGTAAACTTTGTTGCGAAAGCTAACATTTCTTCTGCGGTACTCGGCAGAGCGATCGGCACGGAAGCAACGGACGTAACCGTCAGCTTTGCAGACGGAGTTAAATTCAATGCGTCGGGTGCAAATTCGGGCGTTATGTTCAGCACCGTTTCGGGCAAGAGTGTTCTTGACGGATGCCGAGTAAAGGCAAATGTAATTATCAGCGGCGAGACGACGAATTTCGGCGCACTTGCAGGAGCAATAAACGGAAAAGGAACAAAGGTTATTGACAGCGGTGCCTATTCCAACATTACCGCTTCGGCAAAGGCGACAAATGCGGCGATAGCAGTCGGAAGTGTAACTGCATCCGACGTAAGCTTCACAAATTGCTACGTTTCGGGCAGAAACAATGCAGGCAAGTTCTCGTTTGTTGCTTCGATAACGGCAAAGGATACTTCGTTCACAAATATTTATACAAGCAAGGGCGCACAGAGCGGCGCAGACTTTGCAAACTACAAGTTTATAGATAAGTCTCAGTTCAGCGAGTGGCAGTTTGACTGCGGAGATATTGCATTCTTCACAGGAAACGGCGGCAAGTTTGTTGCCGAGATTCCGCCGGTGGGCACTATGGAAGCTTCTTCGGCGGCGGACTATACCGTTTCGTGCGATTCGTCCAAGCTTGCGGCAGGT